>Ga0224507_10001074_pt1 | contig 10931 bp, 9 predicted proteins | sample SF_Jan12_sed_USG_3_FD_170159 | JGI IMG/M metagenome (GOLD analysis project Ga0224507, IMG submission 170159) | Sediment microbial communities from San Francisco Bay, California, United States - SF_Jan12_sed_USGS_13 | ecosystem: Environmental > Aquatic > Marine > Sediment | place: USA: California...
CCCACCCCAATGTGCTGGCGGTGACGGGACCCGATTCTCAAACGGATGTGATGGAGGCGATCCATGCCCACCTGCCGCCTGAACATGACCCCTACACCGACCTGATTCCACCGGGTGGTCTCAAGCTGACCCCACGCCACTATGCCTACCTGAAGATCGCCGAGGGCTGTAATCAGAGCTGTAGCTTCTGCATCATTCCGTCGATGCGCGGCAAGTTGATCAGCCGCCCGATTGGGGAGATCCTTGATGAGGCCGAAAAGTTGGTCGAGGCGGGTGTTGAAGAGCTGCTGGTGGTTGCCCAGGATACCGCCGCCTATGGTGTTGATACCAAATATCGCACCGGTTTCTGGCAAGGGCAGCCTCTTAAGAGCAATATTGATGAACTGGTGCAGCGGCTCGGTGGTATGGGGGCGTGGCTGCGCCTGCACTATCTTTATCCCTATCCCCATATCGATCGACTCGTGGATATGATGGCTGATGGTCTGGTGCTCCCCTATCTGGATGTACCCCTGCAACACGCCAGCCCGACGATTCTTAAATCGATGCGTCGTCCAGGTAATCAGGAGAAGGTTCTCCGGCGTATCGAACAGTGGCGCAATACCGCACCTGAACTGGCGATTCGCTCGACCTTTATTGTTGGATTTCCGGGTGAGACCGATGCCGATTTTGAGGAGCTTTTGGGCTTTATCAAAGAGGCAAAAATTGATCGTGCCGGCGCCTTCGCTTACTCCGATATTGAGGGTGCCCCAGCCAATGCATTTTCGGGAGCTGTGCCAGAAGATCTCAAACTGGAGCGTCTCGAACGTTTTATGGAGCTTCAAACTGCGATTAGCGCCGATAAACTACAGGGACGTGTGGGCACAACGACCGAAGTATTGATCGATACGATCACCGAGGAGGGGGCGATAGGACGCAGCTACGCCGAGGCACCTGAAGTGGATGGCGTGATTTGGATTGATGCGGATGAAACAGTTGAGTTAGAAGAGGGGGATCGGGTTGAGGTGAAGATAACTGCTGCCGATGAACACGACCTCTACGCTGATCTGATTATCGACGACCTTACTTTTCAGCAGTAAACGTTGCTCTGAGCGGTGAGGGATGTCCCTCTATCGTTAATGTTGGATCGTCGGGGTCGAGATAGTCACCCAGCGACTCAAACACCATCCACTCGGTTCGCCGTTGCTCCTCAGTCGTGGTGGGGCTGCAATCGATAAGTTTAATATTTTTAAACCCCGCCTCCTCCAGCCAACCGGCCATTGTGTCGCAGGATGGGACAGCGTGGACGTTGTGCATCTTGGCGTAACGTTTTGGTGGATGGAGGCAATCCCCTTTTTCTCCCTCAATCACCAGCCCCTCCAAAACCAGTTCACCACCGGGACGTAGATGCTCCTTTAGCTGATTGAGGTGACCGATATGATCGCGCTGGTGGTAGATCACTCCCATCGAGAAAACGGTATCAAAAGTGGGGAGTGGTTGTTTAATCTCCTCAAGTCTCAGAGGTAGCACATAGTTACGATTGTGACCGATGAAGTGGTTAATTGCCGCATATTGCATCAGATAACGCAGGGTCGGATCGAGACCGATTACTAGATCAGCTCCTGCGCCAAGCATGCGCCAGCCGTAGTAGCCGTTGCCGGAGCCGACATCGAGAATCTTGCGACCCTCAAGCGGGGTGATGCTCTCTGCAAGTCGGTTCCACTTCCAGTCGGAGTGCCATTCGGTATCGATCTCGATCCCGAAGAGTGAGAAGGGACCCTTGCGCCATGGCTGGAACTTGAACAGCAACTCTTTAAGCTCGGCGCGTTGCTCGGCAGTGATATCGTTAGGAGAACCAATGAGTAGCGCATCCTGCGTCAGGTCGATAACCGATGGGGTGATCGGTGGTAGCTTGAGCAGCACCTGTAACCATTTGGGGACATCACCGTGGCGTGCAGGCTCCAGTGCTTCATCAACCTGTTGTGGCAGAGAGTCAAGCCAGGGGGCGAGAGGAGTCTCCGCAATAGCTTGATAACATCGACTGTAGTCGATGACCGGATTGTTTGATTTTGTATTCATTTGGTGGCGACGATAGAGGCAAAGTTGAGGCACTGAAACCAGACATTGCTTGATGCAAATCCGGCATCTTTCAGGCGCTGCTGATGAGTCATTATAGTTTCAGGTACAAGCACCTGTTCCAGAGCAGCACGCTTCTGGCTGATCTCCATCTCGGAGTAACCATTGGCCTGTTTAAAGGCGATATGCAACGCCTCTTGTTGCTGTTGCTCCTCAGGCTTCTCAAAGGCAATCTTCTCTGAGAGGATGAGTACTCCACCTGGAAGTAGACCGTTATAGATATGCTTAATAAGATCAACACGCTCACTTAACGGGATGAATTGCAGGGTGAAATTGAGCACTACGATTGAGGCGTTGCGGATCTCGATATCTTGAATGTCGGCACAGCGCAGATCGACCTTTATGGTTGAGTCGATCTGCTGCAAATTTTTTTCACACTGTTCGATCATCGCTTCAGAGTTATCGACAGCGACAATGGTGCAGCCATCAGCGGAGATGTGTTCACGTAACGCCAGTGTTGATGCTCCCAGTGAACAGCCGAGGTCGTAGATGTTGGAGTTGGGTTGGCTATAGTTCTGCGCGAATAGCCCCAGTAGAGAGATGATCTCGCTGTAACCGGGCACCGAGCGGCGAATCATATCGGAAAAGACCTTGGCGACGCGTTCATCAAAACGGAAGTCGACCAGCATTGGTTGTTCTTCAGAGTAGATCTGATCTCGGTTTGTAGGTGGTAGAGGACTTTTCATAGGGCGGCTATTATAGCCGCACTAATTAGGTTATGTCAGATTGCCAGTGGCCATCCAGGTAAATTTCATAGGGTTTGAAATTGCCTTTGTAGCTCATCTTTGGTGATTGATGAATCAGGTAACCGAGATAGAGATAGGGTTGTCCCATCTCGCGGCACTGTTCGATCATCGACAACACGGCAAAGGTGCCCGGTCCACGGTTTGAGTAGTCGGGATCAAAGAAGGTGTAGACGGCGGACCACCCCTGTTGCAGCAGATCGATGACCGCCACGGCAATCAATCTATTCTCCAGACGAAACTCGATAAAGCGGGTCTCGCACCAGGGGCTCAAAAAGAACTCGGCAAAGCGCTGGGGATCATCGGTTGCCATCTCGCCATCGCTGTGACGATGCTCGATATAGCGCTGATAGAGTTCAAAGTGCTCGTCACGAATTGTTGAATCTTCAATCGTTATCGTGAGGTCTTGATTCTGTTTCCAGTTGCGTCGTTGACTGCGATTTGGGGTGAATGCATCGGTCGGAATACGAACCGGCAGACAGGCGTTGCATGTTCGGCAGCGTGGCGAGTAGACGATACCGCCGCTACGACGAAAACCGACCTCTGACAGACTGTTAAAAATATCCATCGTCATCGGAAACTTTGGATCGGCGAGCACCGTCGTCTGCTCCAGATCACTCAGGTAGCTGCACGGGTGGGGCGGGCTGAGGTAGAAGTAGAGCTCTTCAGGCAGTTCGAAGTTCAATCGACACCCCCGCTCTGCGCCTTTTGTTGATGAAGGCTCCATATGCCCTGATGGCTATCAATCGGTTCTGCATATTGATCAAGATAGTCCATAAACTGCTTACGGGGAATATCGACGGCACCAAAACGGCTCAAATGGTTTGATGCGACCTGACAATCGATTAGCTCAAAGCCCCACTCAATGAGCTGATTAACCAGCACCACAAAGGCAACCTTGGAGGCATCTGTTTTACGGGTAAACATCGACTCACCAAAAAAGACCTTGCCCATCGATATGCCGTAGAGCCCACCGACCAGCTCCCCCTCAAACCAGGCCTCTACCGAGTGTGCGAAACCATGCATGTGTAGATCAATATAGGCCTGTTTCATCTCATCGGTGATCCAGGTTCCATCTTCAACATCACCATCAATGATTCGAGGCTGACTGCATCTCTCAACCACCTCATCAAAGGCCCGATCGAGGGTGATCTGATAGATCCCTTTACGAATAGTTTTTTTGAGACTCTTGCTGACTTTGATCTCTTTGGGAAAGATGACTGCACGGGGTGCAGGACTCCACCAGAGAATCGGTTCGCCCTCGGAAAACCAGGGAAAGATACCGTTGCGGTAGGCGTTAAGAATTCGGTTTGGAGAGAGATCTCCCCCCACGGCGAGTAGCCCGTTGGGCTCGCTCAGCGCCAGAGATGGATCGGGAAATGTGGAATCCCCCCACGCGGGGTTTAGGCGGTAGGGGGCTCCCAATGGATGCTATTTAGCGAGATTATCGAGATAGCGTTCGGTATCAAGTGCCGCCATACAGCCGGTCGCCGCTGAGGTGATTGCCTGCTTGTAGATCTGGTCGGCCACATCGCCTGCGGCATAGACGCCCTCAAGGGATGTTGCGGTGGCATTACCTTCACGGCCACTCTTAATCTTGAGGTAACCGTGATCCATCTCCAGCTGATCGGCAAACAGATCCGTATTAGGCTTGTGTCCGATTGCGATAAAGACACCGGTTAGTTCGAGATCTTTGGTTGAGCTGTCTTGGCTATTTTTGATACGTAGACCGGTTACACCTGTTGCATCACCCAGCACTTCATCAACCTCATGGTTCCACTCGATGGTGATGTTGCCGGTCTTTGATTTCTCGATCAGTTGATCAGAGAGGATCTTCTCGCAGCGGAATGAGTCGCGACGATGGATGACGGTGACATGCTCGGCGATATTGGAGAGGTAGAGTGCCTCTTCAACGGCGGTGTTACCTCCACCGACAACTGCGACCTTCTGGTTACGGTAGAAGAAGCCGTCACAGGTTGCACAGCCAGAGACACCCCGACCCATAAATTTCTCTTCTGACTCGATACCGAGATACATCGCTGAGGCACCGGTAGCGATAATCAGTGCATCACAGGTGTAGGTGCCACTGTCGCCCTTGAGGGTGAATGGACGATTTTTGAGATCCGCCTCATTGATCAGGTCGAAGACCACATTGGTGTTAAAACGCTCGGCATGTTCTAGCATTGATTGCATCAGTGCAGGGCCTTCTAAACCCTCTGCGCCACCGGGCCAGTTGTCGATCTCAGTGGTGGTCATCAACTGACCGCCCTGTTGCAGACCGGTGATGATGACCGGGTTGAGGTTGGCTCGTGCGGCATAGACTGCTGCGGTGTAACCGGCAGGGCCTGATCCGAGAATAATCAGTTGGTGGTGTTGAGTGTCGCTCATTGAAGGCTCCTTATTGGGTCTCTATACCCTGAATAGTAAATGGGGTCAGGTGAATTTCCGAAGCCCACTATGGTACGAAATGGCTCTGCCGAGGTAAACATGATAATCCATCAGGCGATCGATTCATGGTCGATTTGTGACTTTAGTTCAATTATCGGGGCGTAATTATCGAAATTCTCACCTGACCACTACGCTTGACTATGTATAATTGGGTAAATAACTCAAGTAACAAGGTTCGAGGGAGCATAACTCAGTTTGGCATCTAAACAGGCATCACAGAAAGTGACATCAGAATCGATGGTGACCCAAAAACTCAACCACTCGTTGAGAGAGGTCGGGTTGATACTGATTGGTACGCTGGCTATATTTTTACTCTTGTCTCTCTATAGTTTTCACCCTCTGGATCCGGGGTGGTCACATAGTGGTGAACGCGCTGAAATTTTCAATTTTGGTGGGCAGACGGGAGCATGGCTTGCAGACCTGTTGCTCTATCTGTTTGGTTTGATGGCCTATCTGTTACCGATATTGGTGGGTTATTTTGCCTGGCTGACCTATCGTGACAAGAGTTTTGTGCAAGGGGAGCACCAGGCCATTCCAACCATGATTAAGGTCGGTGGTTTTCTCCTGTTGATGCTCTCAGGTAGTGGCCTTTCACATCTCCACTTTGTTGCAAATCCAGGGCTGTTACCTGAACCAAATCATCCCGGTGGCGTCCTTGGCCATATGGTCTCAGAGCAGGGTTTTTCCTTCTTTTTTGGTAGTCTTGGGGCTACCCTGTTGCTGCTGGCTCTGTTTATGACCAGCGTTACCCTTTTTACGGGTCTGTCATGGATCTGGCTGATGGATGCAACGGGTGGAGCAACGCTTGCGCTATTTTCTAAATTTCGAGGTGTCTGGTGGTCGATTCGTGATCGCTTTGAGGCGCGTCGAGAGGCTCAAAAGCGGGTCGAGCGTGTTGAGGAAAAACATAAAAAAGCAGTCAAACGGAAGCCGCCCAAGATCGAGCCTGTGATCAATAGCCCCAAGGTTGAGACGGTGCGTGAGAAGAAGGAGCGTCAGCAAACCCTGTTTGAATCGGATGTTGATGAAGCGTTGCCGCCACTCTCACTGCTTGATGATCCACCTGACACCCGAAAGCCGATCTCTCGTGATGCACTAGAGGCGGTCTCTAAACTACTGGAGATCAAGCTGGCTGACTTTAATATTGAGGTGGAAGTGGAGTCGGTTCACCCTGGTCCAATTATCACCCGTTTTGAGATCCAGCCCGCACCCGGTGTAAAGGTGAGTCAGATCTCCAATCTCTCCAAAGATCTGGCGCGTTCACTCTCCACCATGAGTGTACGGGTAGTCGAGGTGATCCTTGGAAAGACCACTATCGGTATCGAGGTCCCCAACGAGAACCGCGAGATGATCTATCTCTCTGAGACCTTGCGCTCAGAGGCATACGAGAAATCTAAATCGCCACTGACAATGGCTCTCGGTAAAGATATCGGTGGGATGCCGGTGGTTGCCGATCTGGCTAAGATGCCCCACCTGCTGGTGGCCGGAACCACCGGATCGGGTAAATCGGTGGCCGTTAACGCGATGATCCTCAGCATTCTCTACACCGCCACCCCGAAAGAGGTGCGGATGATCATGATCGATCCGAAGATGTTGGAGCTGTCGATCTACGACGGTATCCCTCATCTGCTTTCACCGGTTGTGACTGACATGAAAGATGCCTCTAATGCACTGCGTTGGGCCGTGGCCGAAATGGAGCGTCGCTATAAATTGATGGCGGCAATGGGTGTGCGTAATCTCGCCGGCTTTAACAAGAAAATGAAGGATGCCATCGCCGCCGGTGAGCCGATTGTCGATCCATTCTTTGTCCCCAATCCGTTGGCAGAAGAGCCTGAGGTTGCACCTACCCTCGAAACGCTGCCCTACATCGTTATTGTGGTCGATGAGTTGGCCGATATGATGATGGTGGTCGGTAAGAAGGTCGAAGAGCTGATCGCACGTCTAGCCCAAAAGGCGCGTGCCTGCGGTATTCATCTGATACTGGCCACTCAACGCCCCTCGGTCGATGTACTGACCGGTCTGATTAAGGCCAACATTCCTACCCGTATCGCCTTCCAGGTCTCCTCTAAGATCGACTCACGTACCATCCTTGATCAGATGGGCGCTGAGGCGCTGCTGGGTCACGGTGATATGCTCTATCTCCCACCCGGCAGGGCGGTTCCTGAACGGATTCATGGCGCATTTGTAGATGACCATGAGGTACATAATGTGGTCGATAATCTCAAGCGTCGTGGTAAGCCTGAGTATATCGATGAGATCCTTAATGGGATTGAGGAGACCGAGGGGGGAGCCTTCCCCGGTGATCCGATGGCGGTCGATAGTGAGGCCGATGCACTCTATGATCAGGCTGTACAGATTGTTACCGAGACTCGTAAGGCCTCTGTCTCAGGTATTCAGCGCCGTTTGAAGATTGGTTATAACCGTGCTGCGCGTATGGTCGAAGCGATGGAGGCAGCCGGTGTTGTGAGTTCGCTGCAATCGAACGGGCAGCGTGAGGTGATTGCTCCCCCACCTGTTAAATAGAATTTTTGCCCTCTTTTTCGAACCAGCCTTGTTTTTTATTGTCAAAGTGGCATTCGAGTATTAACCGATATGATTAATTTGGATTATCTGAAAATGAAACGCCTCCTCCTGACCCTTCTGCTCTTTAGTCACGCCAGTTTAACTTTGGCGGGTGAAGGGCGTGATCGCCTCGAAAATTTTTTGGGGAGCTTTAAAACAATGCAGGCAACCTTTGTTCAAACCCTCAAGAATCCAAAAAAAGAGGAGTTGGAACGCAGTGAGGGGAAGATTTTGTTGACCCGGCCGAACCAGTTTCGCCTTACCTATCAGACGCCTTATGAACAGATTATCGTTGCTGACGGCACCAAGGTTTGGCTCTACGATAAAGATTTGGAGCAGGTTACCGTTAAGCCACAAGATGACTCTATTGGCAGCTCTCCGGCCTCGCTACTTGCGGGGGTAAAGCCACTTGAAGAGGAGTTTCGCATTGAAGAGTTGGGGCTTCATGAAGGGTTCGAATGGGTCAATCTCTACCCCAAGGCACCCGATGCAAGCTTTGACTATATTCGTGTCGCAATGGAGGGAAAAACTCTCAGAGCCATTGAGATGGTTGATGGATTTGGGCAGCAGACGCGTCTATTTTTTGATCAGATTGATCTGAACAAACCTATTTCTAAGAGCTACTACCAATTTACTCCCCCATCTGGGGTCGATGTTATCGGTGAGTGATCCGACAAATTGCTTTTTTACCGCTCAGAAATAATTAACAGCTATTAATATTTAAACTAAAGAGGAAAAGATTGTGCGCTTTATTATTGGATTACTTCTATCGTTGTCACTTGCTACCGCTAGTGCTGGCGGACTTGAAATTAAAGATCTTAAGAAAGGTGAGGGGCAAGTTGCCAAATCTGGCGATACGGTATCGGTTCACTATACCGGCTGGTTACTCAATGGAACCAAGTTTGATTCTAGTGTTGATCGCGACAAGCCATTCGAGTTTGAATTAGGAGCTGGACGGGTCATCAAAGGGTGGGAACAGGGCGTTGCCGGTATGCATGTGGGTGGTAAGCGTGAGCTCACTATTCCACCAGAATTGGCTTATGGAAAACGCGCAGTGGGTGGTGGACTGATTCCTGCCAATTCAACTCTTAAATTTGAGATAGAGCTGCTCGCTATTGTTGCGCCGCCTTATGCCAATATCGACAATGAGCAACTTCAAAAGCTGCTTTCTGAAGGGGTTAAAATCTATGATATTCGTCGTAAAGATGAGTGGAAACAGACGGGCGTTATCAAAGGAAGTCGGTTGCTAACACTATTTGATAGCAAGGGTGTTAACCGCGATTTTATGCCCACTTTTAACAAAGAGGTTCGACCTGACGAGAAAATTATCTTTATCTGTCGTACGGGTAATCGTAGCCAGAAAGCAGCTGACTATGTCTCAACTCAGTTAGGGTATACCCATGCTTACAATGTCAAACGAGGCATTACCGACTGGATTCGTAGTGGTCATCCTGTCGAAAAAATGTAATCGGCGGAGATAATCGCTTGGGCGATCTCTTCGACTCACTGGAGTCAGTCGGTGAAATTCTGGGGGAGGCATCAGAATCTACGGATTCTGATGCAATGACGTTGTCTTCCAATAGCAGTCAACCGCTAGCGGATCGAATGCGACCCGCTACGTTGGAACACTTCTTCGGTCAGCGACACCTTATCGCTGAAGGCAAGCCACTTAGAACGGCCATTGAGTCGGGACAGCCCCACTCGATGATATTCTGGGGGCCTCCCGGTACCGGTAAAACGACACTCGCCAAACTGATCGCTCATCAAGTTGAGGCAGAGTTCATCACCCTTTCGGCGGTTCTCTCTGGGGTAAAGGATATTCGTGCAGCGATTGATCGTGCCCAAAAGCTGGAGCAGCTCAATGGTCGCGGCACGGTACTCTTTATCGATGAGGTCCATCGCTTTAATAAATCACAGCAGGATGCCTTTCTCCCCTTTGTTGAAGATGGCACCGTCACCTTCATTGGTGCGACTACCGAGAACCCATCATTTGAATTGAACAATGCGCTATTGTCGCGGGCTCGGGTCTACACGCTTAAATCGCTCACTCCCGAAGATATTCGCCAGATTATTGATCACGCCATCGATACCGGCTTTGCTCATCAAAGTTTGGTTGTTGATGCGTTACTAAGAGATCGTCTCGCCGAGCAGGCCGATGGTGATGCGCGCCGTGCACTTAATTTGCTGGAGATTGCCGCAGACCTTGCTGAACCGATTGAAGGAGATCCTGAGGGTCGGGTAGCGATTAGCGAGACAACCCTCAATGAGATTATCTCCGGTGGTATGCGTCGTTTTGATAAGGGGGGCGAGGCGTTCTACGACCAGATCTCGGCGATGCACAAATCGATGCGTGGCTCCAACCCCGATGCCTGCCTCTACTGGCTGGCACGGATGCTTGATGGAGGTTGCGACCCACTCTATATCGCCCGACGTGTGGTGCGTATGGCCTCGGAAGATGTGGGTAATGCCGACCCGCGTGCGCTCACCCTTGCCCTCAATGCATGGGATGTGCAGGAGCGCCTCGGCAGCCCCGAAGGTGAACTCGCTATCGCCCAAGCGATTGTCTATCTCGCAGTGGCTCCCAAGAGTAATGCCGTCTATAAGGCCTTTAATGCGGTGATGGCCGATGTGCGTTCAGGTACCTCCCACGAGGTGCCTATTCATCTGCGCAATGCACCGACCAAGCTCATGAAGGAGCTCGGTTACGGTCACGACTATCGCTATGCCCATGATGAGCCCGAAGGCTATGCGGCTGGAGAGGACTATTTTCCCGAAGGGATGGAACCTCCATCCTACTACCGACCAGTCGATCGAGGGTTGGAGCAGAAGATTGGTCAGAAAATGGCTCATCTACGTGAGTTGGATGAGCAGTATAAAAAAGGGCGCTAAAGCTACAATCTTTGTCGCGCTCTAACCTATCCCCGTAACGTAGGAGTAATTGTCTCTATCACTTGATCGGCGGTGATCACCTGAAGACAGACATTGTCGTGACAAGGTGTCTTACGATGGTTGGATGCACTCACGCAGGGGGAACAGGCGAGCCCCGCATAGATGGGGGTTGAGTTA
>Ga0224507_10001075_pt1 | contig 10926 bp, 17 predicted proteins | sample SF_Jan12_sed_USG_3_FD_170159 | JGI IMG/M metagenome (GOLD analysis project Ga0224507, IMG submission 170159) | Sediment microbial communities from San Francisco Bay, California, United States - SF_Jan12_sed_USGS_13 | ecosystem: Environmental > Aquatic > Marine > Sediment | place: USA...
AATATTTGCTGCATCATCAAGATCGGCGGCGAAACTTGAACCTTTTGGTAATTTCATACCGTTTGCACTTGTAACGCCTGTCGCTTCTTTTAAATAAACATCGTTTGAACCAAGGTTTTGAATAAGCATTGATAAACGTCCAGTTAATGGAGTTGCTATTAATTCTGAACCGCCAACAGTTGTATCAACAGAAGCAACCGAAACTTTCCAAGATGCGAAACCACCAGCATTTGTTGTTACTGCCCATGAACCTGATTGGGTTGCAGCTACCGACCAGCTTCCGCCTTGATAAGCTGTCACGCTATCTGTTGCAAAAGCTAAATCTCTAATATCTAAATTTACAGCATCAACAGTGATCGAGTTCCCACCGTCAGCAATATTTACATCACCCGTGATACTTGCAACGCTTCCAATATTCCATGTTCCAGATTGAGTTGCCGCAACTGTGCCATCTACTGTTATACTTCCACCACCATCAGTAATAGAAACTGAACCATTTACGTTAGCAGTTAAAAAACCACTTCCGTCTAATGCAAGAGCTTGTCCTGCTGCGTTTTTAATTTCGATTGAGTGTAAGCTCGAATCAATTGAATCTAATGTAATCATGGTAATCCTCCCTAATTTAAAACCATTCTTCTATCTCTACAATTGCGCCAGCCTTTGGCGATTGTATATAAACCGTACTTAAATTTAAACTTATATTTTCCTTATAGTAAACAGCACCAGCGTTAATTGTTAAGAAATTAGTACCACTTTCACCACTTGTTAAAGTTAGCTTAATTGACGATTTGTCTCTTGTTTTTATTAATAATTTTTTACACCCATTTTGTAACGAGTGATTATATTCTGTATCAGCCAATGACAACGTAAGATTTGTGATCTTCTGCGTTCCAGCTTCTTTTATTGTTACGTTAAATGTCGGTTGAGCGTTAGCCATACTACGCCATCTCCAATATCTTTACTTTCGAGTTTGTTCCTGTACTAATAAAGTACACATTAATAGCGTCTGTAATATCAAAAGAAAAATAGCTTCCTGTTGGTATCTCCCAACCCTCTGTTGCTCCGCTTGTTGTCACGTCAGCATTTCCAAAAAATATACTGTCAGAGCTATTGTTATAAAATATCATTGAATTTCTCAATGCTAACGGTGTCGCTGGCAATATCGCAGCAGTTCCGCTTATTGTTGTGTTTGTTACTTTAATTGCAACACTTAATCCACTCGGAGAAAAAGAACCTTGTAAAGCTCCAACAATCTCTGTAAGTGTTCTTACTGCGACATCGTTATTTGAGTCTAATGTAAATTTAAGACTCTCGTTGTCTGTTCTATTTGGTGGAAATTGCACTTAATGTCTCCTTCCACTTGTAAGCTTCGATGTCTGCCTCGAAAAAAGCATACCACCAACCTTTGGCAAAAATAATATCATAATCAAATTTCGTGCTGTGCGTGATGTTGTTTCTTAATTGCATTTGAACCAATAGGTCAGGTGTTTTTGCTTTTAAGAAAACTTTGATCGTGTAATTACTTGCCATTGTTTACCAAAAAAAGGGAGAGCCGAAGCCCTCCCAGTAATTAAATATTAAGCACCAGTTGCATTAAATAGAACTGATCTTTTTCCAAGGTCTAGAACTTTCATTCCGTAAGAAGTTTTTAATGAAAGGAAATCTCTTTCATATTTTGCTTCTCTTTGTTTTTCAAATTCTACTGATTTCGCCATACCGAAACCAACAGCAGTTTTGTGCCAGAATACAATTTCTCCAGCAGTTGCATTATTAGTTTTAACTAATTTAAATCCTGCAATTTCTGAGAATTGACCTTTAACAACGGCTTCATTACTCATATAGTTTGAAGCTGCTTGAATTTCTGCTAATTGAATAACTGAGTTATACATTAACGGAGTCATTGCACAATATCTGTCAGAAACAGGCACTTTTGCTTCGTCTAATACTTGAGCAGCAGAGTAAAAGTCTGCAATTGTTGGGACAAGGTTTCCTGCACCACTAAATTGAATAATATGATCTGGAGCAGCAGCAGAAGCCAATTTAATTTGTGCATAAATGGCTTGTTCGATTAAATCAGCAAGAGAGCTAGGTGCTAACTCAAGGAAAGCCATGTCTAGGTCTGTTTTTGTGCTTTGTCTAGCTAAATCGTAGATATACTGAGGGACGATCTTATGTTGATTCAAGAGCACTTTGTCAATAGCAATAGTCATGTCACCATCTGCGTGAGCCGTTCCATCGTCTTTTCTGTTTGTAGCTGAACCACCAGAAAGTCTTGGAATATCAAAAGAGATATCTCCAACTTCAATTTTGCTAGTGTAATCAGTGATTAACGGCTTTAAAACCGATGAATTTTTTAAGACTTCTTGTAAGTCATTGAATAATATTTGATTGTTTGATACTGGTGCAACACCAGCTGCATTAATTGCCATTTTATAACTCCTTTTCTTTTCCTAGTACGAGTCCAAGTCTTTCTTGTCTTGATAATTCGTCTAGTGTTCTTTGTTTAGGTTCACTTGTTTTCGGGATTGAATTCACCATAGTTTCTGCTTTTTTTACGTTAAAAAGAAATGTTTGATCTTTTCGCAAATCATCAATGGCTTCTTTAACACCTTTAAATGTTAAATTTTCTTCGTCTAACTCAATTTGCTTTTGCTTAACTTTAAATAATAAAGTATCAGCGTCATACGCATCAGGAGCATAACTAGCCACTTGCATTTTAAGGTCTTTGTCGATCATCATTTTTGCCATCTTTTCGGCTTTACTTGAATAATCACCCTTTTCTTTTGCTAATCTTTCTTTTTCTTCTTGCTCGATTCTTAACAGTTCCTTCCAATTTTCTTCTGACTCAAGTTGTTTTTTTGTCAGCACTTCTTTTTCTTGTTTAAACTGTACAAGCTCTTGATTCTCGTCTCTTACCCTTCGGTATTTTTCGACGTTTTTCTTTTGCTCATCTAATAAACGCTCATTAGTGCTTTTCAACTGAGTAAGCATTTCATTGTACTCGTCAAGTTTCTTCTGTAAATCATTCACATCAACTTCTTGGTTGTTCTCTAAGCCTTCGCTCATCTGTCCTCCATGCCTTCGCATATAAATATTGTTGTTGACATTATCTATTATGTCAATTTTTTGACTATCTTCTCCGTAGGTATCTTAAAAACTGCTTCTTAAAAGCATCTTTTGCCTTTTTGTTAGCTGAAAAATTACCCAACTTTAAACCTTTACTTTTGTACCATTGAATTAAACCGCTGAATATTTCCCTTATTGGCGCATTACTTCCTTTTAATGTTTTTCCACGAACACCGATCATTTTTGAGTGTGTTCCTTTTCCATATATCTCAATAATTGTTTTTGCCCCGATAATAGCTTTTGAGACAACACCTTTTAACGTGTCACCAGTAAATGAAAATGATGTTTTTTTACTTCCTGCATTATAATATTTCGATGTTTTATTTTTAGATGCCAGCTTTTTTCTTCTGTTGTCCCATTGTGTCGAGATATTAGGTGTTGAACTACCTGATAAATCTTCTTGCTTAGTTATGCTTTCCTTGAAAATAGACAGAATCCTTTTGGATAAAATATCCATTTCTTTTTGATCGCTAGTAAAGCCGTTCAGCTTTTTTCTAATTTTAGATAAATCGTTTTTAGCCAAAATTAAACCCTGCCAATATTTGATTAACCAAGTTTTGATTTTCTTTGTCTGCTAACAATTGAGAAGCGATTAAACCTTGTAACAAAGATGCTCCATCGTCCTTTAAATCGTTTTTAAATTTCTTTTTAACCTTATCAATGTCGTCTTGAGTAACTCCAAAGAACTGCCTCTGAGGCACCGTAAAGCCGCCGTTATGATTTGCTGCTTTCTTTCTTTGTAGCTCATCATCAAACCCAAGCGTGATTGTTTCAGATGATTCTTTTATCTTGTCAATTGCTTCCAGCATATCGCCACGCATTGTCATATCAACCTTGCTGGTTTTCCCGTACAGTTTAAAATCTTCGCTTTGCCTATATGACTTGGAATATCCTTGCATCTTTTCGCCATTCACGTCTTTACTTCTTGATGTTCGCTCGATGATTATATTAATTAATTCTTGCGTGATAGCTTCTTTTAACTCTTGATCGTCAATAGCTTTTTTACCAAACTCTTTTTTGAGATTTATCTTTTGTTCTATATTGTTTTTGGATAGCTTTAAGCCTTTTAACTCCATTAAATATGCTCACTAAAATAAACAACAGTTATTAATATTACCAAATAAAGCCAAATATCATTAAGCATTATTCACCCTTTTCGCCTTCAATCTCTTGCTTAACACCTTCGCTTTTTGGATTAAATGCTTTTATTAAATCAAGATTACCGCTATTCAATTCATCTAGTTTCATTTGTGCCATTTCTTCGGTCAAATTAGGGTCAAGCATTTGTAACGCTTCTTTTTTGCCAATTAATCCCATATCTAAACGCATTTTAATATTTTCAAGAGTTTCCTTATCTGAAACCATGACTTTAGGTTTTTCAAACTCAATAGAAATATTATCTACCTTATCAAGTAATGTAACTCCATCAGCTTTTAAGTATGCCTTTATTATTTGAAAAATTTGTTGCTCTAATAGCTCATATCTTTGTTGATTCTTGCTGATAACAGCTTGGCAATCAGCTTCGGCAATTACTCGCTCTATTCCTGAACTGAATATCTGACTTGAATCAAGTGAGCTTGTACTTAATCCTTCCTCATCAAAGATTGATTTAGCATAGAACATAATAGCGTCTTTCATTCCATTTAAGTCAGGATTTGCGTTGATATATTCTGCTCTTGGTTGCGTCTGCGCTCCCTCTGTTAAAGGCAAAACAGAAGCAGTTGTTAAACCACTATGAACGGTTGTAATACTAACACCTTCTGGTAAATAAAAAACTAAATGACCTAATCCTTGTTTAACACTAGCACTTAAAAGCATTGAAAAGTTTACATTTAAATCAATTGATTTTTGTGTTAATGGATTTAAAAAAGGTAAATCAGAGCTTGACGATTCGCTTAAATGAGCAAATGGAATAACACCAAGAGGATTTATATTGTTCGGATTTCCATCAATTGGAACATAAGTAAGCTGTGATTGAAATTCACCGTTTCCTGCATCTTTTTGTTCTACTCTCCAAACAGTATGACTGTCCTTTGTCCACATAGCATAGATTTCAGAGTTGGCACTTGAATCATCTTGATTTTCCATGATAACTTGATCTAACCCATCACCAGTTGTTCCAATAATAGAAGTATCAGGATAATTAATAATAACGGCTTGTAGTTCTCTTGTGTTTACGTCTTTAACTAATCCATATTCAAAGGGTTTCATTGAAATAAGCCTTAATTCATTATTAACTTTATTAACCCACATTAAAGCGTGTCTTGATCTATTAAAGTTTCTATCAAATTCTTGGAATGAGTCAGAGAAACCATCATATAATTCATCAACAAATACATCTAATTCTGGATAACCTGTTTTTCTTGTTGGCTCTGAATCGTACGCCTTTGCTTTTTTAGTGTAAATCTTATCAGCGATCGAAACATCACTAATCATCATTGACTTATAAGAGTCAGGCAAAAGAGCTTGAACTTGCTGTTCGATATACTGTCGTTGCGCTCCCTCGCTTACTTTGTATGCTTTATATTCGTCTTGTCTGCGTTTTCTGTTTTCATAGCCTTTAAAATCTTGAATGATTCGGCTTGCTATTCTAGGGTCTTTAATATCCATTTATTACCTCATTATTATATTTTGTCGTCTTATATCTGTGTCATGCTCTTTCATGATTACATAGTCCGCACCATCTGAAAAGTGTGACAACATTTTGTCTTTTCCTTCGTCTTTTGTAAATCCATCTTTTTGACGTGTCTTTTTCCAATCATTAATCAGATATTTGCATCTTGAATGTGCTCTTACTCGCCCATGGCTAAACATTCCATTAATTATTAATTGCCTTTTTCTTAATCTTGGGTTTGCTGAAAAATGACGAACATTAAGCCCGTAGCTTCTAATAATTTGAACGTCAGACAATAATCCCTGTTGTGTTGCGCTTGATCTATTATTTCCAGCTGCATCACAGGTTATAATCATTCTGTTTTTATCAAATCTATCCATTAGATATTGACACATTGAGCAAGAGTTTGAGTCGCCTTTTAATAATACTTCGTCAAAAAATAGTTGCTTGTCGCCGTATCTGTGAGAAAAAGATGCTGACATTTTACCAACATTAAAATCTAGTCCAACATGAACAGGCATATCAGTGTTTTCCTGTATTGTGTCATCAATATTTTTTTCGCTATCAAATGAATAGTAAAAATAATCAGAGCCTATTCTTCCGATTTTTCCATCTCTGAAAATCTGTAAAGCCTGATCGTCAAGCATTGATTCAAGCATTTGAGAATATCCACCGTCAATATGGGTGTTTTCATTAGATGAGCCGTAATGTATTTTAAACTTATTATCGCCTCGCTTCTCTTGTGATTCAATAAAATCTTCTAACCAACCATGAATATCTTCTGGTGTTCCAACTAATATCTTTTGAGGATTTTTCGCATCTTTAACACGAACACGTCTAAGCATTTCGTTTATACGATCAAAACTAATTAGAGAAAATTCGTTAATTCCGCAAAACCCTAAGTTAGGGCCAGCAATTGGCTTCTCTCCACTGAATACATATATAGGTTTCTTTGACCATGAAAAATTAAAAGTGTGATCTGTTTTATGAAACTTATATTTTATTTTATTATCAGTTAGAATATCGTCCATTGTTGGAAGAATATCTCTTTTAAAATCTCTGTATGTTGGGGCTAATAATCCTCCTGCTATGTTTCTATTTTGTTGTGATAGTTTAAGCATTTTCATGCAAAGATTGTATGTTTTCCCAGCCCCAAGACCTTGTGACTGTATTATTACTTCTGTTAAATCATCGTGAAAAACTTTTGCTTGTGTTGGTAATGGTTTGTAGAATAACTTTAGCTTCATACATTTAAATGCTTCCAAGATGTTTTTGTATTAACATCTGATATTATACTTTGATTAACATTGTAATGTTCTGCTAACTTTTTCTGTTTAAATCCGCTCATTAACATTGTTTTAATTGTTAAAACTTTAATACTATCTAGTTTTGAATTTCTATGACTACTGCCTTTTAATGGTTTTGTTATGCCTGCTTTATACGCATGATTAACATTTTCTGATGCAGTTACCCACTCAAGATTTTCTACTTTATTGTCGTGCTTTATTCCATTTTTATGATTAACCTGTGGCTTGTTATAGGTGTTTTCTATAAAATATTCAGATACTAATCTATGAACCATAATTCTTTTAACTTTACCGTTGGTTGATAACGAAACTCTTTTATATCCTCTTGTTGTTGTCTCTTGTTTTAATAACTTGTTTCGTTTACTACTAAAAACATCACCATTAGACGATACATAATAATCATAGTTGTTTATTTTTTTATACTTTATCATGTTATAAACTCTAAATCGTCTTGTTCTTCTTGTGTGGATTCTGGTGTATCTGACCATTTATTAAAGTTCTTAAGACAAAAAATCAGCATAACACGATCGCCACCTTTTGCCATTGATAACGCTTTTTGTGATAACGTCATTCTTGTCTTTGACATTTTCAAGTCTCGATACTCTGTGAAAGATATATCATATTTTTCTTTTATCTTGTTGCGAATAGTTCTTTCCGACACTCCCATTAATTCGGCGCAGTCTTTTAGTCCTGCTTTTAATGAGCAAAATCCTGATAACTTTTCAAAGTCTAATTCAATGTTTTCTCGTCCAGCCATCTTTTATTTATTCCAAGGCATTTTTAACATCACTAGTCGCCTATGTATTCAAATGTTGTAGTGTGTCTATTTCTTGTTATTGCTTTTTTATATATTGATTTTTTGCCAACATCGCTAACTCTACCCTTTCTTATTAATGCCCAATTTTTCGATTTCTTTCTTGAGTGAATTAATGCATGAATTGAACTAGTTATCGAGAATCTAAAGCCTAGACTTTTGCAATATGAAGCAATTTTTGTGCTAAAAATATTGCCTAGTCCAATACCTTGATAGTCTGGCAAGATAACCAATCTGTGTCCTTTTTTCATTTTTTTAACAACAGGGTGAGGGAAATGTATATATGAAAAGAATCCAACTTTTTTATTATTTAAGTATAGCAAAAAGCATTGAGCAGAAACAGCTAAATCAGTATTCATATAGTGAAACTCTCTAAAATATTCCCACTCTGATTTATCGCATTTAACAATATCGAGTTTAATACTTGGTCTTTTTGGTTTTTGTAATTTTGAATAAAAAAAAACCTTTTTTGATCTGTATCATAAACCCAATCTGGCTCTAACCAATCAACTATATCTCTGTGACAAGCAACTGCAATAAATTTTTTATTTTCTTTTCTTACAGCTTTTTGTGTTGCAAATGAGCCTATTTGAGCCGTATTTCTATCAACAACACTTGTAAATTCATCAAAAACAGTTATTTCTTCATTTGAAGATAATGCTCTTGCTAGATCAACTCTCATTTTTTCGCCATTAGACAAAACATTATAAGTCTTAAGCCAACTTATTGGAGTACCTAAGCCAACTCTGTTTAATATTTTATAAATATCTTCGTTTTTCATTTCTTTTGGAAAATTATCAATAATTGTTTTTGAATTATCCCATATTATTTCTTTTAAGTTATTTTTAAAACAATCGTTCATAATAGTTGACTTGCCGCTTCCTGAGCTTCCTACTATTACACCTATGTTCCATTCTTTATTTTCTATATCTATAAAACCATTAAAATTTATTTCAAAATTATGATCTTGTATATCGTGAATAGATACAACTGAGTTGTTTCTGAAAGTATTTTCTATTTCTATTTTTCTTTTTATCTTAAATTTTGGCATATTATATCATTATGATTTTAACGTCATATCCCTTACTTGTTAAATCGTCATATAAATCTTGTTGTTCCATTTCATTTTTTAATTTAACTTCAATTGCATAAGAAGATATATCGTCATTTGATAAGTCTTTTATATCTTCTTCTAATTCTTCGTCTAATAATTCAAATTTTTTGATACCTAATAAATCAACATCAAAATCATCGAAATCTTTTATTGTATCATAAACGTCTTGAAAATCTAATTCAGCCCACCTAGCAATCTCATTATCAGCAGTTAAAAATTGATACTCTTCCGCTTCGTTTTCAAAGTCTTGATAAATAACAGGAACTTCTTTCATTCCGATTTCTTTAGCAACATCAAGTCTTGCGTGACCAGCTATCAAAAACCCAGATCTTTTTGAAATAATTAACGGTATGCGAAACCCGTTAAACTGAATTATCTTTTTTAATCTTTTTAATTGTTCGACTGAATGTCTATTATTGTTTCTTGGGTTTGGTATAATTTTTTCAATCGATACCATGTCGATCTTTTCTGCTTTGATTTCCACCTTCGTGAACTCCCTCAAATGCCTTACGCACCTAATTATATATTTTCAATGTTAATTCTATTTGTCAAGTTTTGATGTAAATCCATTTTCCAGTGAATTCGTTATACTCGAACCCATTAACAAGAAGCCAATTCCTTACAGTATGATATTTATTAACAAACGTACTTGCTCCAATCATTCCTTTTTCAGTGTGACATTTTCTGCACAATGTTAAACAATTAGATTTCTCATTTATTAAATCAGGTCTTGAGCCTCTTGTTATAAAATGGTCAATGTCTAATGGGTAAAATGAGCCATTATGTCCACAAGCAACACAATTAAGCTCTTTGAATTTATTATACTTTTTTATTTCTTATCCTTCTTGTTTTAATAACTTACACTGGTTTAACTTCTAAAAAGTGTTATTTTTTATAATATTCATGCCTTCTATTTTCATTTCTTATTCTCCCTGTTCTTTTATGGACTGTTCTATCACAACCACGCTTGGTGGGATTGAAACATTTACGCCATTAGTAGTTACAAACCTTATTGTTGACGCATTTCCATAATCAAAGTTGCAAAATACATTTTCATCAAAAGTTAAATAATCTTTACTTCCATTGCTAGTACAAACTCTTACTACGTAAACTTGCTTATCTTCTTTCATTTCTTATTCTCCTTTGTTTAACTATCTAAAAGAAGAGAGCAAGCTTTTTCATCTAGCTCCATTAATCTATGTTTTGTTGTTACAAGATCACTTATAATTTTAAGTGCCTCGTAATACTTATCAGATCTAACATATTCAATATTAGTAATTTCGTCCCTAATAAAACTATTAACAAGTACAAACATATTTCTTGAGTACATAGATTCGCACTTTTCAATTTTATCAATTACATTTGGAGTTAAATCTTCCCTTCTTACTTGTATAAATTTTGGAAACCAGTCGTTATTCATTCTTCCTCCGTTACAAATTCTAAGGTATCAGCGTAAACTTTAAATGTTCTGCCGTTGGGTAGTTTCTGTATTGATACATCGTATACGTAGTGCCATAATACTTTTTTATATTTTTCATATGCAATGTATTCAAACCTGTCTGTTAAAAATACTATTGCCCACACCATATTAATTGCTGAAAACATTGCATATATAATCGCTTGGGTTTCACTCATTTTATACACTCCATAAACTTATTGAAATATTCTAGCTTCAATGGCAAATCGCACTCGCAGTTTTTAACTTCTTTTTTATAAGACGCTTTTATATCTCTTAATAGCTGATATTTTTTCCACCAGTAAGTTATTGCTTTACTCATTTTCCTTGCTCCCATTTTTCATATAACATTCTTGCTTTTTGATACTTCCCAATAGTATAGTTTTTGATTATATCTTTTAATTCTTTGTTTTCTTTTTCTAGTTGATCTATTTTTTTTTGTTGAACAAACCATGCTGAACGAGCATAATATTCTTTTTTAAATTCTTCCTTCAT
>Ga0224507_10001076_pt1 | contig 10925 bp, 11 predicted proteins | sample SF_Jan12_sed_USG_3_FD_170159 | JGI IMG/M metagenome (GOLD analysis project Ga0224507, IMG submission 170159) | Sediment microbial communities from San Francisco Bay, California, United States - SF_Jan12_sed_USGS_13 | ecosystem: Environmental > Aquatic > Marine > Sediment | place: USA...
TGGGGCGCCGTACCGTTACGGTGGTAGTACGCCGAGCGGCTTCGACTGCAGCGGTCTTGTGCATTACTCCTACGCTAACGCGGGCAAGTCCATACCGCGAACGACGACGGGGCTCTGGACCGCCCTTGCTCCCGTCGACGCGCGCCAAATTCGCACCGGTGATCTGCTGTTCTTTAGGATTTCCGGCAAGATGTCGCACGTCGGCATGTATCTCGGTGACGGCCGCTTCGTGCACGCGCCATCGACCGGCAGGGTAGTAGCTGTCGAGAGTCTGGAGTCGGACTATTACCGCAGGGCGTTGATCCGGGCCGGAAGACCGCGGTAGTCGCACACGGAACCGGATCCGCGCTAAATCGTCTCGTCCTGGACGATAAAACTGTGCAGCTGATCGGCAAGCGTCTTGCAAGCCTTGGCCTGAGTTCGCGCAATAAATGGGAGCGGAATGACCAGCGCTGGCATGAACGACGTACCGCTCACATCGGTTGATACCGTTCCGGCCGATTCAAGGCCCTGCAAGTCCCACACTGCCGCATCGTAATCTGCATCTTTTTGCCACCACGCAAAACCGAAACATCCGCCACCGCCCGGGCCCGCGGCGCAAGACAGGCTGCCGCCGCCGGCGACGCGCTCGGTGTCGCCATCGAGCCAGATAATGTAGCGAATACCGTGCTCGGCGATCTTGTCAGCGACGCCCGGCCGGGCCATCAATTTTGCGAGGTTTTTGGTCTCGGCGGGCGCCGTGCGTGGCTCGAACCATGGAAACAGTGAATCAACGAACTCGGCATGTGGAATGACGCGCAATCCTCGTCTGCCACGTGCCAGGTTGTCCTCGATGCAGCGGATGTACTTCGCCTCTGTCTCGTTGCCGAGATGATAGCTCTTGGCCATGATAACGACAGACTCGCCCTCGTTAATACCGGTCACGCTTGTGCGGGCATCCTGAACGGTCGACGTCACGCAGGCGGCCGATGTCAGGGTCACCAAAATGAGGAACTTTGCTTTCACCGTCTGCTTAACCTGCTTCATCTTGCGGTCCTTCGAGGGCTGTTGTCTGCACCTCGGTATCCTGGGTTTCATCCGCCGGCAATTCGACGGGCGAGCCGCTCGCGGCGGCCGACTTTTCCGCCAATGCACTGATGTGAGTAACCTCGTCGAATTTCATAATCACGAGCGCCGCCGCGTCACGCATTGCAAGTACCGCGGCGCGCTGCAAAGCATCGGTTCCTCCCATGGCGGTGGTCTGGCTTTTTCCGTAGGCGCTGACAGGCCAGTTCGATACCAGATCTCCGGATTGATCGTAAACGCGCAGCCGATAACGAATCCAGACGGCGAAGGCTTCGGTATTGCTCTGGTCCGGCGTCGAGAACTCGAAGGCCTCGATGCTCGGCTCGATGAGCGCATGCAGCGGCAACAGCTGCGGATCATCCTCCGGGCCGACGACCGTTACCTCGGCAAACATATGTGCGAAGAGCTGTTCGAAAAGTGCGGCGTTGGATCGGCCCAGATCGATAGACCATTGCTCGCGGCCGTAGACCTTTTCCTCATGGACAAAGTGCTCGAAATTTTCGGGCATGCGCAGGCCGACCGAGATTGGGATTTTCTCGAGGAGCGGTGCCGGGATTGTTGGCGCCTGGAACTTCACATTCGAACCGCAGCCGGCGAGAAGCCCTGCCATCAGTAATCCCAGTAGTGCTGTGCGATTCATGCCAGTCAAATAGACGCGTCCCGTCGCATTTATCGGTTGTGCGACCCTATATTCAGAGCGCTCGCACACCGCAGAGTTCCGCCCTCCCGGGCGAAAAAAAGCACCAGTCCACTTTAGTGTGGCCACGCTTAAGAATCAATGCGCTAGACGGCTTCACGAATTTCGTCTATGCCGGTATAAAGACCGATCAATGCAGTGATGGATGCGCTCCGGGCAATATCAATGGCCAGGCCGAAAATACTTGTATTTCAACATGTTCCCTACGAACCACTCGGGACGCTGGATCCGCTTCTGAAAGAGGCCGGATTCCGGATCCGCTATGTTAATTTTGGTCGCGACCCGAAGACCAGGCCGAATTTGGACAAATATGCCGCGCTTATCGTGCTTGGCGGCCCGATGAACTCCGACCAGATCGACAGCTATCCCAACCTGATTGCCGAGGTGGAGATACTCCGCGAGGCGATTGATCAGGACATGTCGGTCCTCGGCATATGTCTTGGCGCGCAATTACTCGCCAAAGCGTTAGGCGGCAAGGTACGGCGCAACGCCGTTCGCGAAATTGGCTGGTATGACGTCAACCTGACGGACGCAGGAGTTGCCGATCCGGTCCTGTCGACATTCGCAAGATCGCAGCCCGTCTTTCAGTGGCACGAGGACGGCATCGAGCTGCCGCCCGACGCGGTACACCTAGCCAGTTCGCCGGCAAGCAGCGTGCAGGCGTTTCGTCACGGTGAGCACGTGTATGGCCTGCAGTTTCATCTCGAAGTCGACGGTTCGCTGATAGACCGCTGGTTGACAGTTCCCGACAACCAGGCAGTACTCGACGATGAACGTGGCGTTATCGACCCAAAGGCGATACGGGCACAGACCCGCGAATCGATAGATGCTTCACAGGCGCTGAGCCGACGGACGTTTTCCCGGTGGATTGAGCGATTCGAATTGACACCGCGGCGACGCCATTTGCCGTCGAGATAACGCTCAGTCCGCGTGCCACTCGAGCGGAGGTTCCTGCATCAAGGCCACCTGCTCACGCAGGGCGAGCACATGATCCTCCCAATAGCGATGCGAGTCGAACCATGGGAAGGCCAGCTTGAACGCGGGATCCTCCCAGCGCCGGGCGATCCACGCAGCGTAATGCATAATTCTCAGACTTCTCAGCGCTTCGATGAGATGCAGTTCACGCGCGTCGAATGCGCGAAACTCCGTGTAGCCGGACAGCAGCGCCTGCAGCTGTGGCGCTTGTTCATTTTGATCACCCGACAAGAACATCCATAAGTCCTGCACCGCCGGGCCACGTCGCGTGTCATCGAGATCGACGATATGCAGGCGCTCGCCGCTGACTAATACGTTGCCCGGGTGAAAGTCGGCATGCAGACGCAGCTGCTGCACGGAACCCGTGCGCGCGTAGCAGTTCTCGACGGCCGCGACTACGTGTGTCGCGATGCTCTCATAGGCGGCGTGCAGTTCGTACGGGATGAAGTTCTGCTCATGCAAGAAGTCGATGGATGCGATTCCGTAGCTTTCAATGTCGACGGAAGGCCTGTGTGCGAAATCGCTCGTACTGCCGATCAGGTGTATTCGCGCGACCAAGCGACCAAGCTGACGCAAGAGCTCGAAGTTATCCAGGTCTGGCGACCGACCGCCGTGGCATGCAAAAACCGCGAAGCGAAAAGGTCCTGAGTGGTGCAGCGTACGCCCATTAATCTCGCTTGGCGCCACGACGGGCAATTCGGCGTCACTGAGTTCTTTGGCAAAACTGTGCTCTTCGAGGATGGCGTCATTGCTCCAGCGGCCGGGCCTGTAAAACTTCGCAACCACCGGCGCGCCGCCCTCGATGCCTAGTCGATAGACTCGATTTTCGTAGCTGTTGAGCGCCAGAAACCGGCCGTCACAGCGCAATGACAGGCTCTCGAGCGCCTCAATAATGTGTTCGGGCTGCAGGCTGGCATAGGCAAGCGCCTCGTTGTTCGGTGTTCTCGTCACGAGTCAGGCATATTAGACTTCATGGTTATGAACCATACAGCAGATAAATGCATGATCGCGATCACGGTGTGTTTTATTGCGGCGTGCACCGGCGATGAGCGCGCGATCGACCTTGCTGGCTTCGAGGCCGATACCTTGCAATGGCGGGCAGCGCGACTTGAGCGACTCAAAGGACCAGACGGTTATCTCAATCTTGCCGGTTTGTTCTGGCTGCCCGAGGGTGAAAGCCGCTTCGGGTCGGCCGCCGACAACGACATCGTATTTCCCGCGTATGCTGCGCCATACATCGGCAAATTGCGCACAACCGGAGAGGGCGTTGAACTGCTGGCTGAGCCTGGCGTCGATGTAAGTTACGAGGGCATCCCAGTCACTTCAATTCTGATCTCCGATGATACGACAGACAGGCCCGTGACAATCCAGCATCGTTCGTTCGCATGGACAGTGATCATACGCGACGGCCGTTTCGCGCTCAGGCTTCGTGATTTCGAGAACCCCGCCATCAACGCCTTCCCGCCGATTGACTATTTTCCAATAGATCCGGCATTCCGAGTGACCGGGACATTGCGACGCTTCGACGCGCCTCGAGTACTCAATGTCGAAACTGTCATCGAGGGTCTGGGATATCGGCCCGAATCGCCGGGTACGGTCGCCTTCGAAATCGATGGCGAAACTTATGAACTGGAGGCGTATACGTCCGGCGATAGCCTGTTCTTTGTATTTGGCGATGCGACGAGCGGCCGTGAGACATATCCAGCCGGACGATTCCTGTATGCGGACGTGCCGGGTGAGGATGGCAAGACGGTGATGGACTTCAATCGTGCCTACAACCCGCCGTGCGCGTTTAACGACTTCGCTACCTGCCCGATCGCGTCGCCGCGGAATCGCATTTCGGCCCGAATCGAGGCTGGTGAAAAATATGATCCGGCGACCCACGCGACGCCGGACCGTTCCCACTGAACATTGCTCATCGACGCATTACCCTGCAATCAGAGCGTCTTGGCCAGCATCGCCACTTCTTTATTGCCACCTTCCGTGGATTGGGTGCCGACCTGGCGAAACCCCATGCGTCGATGGAACTCCATCGACGACTCGTTCGGCGGCCGGATGTTGACCTCGCACGTCATGAATTCAACCGTATCCGGCAAGGTCGCTGCGAAGTCGTCGTAAAGTCGTGATGCGAGGCCCGCGCGGCGTGCAAAATCAGCGACAGCCACACGGTCAACGTAGGCGAAATCGTCGTAGTGGTCGCAAAACCAACGGTAGTTCGGGCTCTCATAGCTCGTGCCCGGCCGCAAGCCGACCAGGAATGCAGCGAGTCGGTCGTCGCCGACTGCGACGCGAAAATATGCCGCGTGCAGAGCGAACCACTGCATTTTCCGCAGATCGACGCTCCCGAGATGCGGTGTTTCGGACTGGTTCAAAGTCAGAACTGCGTCAAGGTCTGGGGCGACCACGTCACGTATGATGAAATGCATCGGCGCAGTGTAAGATTGTGCAGTACCTCGTGCAAAGCGTATACTCCCCTCATGACGGCAATCGACCCGGTCGATTAACAACAATCAGACCGTCGCAATTCGCTACTTTGCTCGCCAATTTTTAGGAAACCGGAGTTCCGTTTTGGGACTTTGCGATAGTTATTGTTGAGGAAGCCGTTTCATGTTCAAGTCGATTAGCACCAAAGTTATTTTTTCGGTCGTCGCGAGCGCATTCATGTTGGCCGCATGCGACAGGTCCAAGGACGAGACCAGCGATCTTTCGCTGCTGAGTTCCAAGGACACGGTTCTGCAATACGTGCCAGCCGACACGCCTTACGTTGTCGCCAATGTCGAACCATTACCCGACGACCTGATGGACAAGCTGGAGCCGAAGATCGATCGTTTGATGCGGTCCTATCAGTCCATGCTGAGCGCTGTCCTGGCAAGCAAGCAGCAGGAACTGCCAGAGGCAGAGCGTAATAGCGAGAAGTATCAGCGTGCCAATGCGGTCGTCGATGAATTGATGACGCTGATGTCGATCGAGGGCATGCGCAGCGCGGGACTCGGTCGCGACGCCACGGGTGTGCTGTACGGTAACGGATTGCTGCCAGTTGTGCGCGTGCAACTGTCGGACGGTGCGTTGTTTGAGGACGCGTTATCGCGCCTCGAAAGCGAAGCGGGCGAAAAGCTCCCGGTGGCAGAAATCGGTGGTAATTCGATCCGTTATTTCGATGCTGACCAGGTCAAAATTTTGCTCGGTGTCATCAACGATCAGGCAGTTTTCACGGTGGCTCCGGCAAGCTTCGACGATGCACAACTTGGCGAAGTTCTTGGATTGAAGTTGCCCGCAAAGAGCATCGCCGATTCCGGGGCGCTGCAGAAGATAGCCAAGGATTATGGCTTTACCAATCACTACGTTGGGTATTTTGATTTCCAGGCCATTGCCGACCGGTTCGTTGGCGAGGCTAGCGGGCTGGACGCGGAATTGCTCGCGCTAATTGACTACGACCCAGCAGAGCTCTCAAGCGTCTGCCGGGCGGAGATTCGCGCAGTAGCTGGAATCGCACCGCGCATGGTGCTTGGCTATACCGATATCGACAAGGACAAGCTCGACTCGACCGTGGTCATCGAGCTTCGCGACGATATCGCTGCCGGCGTGCAGACTTTACCTGCCGCGGTGCCCGGTCTTGGCGGTGATAAAGGTGCTCTGATGTCATTTGGTATGAGCATCGACATGAAAGCGGCGCGCGAGTTTCTTGAAGCACGACTGGACGCAATGGAAGCGAAGCCATTCGAGTGCGAGTATTTTGCCGATCTGCAGGCAGGTGTTGCCGGCGGGCGGCAGGCGCTCAATCAGCCGGTGCCGCCAATGGTCTATGATTTCAAGGGCTTTTTGGCCGTCATTGATGAAATCGAGGGTCTCGACGTGGCCACGCAAACGCCACCGACCTCCATCGATGGAAGTTTCCTGTTGGCAATGAACAATGCCGAGGCGCTGATTGCGATGGGCGCGATGTTCAGCCCGGAACTTGCCAGCCTGAACCTGCAGGCCGATGGTAATCCGGTCCCGCTCGAGTTGCCGCAGATGCAGGCCATGGGTATTGCGGCATTTGCCGCAATGAACGAGAACGCGTTGGCGATTTCGGTGGGCGAGGATTCAGAGTCCGAACTCGATGGCTTGTTGGGCGCTGCCGCGTCCGATCCGTCACCGTTCATGAGCTTCAGCATGGATGCCGCGCGGTATTACGGTTTCCTCGGCGAGGCGATGGCGGCTGACGGCGATGATAAGGAAAATGCACCGACTGCGGAGATGCAGGCGGCGATGCAAGAGGTGATGGCGGCGGTCGCCAATGTTTATGACCGGATGTCAGTCGACGTTCGATTCACTGAGCGCGGTGTCGAGCTCATCAGCTCGGTTACATTGCAGGACTAGTGTCAGGCAGGTCGAAAATAGAGATTCTTGGACGACTCACTGTCTCGATTCTGGCGATTCCCATGGCGGCGTGCGCCGGACAGGAGCCGGCGCCGGCGACCGGCACGCACGTCGACATTGCGGTGGTTGCCGAGTCGGGTCAGGTAACGCCGGTCAACGGTCTTACGTCGTCGGGACAGCCTGAAGAGGCGGCGCTGCGCGTTTTTGCCGATCGCGGATATGTTGCCGTCATCGACCTACGTGGTCCCGACGAGGACCGTGGCATGGCTGATGAACGGGCCGCTGTGCAAGCCTTGGGTCTGGAATACATTGCGTTTCCGATTGCCAGTCGGGAGGCGATCAATTTCGACACGGCGAGGGAACTCGACGCAGTTCTGCAGCGTATCGACGGGCCGGTGCTTTTGCATTGTGGCAGCGGCAACCGCGTCGGAGCAATGCTGGCACTTCGCCACAGCCTCAGCGGGGCGGATGATGATGACGCCATTACTTACGGCAAGGATGCCGGACTGACCGGGCTCGAGGGTGTGGTCAGAGAGCGTCTTGCCGGGAAATAAGCAAACGCTATAAATAAAGAAAAGGGCTGCCATGTGGCAGCCCTTTTTGTTGGTGGAGGTGGCGAGAATCGAACTCGCGTCCGCAAGTCCTCCGCGCCGAGGTCTACATGCTTATTCCGTCTTTGATCTCACCGCAAGCTACCCGACGGGCAGGGAAAACTCACAGCCAGTTCAGAAAGGATTTAACGGTTCGGGCCCTGAACATGCCCTTGCCGCGGTCCCGTGTCGGTGACCCCTGAACCCCAGACGCACAGGCACATCCGGTCAGAGGGCGCTAAACTGGTTTTTAAGCAGCTAGTGCGTAGTTGTCGTCGTTGGCAACTATAGGTTTTACAGCTGGTTTTACGAGGTAATCTGTTCCTCGGCATGCACTCGGAGTTTCGCGACCCACGTCGAAGCCAGGTCACCCCCGTGTTGCACTAGTCTATGGCCGCGATTTCGAAAAACAATGTGGATACCTCACATTTGGCGCAAATATCGCGTATTCACCAGAGCTATTTTATCATATTTAACTTTAATAAGTTGAAATAACTATTTGTTATTTATAGTTATCTTTTTAGAATTCGCTCTTTTTGGCGCTGCCAGTCCCTGTCCTTGCTCGCGGCGCGCTTATCGTGTTGTTTCTTGCCTTTTGCCATGCCAACAGTGAGCTTCGCGCGGCCTTTGTGCCAGTGTATATCGAGCGGGACGAGTGCGATGCCCTTGCGTTCGACAGCACCTATCAGGCGATCAAGTTCCTGACGATGCAACAACAGCTTGCGGCTGCGGGTCGGGTCGGGCGTGACATGCGTTGAGGCGGTGTTCAGCGGCGACATATGTGCCCCGAACAGCCACGCCTCTGCGCCGCGAATGTAGACATAACTCTCGTTGAGTTGCACGTTACCGGCACGCAGGCTTTTCACCTCCCAGCCCTCGAGGACCAGTCCAGCCTCGAAGGTATCTTCGATGAAGTAGTCGTGCCGCGCTTTGCGATTGACCGCAATCACCTTGCCGGCGGATTTTTTTGACTTCTTACTGCTCATCAAATCAGATCGTTGCTGGGTGAGCGGGACGCGATTATACGGCGGGCGCTGTTGTCAGTCCCCGATATTTGTATGAGAATCGCGGCATTCATTGCCGACCAGAGAATAAGAATGCCAATCAATCCGGCAGCCGATTCCTCGAAAAGAACCTCCTTGCATGGCCACTGGTCATCGAGGATGGCTTTTGTCCTAGCTGTGACCGGATCTGCGGTTGGTCTCGGCAATATCTGGAAATTTCCGTACATAGCCGGCCAGAATGGCGGTGGTGCTTTCGTGCTTGTTTACTTGCTTTGCGTATTTCTCGTCGGCATGCCGGTGATGATGTCGGAAATCCTCATCGGCCGCAGGGGGCGACGCAATCCTGTCGCGACAATGGCATTACTTGGTCAGGAAGAGGGCAGTTCGTCCAACTGGAAATGGCTGGGTGGTTTGGGGGTTCTGGCGGGGATTCTGATCCTCTCCTATTACAGCGTTGTCGCAGGATGGACCGTCGCATATATCGTCAAAAGCGCCTCGGGCGTATTTGCCGGCGCGACACCCGAGCGGGTCAGCGCTCAGTTTGGCGAATTCGTTGGTAACTGGCGCCTGGTCGGCCTGAGCCACACTGTATTCATGGCACTGACAATATTCGTTGTTGCTCGCGGAGTCGAAAGAGGGCTGGAACAGGCGGTTCGATTCATGGTGCCGGCACTCTTGGTACTCATGCTCATTTTGCTGGGTTACTCGATTTCCTCGGGCCATTTCGGCGAAGGTTTGGCATTTATGTTTACGCCCGATTTCGACAGGTTGACATGGGATAGCGTGCTGGCGGCATTGGGGCAGGCGTTCTTCACATTGTCGATCGGCATGGGCGCGATCATGGCGTACGGTGCTTACCTGCCGGAAGAAACATCAATCACGGGCGCCTCGGGCACTGTAGTAATCGCAGATACGGTGATTGCAATGCTGGCAGGACTCGTAATCTTTCCGCTGGTATTCGCTAACGGTCTGGACCCGGCCGACGGCCCGGGACTCGTTTTTGACACGCTGCCATTGGCGTTTGGCCAGATGGCGGGCGGCGCGTTCTTTGCGACAATTTTTTTCGTTTTGCTGTCTTTCGCCGCATGGACTTCGGCAATCGGCCTGATGGAGCCCGCCGTGGCCTGGCTCGTAGAGCAAAAATTCCGAACGCGTGCGCAGGCAGCGCTGATGGTCGGTATCTTGATATGGGCGCTCGGCATGGGCTCCGTTTTGTCGTTCAATGTCCTGGCTGAGTTCAAGTTCTACAAAGGTACGATATTCGACAACGTCGACCACATTACAAGTAACATCATGTTGCCGTTAGGTGGCGTCGCGATCGCCGTCTTCGCGGGTTGGATTATGTGCCGCAATTCCACCGCCGAGGAGCTTGGCGGCGCCGGCAGACTCTACAAGATATGGAGATTGCTGGTCCGTTTTGTCGCCCCCGTCGGTATTCTGTTCGTGTTTCTGAAAGCGGTCGGGCTGCTCCCCGAGTTATCGTGATTTCGGAGGCGGCGCGCGGGCGCTGCGTAAATGCGTAAGGTCAGTCGCAGCGCATTGGTTCCGTACTCAGCCGAGGACATGTACGTCCTGGTGGAGGATGTCGAGGCGTATCCGGAATTTCTACCGTGGTGCAATGATGTCGAGGTCCACTTTCGCGAAGGCAATGTCGTCGAGGCGACTCTTGAGTTGCATCGCGGCAAAATCAGCAGACGTTTTCGTACACGGAATACGATGAAACCACGGGAATCGATGCATCTCGAGCTGGTGGCCGGACCGTTCCGACATCTTTCCGGTAGCTGGACTTTTCAGGCATTGGGTGACGCCGGCAGCAAGGTGTCGCTGCACATGGAATTCGAATTCGATAGCCGCACACTCGATGCGATGATAGGCAGGTTCTTCGAACAAATGTGCAATTCTCTCGTTGGCGCATTTACGCAGCGGGCAAAAGAAGTTTATGGATAACGGCAGTACTGTGCGCAAAATGATAGACGTTGAGGTGGTTTTTGCTTCGACCGCCAAGCAGTCATTAGTCAGAATCTCACTGCAAAATGGCGCAACGGTCGCGGAGGCGATCGCGCTGTCAGGTATCGCGGAAGAATATCCCGATGAAGACCTGAACGCGCTGCAAACCGGAATTTGGGGACGGTGCGTGGATCGTCACGCGTTGGTCAAGAACGGCGATCGCGTTGAGATATATCGGCCGCTGTTACGCGATCCGCGGGATGCCAGGAGAGAACTCGCGCGGGCCGG
>Ga0224507_10001078_pt1 | contig 10903 bp, 11 predicted proteins | sample SF_Jan12_sed_USG_3_FD_170159 | JGI IMG/M metagenome (GOLD analysis project Ga0224507, IMG submission 170159) | Sediment microbial communities from San Francisco Bay, California, United States - SF_Jan12_sed_USGS_13 | ecosystem: Environmental > Aquatic > Marine > Sediment | place: USA...
CCGTTCAGGATCAGGGTGGACAGCAGGCTGGCCCAGTGGGCGTTGCTCCTCATGGCAAGCTCACGGATCCGGGTCAGGCATTGTCCGGTTTTGTCCCGGCGAAGGTCCCTGACCAGAAAATCCAGGGTGGCCTCATAATGCACGTTCCGGATGGTGAAATTGTATTCCGGAAGTCCCTTGGCATCCCGACCGCCGATCCATTGCCGCATCGCCGGCACCTGGCCGAGCCAGGCATATTCTTCAAGGGCCTGGTCTGATGTGAAATAGTTGGATAGGGCTCCGACCCATGACGAGCCGATGTCCTGGGCCAGGGTTTTGAAGAATTCACCGACTATTTGTCGTTGGGTAATTTTGTCCATTTTAGCAATCTCCTTTTTATTTAATTTTTAATTCAACCTTAAACATTCATAATTCAAAATTGGCTTATCCCTCTCTGGCCCAGGTTCCCTTCATGGCTGTGATGACCCAGCCATTGGCATCGCTGTAATCCAGATCGATATAATCGCCCCGGCAGGCCGTTGCCAGTGTATTGATAATATCTTTATCATTGGCTGCTGAGATATCCGGGCCTTCGATCATATCCCCGGCGGCCGGGCTGGCGGATATCTGGACGGTCCCGTAAGCGCCGCCGCAGATCAGCCGGATCCCCGACATGCCTTCAATCGACGGCAGGGTGATGACCGAGGTTACGGTCACATAAAAAGCCTTGCCGGAATCCTGGGCATCCAGGGTTTTTGTGGAGGCTGCCAGGGCTTCCTTGACAAATCCGTCATGGGGGTCCTTAAAATTCTCCGCATCGAATTCGACGATGACATAACCGGATGATATCCAGCGCCGAACAAAACCAATAAAAACAGACGATACCGGTGTGAATACAAAAACATTATCATCCGTGGCATAGACCGGCTGGCCGACATCCGTGATCACCGCTCCGGACACCGCCAGCTTGACGCTGCCTTTTTTGATCACCCGGACGTTTATGGCCGCCGCTAACCCGGATGAATTGTCCGCCTGCTTTTCGCAGAACCCGACAAATTGGTCCGCGCTGGTCAGAGGCCTGGCATGTCCGGACGCCTTGACCAGGCCCACGGCGGATCCCTCGTAAATGATGTCCGATGCAATGACCGGAAACTCGTTTCGATCCCCCAGTTCAAAGTCCCTCGGGGTATCTAATGCTAATGTCGTCATTCTGTTTCTCCTTTCATGTCGATATGTTTATAGAAGAATTTAGGACGGGCTCACGCTCGGGCTCACGCTCGGGCTCACGCTCGGGCTCACGCTCGGGCTGGCGCTGGAACTCGGGCTCACCGATGCGCTTGGGCTGACATCGCTGATTCCTTTAGCCCAAATGCCTTTTTTCTTCGTAACCACCCACCCATTGCTGTCGCCATAATCAAGATCCACAAAATCGCCCCGATTGGCCGTTGCCAGCGTATTGGCAATGGACGCCTTGTCTGCCCCTGCAATATCGGCAGCCTCGATCATGTCCGAGTCGTTTGGGTCGATGCCGATCTGAACCGTTCCATAGGCACCGCAGTTTAAAAACCGGATGCCGCTCATTCCCTCAACCGCCGGAAGGGTAATGGTCACCGTTGCGGTCACACAAAGGACCTTCCCAGAATCCTGGGCATCCAGCGTCAGATCTGACGCCACGGTCTGGGCTTTAAAGCCTTCATGCGGGTCCTTGAAAACACCGGCGTTGAATCGAACAATGACCACGCCGGATGATACGAACCGCCTCACAAATCCGATAAACACGCCGCCGGTCGGCAAAAATGTAAACGTATTGTCATCCGTGGCATAGACCGGCGCCCCGACATCTGTGATCACCGCTCCGGAAACAGATAGTCTGGCCGAGCCCTTTTTAACCACCCGGACATTGATAGCCGCCGCTAACCCTGCCGAATTGTCCGCTTTTGACTCGGCAAAGCCCACAAACCGGTCCGCGCTGGTCAGAGGCTGGGCATGTCCGGTGGCTTTTACCAGGCCCACGGCCGAACCGAAATAGATGATATCCGAAGCGATGACCGGAAATTCGTTTCGTTCCCCGATCTCGTAATCTCTCGGGGTATCTTTTGCTAACGTTGTCATGAAATACCCCCTTTTTTAGCTTGCTTTTGGTTTCAGCACCCTGACCTGACCACCGGCCACTGCTTTTTCATGTGACAGATAACCATCAAAGTCATTGCCGAACTCTTTGCGGAGCCCCGGGTCTTTGTCCCATGCTTTCTTGCATCGATCCTCGATGGGGAGGTTCTGATCATCGGCGCCTTGGCCGGGATCAGCTCCGGCAGCGGGCTGGATCAGCGGATCCGGCGCATCTGCCTGATGGTTTGCCAGCACCGTTCCCATTTTGGTTTTCAGCGCATCATGGAACAGCTTGTAGGACGCATCCAGGCCGATGCCATCTTCGATGCACTTCTTCGCCACGTCCATGTCGCCGTCCACTTTCAGGATGGCCACAACGCGGGTGCGCTCTTTTTCGACGCCCTGGGTCATGCCGGCCGTAATCCCCTCATCCTTGGCTGCCTTTTCGATCGCGGCCAGAAGTTCAGGGGCTTCTTTTTTTAATAGTTCCAAATCTATCTTCATTGCACTTTCCCCTTTCTCCCCACCATCAGATGAGGAATTGTTTAAATTAAGAATCTCTACGTCGAACTTTCTATCCGACATCGTTATTGCGGCGGTATCATCGTCGGCACCCAGAGACACAAAAGAAACTTCTCCCACCGTTGACTCACGCCAGATTTCAAGCGGACCGAAAACGGTCTCGCCGTTGACTTTGGCTTTTGTTTTTTCATCTTTTAGTTCTTCAATCTTCGACGCCATTACGAAAATGGACGCCTGCCAGGGATATCCCTCATCAGCCAGGGCCAGAACCTCTTTGGCATCTTCGGTGCTTTGAGAAAATGTTCCGGAGATGTATAAATTATCCTTTTTCCATGCGTTTCCAAACCCGACAACCCGGTCCCTGGCATGCTCCCTGAGTATCGGCAGCTTTTCCTTGGTCTGGATCCCCGAAATATCGATGATAAGATCCCGCCACCAGGACTGTATTTTTTTACCCGTATATGCGGTAATCAAAAATTCCCGTTTTTTGCTATCGCCCTCCGCGGCCTTGATTTCCGGTGCCATTTTCAGGCTTAATGCGGACCGTTGTTTCCTTTCCTGGTCCCAATACAGATTGCACATGGCAAAGGCGTCTTTTGAATTGTTTTCTGATCCGCTGATCTCGCCCGTGCATCGCTTTAAAAAATCCTGTTTGCCTTCGTTTTTTTTCGGTTTCGGCGGCATGATATTTATCCTTTTTGTTCTTCCGAACTCTGATCCGGAGTTTCAGAATCATTATTGTTTTGGTTTTGATCTCCGCCCGGCGGCTTCTGGCCCCCGCTCTCCAGCCCCCCTTCTTTTCGTTTTTCAACTTCCTTGACCCGCTGCCGGTGCTTTTTCTCCCAGTTCCCTCCGGTGAGTGATTTCGTTTCCTCGTCCAGGGTGGAAATCCCCATGTTCACCCGTTTTTCAGCCGCGCCGACTTCCTTGACTTCGTCAATGGAGCCCTTGGCCGGGCCGATCCACTCGGATCCCAGATAAGCATCCCGGATCAGCGGGTCCCCGGATAGAAATCCCGGAGCACTGATCCGTCCCGTGGCCACGGCCTCGGTCATCCACAGTTCATATACCGGCTTGCAAAGGACATCCGCGAGCCATTTCCTCCGGCTCATGTAAAATTTCCAGGCCTCCAAAAGCGCAGCCCGGGCGGCGCTGTAGCTGGCCGTAAAATGTTTGACCAGGATTTCAAAGGGAAGTTCCAGAGCCACGCCGATCTGCCGGGACATGGCCAGAATAAACTGGTCGAATGCCTGGTTGGGCCTTGACGGATTGGCAAACTCAACATCTTCACCGGGCGCCAGATCCAAAATGGCGGCGGACGCCATTTTATAATCCTTATCCGATGTTTTCGCGCCGGTTTCAGACGTGGGCTGCATGGGTCCCAAATTATGGTTGAACAGGCTGTCGGCGCCCCCTAGTTCTGATTTGACAAATACCGTAAAAAATGAAGAAACCACGGCCGCGTCCAGCTCGCCTTTCGAGTAGGTGCCGAGCTGTTTAAGGGATTCGATCACCGGCGCCAGATCCGGAACGCCCCGGCTCTGTCCGATGCGGATTTTATGAAACAGATGCAGCACATTTTTCCGTCCGGTTTTGGAGCCCCTGCCATCGACGATCTGCCATTCGTTATTTTTGCTCCAAATATTTCCTGGATGGCCCTTGAGAATATGATATTTCACCGGGGCGCCGCCGAATTCGCTGCGCTCGATGCCGCCGGACAGGGTGACGGAATCCGATTGACTGTTCTTATTGCAAACCCGGTCCGCCTCGATCATCTGAAGTTGAAGGGAATAGGTGCGCCGTTTATCCGTTTTCATGGGCGTGAGAATAAAAGTATCCCCGTTTTCAAGGACCGAACGGACACAAAGTTCCTGAATCTGTGAAAAATTAAGGGTGTCCTCAACATCACAATCGGTTTTATCGGCCCACAGTCGCCATTCTGCTTCTGTTTTGTTCTCCCATGCATCGGCAACCTCTTCATCGAGTTCCAGGATGTCGCGGTCGATGGTGGATTTTAACGTGAGCCCGGTACCCACGATGCTGGTGGTTTTGGTTTTGATGGCGCCGCAGGCCAGGGGATTGTTTCTGACCAGGTCCCTGGACCGCTCGCGCAGGGTCGGAAGGTCAAAAGAGATGTCCGAGTCGGCATCGCCGGCGGACACGATCCATTCGGAAAGCGCCCGGCGGCGTTTGGATCCGCCGTAATAGGCGCCGCCCAAAGCCATGACCACACGGCTTTTCATCCTCCGGACACCTTTTTCCGGATTGAAATAATTAATGGTCCGGTCGATGATATTGGCTCTCGGAAGTTCGAACGGAGGTTTGTGCTTGACTTCTTTCATAATCAATTATCCACCGGTGTTGCCCCATAAACACGAATGCCGCCGGTCCCGGATTCTCTCGCGGCCAGCGGCTCAAGTCGCTTTCTTTCGTCTAAAAGGGCTTTTAAGTCCGCCCGGGTCAATGACCGTCCGGCCACGGAATAGGCCTGGGCGCCGGTCAGAATGGCCGTGATGGCGGTCTGGACTTCAACGAGCTGCTCGGAATATGTCGCCATAAAAAAAACCCCTATGCATAGTGGTTGCAATATTTGCGGCAACTATATCATGGGGTTTTTGCGAAAAAGTAAGATCTTGGAGAAAAAGGGAAAGAAATTGTGAAAAAAGGGATTAAAAAAGACTTGACATGAGTTTAGGAAGGTTCCTTTTTGATATATTTCGGGGTATCCTTCAGGTATTTTTTACGCTGGAAGATGATCCATTCGTTCAGATCGAGATTTACGGCCCGCCAGGGTCCTTTTTCGTTCCGCTTCCAGGCCGGGAGGTCTTCGTGCTCGATCAGATGAAGGATCTGATTGACGTCCTCTTCCACATATTTACAAATGGCGGCAGCGCCTTTCAATATCTTAACCCCATTCGATGGTTTTCCCGTCATTCAGCGACACCCTTTGACCGGACCCGGCGGCCGGATTTGGTTGCAGCTCCGTTTTGCACGATGGCGGCGCCCTGCTCCGGGCTTCTGAATTTTACCCCGAGGATCTCATGAGCGCACAGGCACAGTACGCTGCAGTCCCACAGATGATTCGGCGCCGACGGCCGGCACTCCCACATGCCCTTTTCGTTGATGTATTCCGAAGTCATGTGGGCCGCCCAGGCTTCCGCGAACTCGGCGTTTTCATGCCACGCCCCGGGGTCTGCCGGCGATATCTCCAAAAGCGTCGATAGATTGTCTTTAAAGTATTTCGTATTGACATTGATGCCTTTCAATCCCCCTGGTATGGGTTTTTTCTTGCCCGGAAAATACTGCAGGTTCGTCCAGGAATGGGACTGCGCCATTTTGTCCCGGCCAAACGATGGGAAGATCTGCCCTCGATGTTTCAAACAGAACGTGTAAACCTCGGATGTCCGATGGCCCAGGGCGTCCTGGATGGCCATGATCACCGGGTAAACATTGCCCTCCGGATCCATATATTGATCCTGCCACAGCACCCGTTCCAGCGCTCCCCACTCGGTGACAAACCCCTCCCGGACCCCCCAGGACTCCATCAGCAGTTCCGGACCCCCGAACCCGAACGCCCGGATCCGGTACCAGAATCCGTCATCCTGGGTATCAACCCCGGCCATCAGGCAGGCCACGATCCCGCCGCCCGGTACCGATCCGCGTGGCCGATCGTCCCGCAGCGCCAGGATAGCATCCTCTTTTCTGACGATCTCATAAATGACCCACGGCACCGCCTGGTGGCCGTTCCGGAAATCTTTGAGCTTTGTCTTGTCTTTCTGCCCCTTTAAAAACGCCGCCGCCGGCTCTGACAATCCCACGAAATAGGAATACCACGACGGCAGATGAAACCCGATTTTAAGCGGCCGGTATTTTTCCAGGTACTGAAAAAGCTCGATGGATGATGGATGACCATCTTCGTTCATCGTCCCTCGTCCATCGCCCCTCGGCCTGGACCGCCATTCCCCGCCGCGGACCGCATCATCCCGCCGGCTGTCATCCCACTCATCTCCGCAGTGCCCGCACTCGTACCAGGCCAATTGTTCGGAAATCATCTTCTCCGGGTCCCGTTCATCCTCCGGCCACTTGATCTGCTCGAACACCATGACCTGATGTTTACCGCAGGCCGGGCACTTTGCCCAGAAATCGAAAATTACCTGGGCCTCATTGTTCAGCGCCTGCCATATGGGACCCGCCTCGATGGTGGGCGTGGATATCTTCCATATCTTCCTGGACCACCGGTACGTCACCGTCCGTTTTTCAGCCAGGGATATGGGATCTGTTTCCTTCCTGCCGGCGGTCTCCGGATATTTGTCGGTCTCGTCGTTGATCACATACCGGATGGGCTTATTGGCCAGGGTGGCCGCGGACCGCGCCCAGGCCATATAGATGGGCATGTGCTGCAGGTTGATCCGCTCCCCGGCCATATCGTCCGGGTTCCCGGTGAGATAGGATTTCAGCCGAAGCGACGACAGAATCATGGGCTGGATCCGGTCGAATGAATTTTCCCGGGCCGTTTTCCGGTCCGGGTAGTTGCACAGCACCGGTCCCGGCTGCCGGTCGATGGCATACCCGATGCAGTTGTTCACTGCCTCGGACACGCCGGTCTGGGGCGCCTTGCAGATGATAATGGTCTGGACCGACGGGAAAAACGAACCATCCATGATGCCGGCCAGGTACGGCGTCACCCGGTTCCGCCAGGTCCCCGGCAAACTGGACATGGTGACCACCCGGTGCTTTTCCGCCCATTGGCTCACCGGGATCTTGACCCGCTTGCGCAGCACCTGCCGGTCCGCCCGCGAAAACGACCCTTTAAACTCCAGCCGCCCCTTTTCCCGCAACTCCACGGCCAGGGAAGGCGGAAGCCAGGCAGGTTGTGAAAGGTTAAAGGTTAAAGGTGAAAGGTTCATTTATTCACCCCCTTCTATATCCCTTCTTTCCCCCAGCAGGCCGTATCCCTGAATGTCTCCGTACGGACTTTCGCCGAAGGCTTTTTTTTGGTGGGCCACCCGGAATAGTTTGTCCACGATCCGGACCACCACAAGGGCGTCATCCATCTGCTCTATCGATATGCCGCCCGGATAAAGCGCCTTCATCACCTGGCCGGCCCTGCCGAAGCTGTCACCGTAGGCAATCTGTTTTTCCGCCACCAGCCGCCCTTTTTCAAACCCGAGCCGCTCATAAACATTTTCAATCGTTACCGTGTCCCCGATTTTTATAGAATCGCCCATCTGTTTCCCCCTTTACTCATCCGTAAAAATAACATGAAACATCTGCATCGTGGCAAATTCGTTGAACTTCTCGTCAAGATCGTCATTGATCCGCCGCAGCAATAGCGGGATCTTTTTCGGGTCCCCGTCCATCAGGGCCACCCAGTTCCCCAGGGATGAATGCACCAGGTGCCGCAGCCCGGTGTCCAGCACTGCGGCCCGGGCTGCCAGTTCCATCTCGAAATCGGTCCGTGGAATATAATCCCCCTGGGCCACCGACCGCTTAAACCTGAGATCCTCGATCTGCTCATGCAGTTTTTCCAGCTCCTTTTCCGCCTTTTGCACCAGCACGCTCGGCCCCTGGTCCGCCGCCGCTTTTTCCGTTAGGTTCTCAAGGTTCGCTTTCCGGATATACGCCTTGACGCTCGCTTCCTTGACCGTGCCGTCCGCCTCTATCCGTATCAGCCCGTCTTTGCGGTCCTTGTAAATCTTGCTTTTGCCGACCTTGTACCCCAGCCGGTTCAGGTGCTCCTTGACCCTCAGCAGGTTCTCGAACGCCGGCTCTTTGTCCCCGGCCAGAAAATCCGCCAGCATCTTCGACGCCTTTTCCAGAGCATCGAGGTTCCCCCGGGATGGGTCGCTGTTGACCCGAATCTGAGCCTCGTTTTTGGCCTTTATTAATATCTTTAGATCCTGCTCATTGAGCCGGTTTATAAGGTCTTTAATATCTTCCATTTTATTTTATTTGTTTCGCTTTCCCCCCGGAATATTCTTCCCATCGCTTAATGATTACATCACAATATATAGGATCGATCTCCATTATATAGCCGACCCTGCCGGTTTTCTCACAAGCAATCAGGGTGGATCCCGAGCCCGCGAAAAAATCCAATACAATTCCATTTCTCTTTGATGAATTATAAATAGCCCTTTCAATTAAAGCCACCGGCTTCATTGTTGGATGATCATCGTTCTTGAGGGGTTTGTTCTCCCGCCATATCGATGTTAAAATATCATCGCCAGAGTATACCATTTCATATTCCGGGACCCTTAAAACAACAGTCTGTGCCCCGACACTAAAAACCAACACATTTTCCCCGTTTTCTGTATTGATCGTCAGGTAATTATTAATCTCTATAAAAGTGCTTTGCTTTCTGTTACCAAACCAATTGTGGGCTCCGCCCGGCTTCCAGCCATACAAAATAGGTTCATGTTGCCAGTGATAATCCTGCCGGCCAATTACAAATTGATTTTTTAACCAAATCAAGCACTGTTTTAATTCCCATCCCGCATTAATCATTGCTGTTCTGAAGTTTTTCCACTCTCCATCTGAATGACAAATATATATTCCCCCCCCATCGACCGTGCTGTTAAACATATTTACAAACGAATCAAACAGCAGGATATAAAATTCATTGTCTTTTAAATTGTCACCTTTTATTTTCATTCTTTTTTTTGTCTGCCCTTCGTAATTTACATTATATGGCGGGTCCGTAAAAACCATATCACCCTTTTCACCACCCATTAATAGATCTACATGTTCTTTTTCTCTCGCATCTCCACATAACATCCTATGCCTACCGAGCCCCCATAACTGGCCATATTTTATTTTTGTTTTTTTCGGGACATCTGGGAGTTGATCCGGATCATTTTTATTTTCACTTCTATCCAAGTCTTTTAATATTTCATCGATTTCATTTGTATCAAAACCGGTAAGTTCTAAATCAAACCCCGTTATTTCCATGTTTTTAAATTCAAGCTGCAGCATCTCCGGAAGCCACCCACTTTCCGCAACCTTACTATCCGAAATGCCTTGATCTGTTCTTCCGACAAGTGTTTGACCCGGATACATGGCACATTATTAACCCCCATATCTTGCAAGGCCAACAACCTTCCGTGGCCGGATATGATTTCATTTTTATCATCAATTAATATCGGCAAATTAAAGCCGAACTCTTCAATAGATCTTTTAATTTTATCTATCTGTTTTTTCGGATGATCCTTTGCATTGTGGATGTAAGGCAACAATTTATTTATATCTATTTTTTCAATTTTCATTCCCGATCCCTCTTTCCGGACACAGTTCAAAATGCATCCCGTTTAACCACCCGCATGATTTACACTTCCCGGTACCGGAACGACCCACTTTCGCCCGGACCTTCTGTTTTGATTTTTCCTCCACCCCCCTTTTTTGTCTGTCCAAAGGCGATCGTCCGATAAACCACGCCGGCGGCAAACCCGCCTGAATCCACGCCCGGATATCGATTCCGGCCTGATATGCCTCCCCCGGATCCCCGCCGGACGGCACCGGCCACCGCTTGGCCTGTGGAAACTGGTTTTCCCACCAGGTTTTCGCCTTGGCGCCGGCCTGATCATAGTCGTGGGAGAGTAAAATCACCGCTGATTTCCGCAGCATTTCCATTAATTCCGGACCCGGTTTTGCCGATGACGAACCCAGTCCGACAGATCCGACCAGGTCACCGGCAGCACGGTCCACCATCACCACGTCCAGTTCCGATTCCATTACCATATATGCCCGGCTATTTTTACCGGAAACCATCATATCCATGTTCGATCCCGGGATCACATAATATCTCGGCTCGCCTTCCGGACGCCTAATCCGGATCCGGGCCACCTGGTCACCATCGATCATCGGGATCACCAGGCCGATGGGCAGCCACAATACTTTTTTACGGCTGTTCTTTTTCAGCACCGTGTCAAGCCCCCAGGACTCCCTGGGCCTGAAAATGTCCCCGCCGTCCTTGCCCGGATTCCACCCGAGTTTCCATTTTTCAACCGACGTCCTGGCGATCCCGCGTTTTTCCAGCCACCCAAGTTGATTTTTATCGGCCATCAGCTTTTCATGCGCCCACTCGACAAACTTTCCAGCCTTTTCAACCCACAGATCCGCCGGTAAATCCGCTTTCATTTTCCCTTTTTCCTCTTTTCTCTTTCCTCTTTCCTCTTTCCTGTCCCTTCCCATCCACGAACTCATGGGCCTTGGCGTCCGGAAATCCCCTCCGGCCATGGTAATATCCAGCGCCAGGCAGGCTTCGGGATAGGTTTTTCCGTCAAAATCAATCAGGAAC
>Ga0224507_10001079_pt1 | contig 10898 bp, 7 predicted proteins | sample SF_Jan12_sed_USG_3_FD_170159 | JGI IMG/M metagenome (GOLD analysis project Ga0224507, IMG submission 170159) | Sediment microbial communities from San Francisco Bay, California, United States - SF_Jan12_sed_USGS_13 | ecosystem: Environmental > Aquatic > Marine > Sediment | place: USA: California...
GGAGTTCTGATGTGTGCTCTATTTTTTCGCTATGATTCAGACCGTAACCGAAATAACCGACTGCACCGCCGCTAAAGGGTTGGTTGTGCACGATGGTTTCATCAATGGCCAGCGCATCAGAAATCAATTTAAGCGGCTCTTCTTCAGAGATCACGACCCCATCAGCACTACTAATGGTGGTCGTGGTGCCACGGGTAGTGAAGGTGATGTAGGGGTGGGCGACCAGAATATCGTGACGAGTACCAGCCACATGACTACTATCGAGCCAGATGGCCCACGGTTCACTCCTCAATCGATCATAATAGATAGAGGGGTCGCTCATATAGTCAAGTTGTTGTTCTTTATGGATCATCTGCTTTGATGGGAAGATAGCGGTTGTGTTGATGAATATGGTGGCGTGGCGTGTTTAAATCTAATTTGAGTTGCTCTCGCGGCATTATCGCACAGTTCAAAGCGGCTCACTGATCTACGGAAAAGGGCATAAATTTATTGACAGGTATGAAATGTTGTATAGAATATGCGGCCTGCTTATCGCAGGCGGGTATAGCTCAGTGGTAGAGCCTCTCGTTGCCAACGAGAATGTCGACAGTTCGAATCTGTTTACCCGCTCCAATTCTAAAACCCCGTTCTCATATGAGAACGGGGTTTTTTTTGCCTACAGGGAATGTAGGTACACCGCGATCGCATGGATGCGAAAAAGCGGTGTTGTTTGTGCCCTTATATGGTATCCATAGCGTCATGCGTAAGAGCGGCTATATCAGGATGTAGGTGCACCGTGAGCGCATGGGCTGCTTTGGTGCATCCATGCACTTCACAGCATTAGTACTTCCTGTATGTCACGCGCAGGAGCGGCGTGTTTGTGCCCCCATACAATAAACCAGAATTACCCCCTGCCGCAGCCAACATCTACTGGACATATCACCACTTAGCAACTAAAATCCTGCCAGCTTGATTAACCGTCTTTAGCAATTTGTTCCAATAAATGGTTAATCCGAACACAAAAGAGCCCCGTTTACGGGGCTTTTTGTTAGTAGCGTTTTATACATGGGCCTTGAGCCCATTTTTTATTTGGGGTAGATATGGCACGCGCAAATGCACGCATAGAGCAGATGATCAAACCGGCGGTAGAAGCGCTTGGTTTTGAACTGGTCGGTGTTGAACAGCTCTCGCAGGGGCGGCATTCAATGTTGCGTATCTATATAGACCATGAAGATGGCATCACGGTTGAGCACTGTGCCAATGTGAGTCGTCAGGTGGGCGCGGTATTTGATGTTGAAGATCCCATTCACGGTGAATACACCCTAGAGGTCTCCTCACCGGGTGTAGAGCGGCCACTGTTTACGCTGGAGCAGGTCGCAAAATTTATTGGTCAGCAGGTTGATATTAAGTTGCATACCCCTGTTGAAGGGCGTCGTCACTTTAAAGGTGAATTGGTGTCAGTAGAAGGAGATGAGTTCACCATTGAACTTGGCGATGATGAGTCGCTGACCTGTACGATGGATGACATCGATAAGGCAAAGCTGATCCCTAAGTTGTAGAGAAGTTAGATTTTATATTTATTCATTAATTAAATGAGTTGTAAAGGTAGAAAGGCACGGATATGAACAGTAAAGAGATCTTAATGGTAGTAGACGCTGTCTCCAATGAGAAGGCTGTCGATAAAGAGGTTATTTTTGGTGCGATAGAGAGTGCACTCGCCTCTGCTACTAAAAAGCGTTACAACTCTGATGTCGAGATTCGTGTCGATATCGAACGTCTCACCGGTGAGTACGATACCTATCGTCGCTGGATGGTGATCGATGATAGTGATGGAGCAGTGCTGGAAAATCCATTGCGTGAGATTACTCTGTCTGCAGCTCAGATCGATGAGCCGGAGATTCAGCCTGATGATTATGTTGAAGAGCAGATCGATTCAGTTGAGTTTGGACGTATTGCAGCCCAGACCGCCAAACAGGTTATCGTACAGAAGGTTCGGGAAGCCGAACGAGCACTGGTTGTTGAGGCATTTGGAGACAAGGTTGGTGAGCTGATTAGCGGTATCGTTAAACGTGCTGAGCGCGGCTACATCGTTCTTGATGTGGGTAATAATGTTGAAGCACTGATTACCCGAGAGCACTCCATTCCACGTGAGGCGGCTCGCCCCGGTGACCGTTTGCGTGGATATCTGTATGAGGTCAGTTCCGAGGCACGAGGCCCACAGCTATTTGTGAGCCGGACCATGTCAGAGTTTTTGGTTGAACTCTTTAAGATTGAGGTGCCAGAGATTGGCGAGGGCGTTATTGAGATGATGGGCGCTTCACGCGACCCCGGTTCACGCGCCAAGATTGCGGTGCGCACCAAAGATCAGCGTATTGATCCGGTTGGTGCTTGTGTCGGTATGCGTGGTTCACGTGTTCAGTCAGTTACCAATGAGATGAATGGCGAACGCGTTGATATTGTTCTTTGGGACGAAAATCAAGCGCAATTTGTAATTAACTCAATGTCTCCTGCCGAGGTCGCTTCGATTGTTGTTGATGAAGAGTCTCACAGCATGGATCTGGCTTTTGAGGAAGATATGCTCTCTCTGGCTATCGGCCGTAGTGGACAGAACGTGCGCCTTGCCAGTGAGTTGACTGGTTGGAAACTTAATATCCTCTCTGAAGCCGAGGCGGAAGAGAAACGCGAAGGTGAGTCAGGCAAGATTGTCGAACTGTTCCAGAACACTTTGATGGTCGATGAAGAGGTAGCCATCATTCTAGTTCAAGAGGGTTTCACCACTCTGGAAGAGGTGGCCTATGTTCCCATCAATGAGATGCTGGAGATTGAAGAGTTTGAGGAAGAGATCGTTGAAGAGTTACGAACCCGTGCAAAGGATGCTCTAGTCACTAAAGAGATCAGCAAGGAAGAGCATGGTGAGCCTCAGCCTGACCTGTTAGAGATGGAAGGGATGACCCCGGAGCTTGCGAATATATTGGCAACTCGTGGTGTGGTCTCGATGGAAGACCTTGCAGAACTGGCCATTGATGAGATGACCGATATTGATGGTGTCGATGATGAGCGTGCGGGCCAACTGATTATGAAGGCACGCGAGCCGTGGTTCGCCGAAGCTGAAGCCGATAATGATGCTGATTCAGGAACAGAGGCTGCGGCCGATAAACCTTCGTCAAATGAAGCGTAGAGGAGAGCAGATATGTCAGATATTACAGTTGCAAAATTCTCCGAAACCATCGGAGTAGATGTTGAGCGCCTTTTGTCCCAGTTGGATGATGCGGGTATTAAGGCATCTTCTGGTGAGGACTTCATTAATGATGAAGAGAAAGTCACGTTCCTCGATTATCTGAAGAAGAAACACGGCTCTACCGAAGAGAAGGAAAAGCCAGAGAAAGAGGACGTAGCACCCAAAAAAATTACCCTGAAACGACGTTCGACGAGTGAGCTGCGCCAAAAAGGCGGCGCTGCCCGTGGAAAGAGTGTGACTGTCGAAGTACGTAAAAAACGCACGTATGTTAAACAGAGTGAACTAGCCCCCGTTGAAGATAGTGAACTGACCGCCGTTGATGATGAGGATAGCGACTCTGAGCTTGTTGATGTTCTGGAAAAACAGATTGAGTCAGATAAGGTTGCCGCTGTTGAGGCGGAAGAGAAGCTTCAGCAAGAAGAGGCTCAGCGTCTCGAAGAGGAGAAGCGTCTCACTGAAGAGACTGCAAAACTTCGTGAAGAGGCGACTCGTCGGGCTGAAGATGAGGTTAAACTCAAAACTGAAGAAGAGGCTCGCAGAAAAAGTGAAGAGGTTAGACGTGCTGCTGCCCTCGGTGATAAAAAGAGTGAAAAGACGGCCGATAAGCCTCAGAGTAAAAAAGGTAAAAAATCTAAGGGTCCTGCACAGCTTCATGTGGCTAGTAACAAGAGTGGTCGCCGTAAAAAGAAAGGTCGTGACGCCTCCAAGGTGGTGAGTTCAGCACCAGTTCATGAGTTTGAAAAACCAACTGCTCCCGTTGTTCATGATGTATCTCTTCCTGAAACCCTCACCGTGTCAGAGCTGGCACAAAAAATGTCGGTTAAAGCGGCAGATGTCATCAAAGAGATGATGAAAATGGGCAGTATGGTGACGATTAATCAGCTCCTTGATCAGGAGACTGCGTCAATCATTGTCGAGGAGATGGGGCACAAACCCATCATGCTGAAAGATGACTCGATTGAAGAGGATGTTCTTGGTGAAACTGATGTAGTCGGTGAAGCGATACATCGTGCACCGATTGTGACCATTATGGGCCATGTTGATCATGGTAAAACGTCACTGCTCGATTATATTCGTGAAAGTCGTATTGCTTCAGGCGAAGCGGGTGGTATTACTCAACATATTGGTGCCTACCATGTGGATACCGATCACGGCATGATCACGTTCCTTGATACACCGGGACACGCGGCCTTTACCGCGATGCGTGCTCGTGGCGCGCAGGCAACTGATATTGTTGTACTAGTTGTAGCTGCTGATGATGGTGTGATGCCACAGACTAAAGAGGCTGTTCAACATGCTCGTGCGGCAGAAGTTCCTTTGATCATTGCGGTTAACAAGATCGATAAAGAGGACTCTGACCCTGACAGGGTTAAAAATGAGCTAGCTCAGGAAGACGTTATTCCTGAAGATTGGGGTGGCGATACCCAGTTTGTGCATGTCTCAGCGAAGACAGGTGAGGGTGTTGATACTTTGCTTGAGTCGATTCTGTTGCAGAGTGAGGTACTTGAACTTACCGCTGTGGCCGAAGGGCCTGCAAGAGGAACCGTTATTGAATCGCGTCTCGATAGAGGACGTGGTGCCGTGGCATCAGTCATGGTGCAATCGGGTTGTCTCAAGAAAGGCGATATTCTTCTTGCGGGACATGAATATGGTCGCGTTAAGGCGATGAGTGATGAAAATGGTAAACCGATTGAATCGGCAGGCCCATCGATTCCTGTTGAAGTACTTGGACTGTCGGGTACACCCGATGCGGGCGAGTCTGCTGTTGTGGTGCCTGATGAGCGCAAGGCGCGTGAAGTTGCTCTATTCCGTCAGGGTAAATTTAAAGATGTTAAATTTGCCAAGCAGCAGAAAGCGAAGCTTGAAGAGATGTTTAATCGGATGGAATCGGGTGATGTCTCTACCATTAACGTGGTCCTTAAGGCCGATGTACAGGGATCTGTCGAAGCAATTTGTGATTCGCTGTTGAAGCTAGCTACCGATGAGGTGAAAGTAAAAATCGTCTCTCGCGGTGTTGGTGGTATCAACGAATCGGATGCACAGCTTGCAGGGGCATCTAATGCGATTGTCTTTGGTTTCAACGTCCGTGCCGATGCAGGTGCGAAACGGATCATCGAAGAGCAAGGGCTTGACCTCCACTACTACAGTGTTATCTATGACCTGATTGATGAGGTTAAAGGTGCTATGACCGGTATGTTGGCTCCTGAGTTTAAAGAAGAAATTGTTGGTCTGGCCGAAGTGCGTGATGTCTTCCGTTCACCTAAGTTGGGTGCGATTGCTGGCTGTATGGTTACTGAAGGTACCGTTAAACGCAGCAACCCCATTCGTGTACTCCGTGAAAACGTGGTTATCTATGAGGGTGAGCTTGAGTCTCTGCGCCGCTTTAAGGATGATGTTCAAGAGGTTAAATCTGGTACCGAGTGCGGTATCGGTGTGAAGAACTACAACGACGTAAAGGACGGCGATCAAATCGAAGTCTATGAGCGCGTTGAAGTGAAGCGAAGCCTCTAGTCGTTAGATATTTTAGAGCGTAGATATGGCAAAAGAGTTTAGTCGTAGTAGTCGTGTTGCCGAACAGATTCAGCGTGAATTGGCGGATCTGATTAAGCATGAAATTGATCTGCCAGAGTCAGGGCTGATGGTGACTGTCTCTGGCGTTGATGTCTCGCGAGACCTTAGTTACGCCAAGGTCTACATTACGGTTATGCCGGACACCGATAAGCTCGGTGAGATCATCAAGCTGCTTAACAAGGCAGCGGGTTACCTGCGTCATCATGTTGGTCAACGGGTTACGATGCGACATATACCAGAATTGAGATTTTACTACGACTCAAGTATTGAAGAGGGGGCGCGCATGAGTGCCTTGATCAACGATGCTGTCGCTAAAGATAACAAACAGTAATTAACTCTTTTTAAGTTGCAGCAAATAGTGATTAATTTGTGGTCATCTTGTGCGTGCAACCAACAGGGTCTCTTTGGATATAACCCAAGGGGAGAGGAGGTTCATCTATGTATGTTATAGACGTTTGTCTCCTTCGAATCCCCCAAAATTTAACGTATTAGATTAAGAGAAATTATAAAATGGGAAAACGGCGTAGAACACAAGGTCGTCCTGTTAACGGCATACTATTGCTCGATAAGCCAATTGGCGGTAGTTCCAATGCAGCCCTGCAGGATGTAAAACGAATTTTTAAAGCAGCGAAGGCTGGACATACGGGCAACCTCGATCCGCTCGCTAGCGGTATGTTGCCCCTCTGTTTTGGCGAAGCGACCAAGATCTCTGCCTTTTTGCTGGATTCGGACAAACACTACTTCGGAACCTGTAAGCTGGGTGTGCGTACCACCACGGCCGATTGTGAGGGTGAAGTGATTGAGGAGCGTTCTGTTCCTGAGTTAAGCGAGGCGCAGATCGAGGCCGTCTTAGAGAATTTCCGAGGTGAAATTCAGCAGATTCCACCGATGTACTCGGCGCTCAAACAAAATGGTGTGCCGCTCTATAAACTTGCTCGTGAGGGTAAAGTGGTTGAACGTGAAGCGCGTACCGTCCAGATTTATGGATTGACGTTAGTTCAATTCAACGGCTCTGATGAGTTGGAGCTGAGTGTTCAGTGCTCCAAGGGGACCTATATTCGAACTTTGGTTGAAGATATTGGGGAGGCTCTTGGCTGTGGAGCCCATCTGATTCAATTGAGACGTACCAAGGTTGGCCCTTTTGAGGAGTCAGGTATGGTAACGATGGAACAGATTGAGCTCGCGGCGGCGGAGGGAAATCACGCCCTTGATGCGCTGTTACTGCCAATGGAAGATGCGCTAAAGTCGTGGCCAGATATTATTCTGAGCGAGAACTCACTCTTCTACGTTTTGCAGGGACAGGCGGTTCAGGTACCTCAGGCACCATCTGAAGGTTTGGTACGTCTTTTTGCACAAGGCGGACGTTTTATCGGTGTTGGGCAGGTACTTGATGATGGTCGTATCGGTCCAAAGCGTCTTATGCAGCAAAAGCGTGCGTAAAAATTCAATAAATGAGTAGCTAGGTCTATCAATCCCAGTTAAAATGGGGAAATAATTTAACCACTTTTGTTGGTCATCTGCATTTTGTCGCGGAGACCAATTTTATTTAAACTTTAAAGAGGCAAAAACATGTCACTAAGTAATGAGCAAAAAGCTGAAATCGTTAAAAAATATGGTAAGACGGAGAGCGACACTGGTTCGCCAGAGGTGCAGATTGCGCTTCACTCTGCCAATATCGATGCCCTCTCGGGACACTTCAAAGAACATATCCATGATCACCACTCTCGTCGTGGCCTGTTACGAATGGTTAGTCAGCGCCGTAAGCTACTCGACTATCTCAAAAAGAAGGATGTTGAGCGCTATCGTACAATCATCGCTAGCCTCGGCCTGCGTAAGTAATTATCAACATTGTTGTGCAAAAATATTTTTTGCATGCAATCGAAGGGGAGAGTCTGTGTGCTCTCCCCTTTTTTAATGCCTAAACGTTATTGAAACCGCTGTTTATCGACCTCTTTATTTAATGGTCATGAATAGTTATTATTTTATTTGATAAATAAACCAAGGAAACAGTCGTGACCGCTATCATTAAAGAGTTCCAGTACGGTGAACATACCGTCAAGCTTGAGACCGGAGAGATTGGCCGCCAGACAAGCGCTGCCGTGATGTGTAGTATGGGTGACACTTCAGTTTTTGTAACTGCAGTTGTCATGAAAGATGCAGAAGAGGGGCGTGATTTTTTCCCCCTTACTGTTAACTATCAAGAGCGCACCTATGCAGCAGGCAGGATTCCTGGCGGTTTCTTCCGTCGTGAAACGGGTGCTAGCGAGAAGGAGACACTCACCTGTCGTCTGATCGACCGTCCACTGCGTCCACTGTTTCCTAAAGGTTTCACCAATGAAGCTCAGATTGTAGCGACTGTTGTCTCGCTTGATCCCGATATCGATGCTGAAATTCCAGCACTGCTTGGTGCGGCAGCAGCGGCATCTCTATCAGGTGCGCCATTTAATGGTCCTGTAGCTGCGGCTCGTGTCGGTTATAAAGAGGGTGAATATCTACTCAACCCGAGCATGAGTGCTCTGGAAGAGTCAGATCTTGATCTGGTTGTTGCCGGTACTCAAGATGCCGTTCTCATGGTTGAGTCTGAAGCCAATCTCCTTTCTGAAGAGGTAATGCTTGGTGCGGTTATGTTTGGTCACGAACAACTCCAAGTGGCGATTACAGCCATTGCTGAGCTTAAGGCCGAGGTTGGTAATCCTGAGTGGGAATGGACTCCTGCTGAGGTGGACACTGCACTGACAGATGCAGTCGCTTCAGCTGCCGGTGATCGCTTCAATGAAGCCTATCAAATTAGTGAAAAGATGGTGCGCTATGACCGTCTTAACGAGATTCGTGCCGATATTTCCGAGCAGCTTAGTGAACAGGCTGCCGAGAATGGCTGGGATGTCTCAGGAGCTGTTGGCAAACTTGAGAAAAAAATCGTTCGTGGTCGCATTATTGATGGTCAGCCTCGTATTGATGGCCGTGATATCAGTACCGTCCGTCCAATTGCTGTGCGTACTGGTGTACTTCCTCGCACTCACGGTTCTGCACTATTTACTCGTGGTGAAACTCAGGCGTTGGTTGTGACCACGCTGGGAACCACCCGTGATGCACAGATTATCGATGCAATTGAAGGCAAACGTGAAGATAACTTTATGTTGCACTATAACTTCCCTCCATACTGTGTCGGTGAGACCGGTTTTGTTGGTCGCCCTAAGCGCCGTGAGATCGGTCATGGTCGTCTTGCTAAGCGTGGTGTTGCTGCGGTTATGCCATCACCAGAAGACTTCCCATACACTGTGCGTGTGGTTTCTGAGATCACTGAATCTAACGGTTCAAGCTCTATGGCCTCAGTCTGCGGTAGCAGCCTCTCAATGATGGATGCCGGCGTTCCACTTAAGGCTCCTGTTGCCGGTGTGGCGATGGGTCTGATCAAAGAGGGTGATAACTTTGCCGTTTTGACCGATATCCTGGGTGACGAAGATCACCTCGGAGACATGGACTTCAAAGTGGCCGGTTCAAAAGAGGGTATTACTGCACTGCAGATGGATATCAAAATTACCGGTATCACCAAAGAGATCATGGAGAAGGCGCTAGAGCAGGCCAATGCAGGTCGCATGTTCATTCTGGATGAGATGGCTAAGGTGCTCTCTTCAGCAAGCGACGAGATGTCTGACTACGCACCTCGTTATACCACCTTCAAAATTAATCCAGACAAGATTCGTGATGTCATCGGTAAAGGTGGTGCAACCATCCGTGCCTTGACTGAAGAGACCGGTGCCAATATCGAGATTACCGATGACGGTACCGTCAAAATTGCCTCTGCCGACAACGCAGCGGCTGAAGAGGCGCGTCGTCGCATCGAACAGATCACCGCTGATGTTGAAGTCGGTGTCATTTATGAAGGTAAGGTGGCCAAGCTGATGGACTTTGGTGCATTTGTAACCATTCTTCCTGGTAAAGATGGTCTGGTACACATCTCACAGATCTCTGATGAGCGTGTCGAGAATGTGAGTGACAAGCTGACCGAAGGTGACATCATTAAGGTTAAGGTGCTTGAAGTGGATAAGCAGGGACGTATCCGCCTGAGTATGAAGGCTGTCGAAGCAGAGTAATCTTGCTTCAAATAGAAAAGGGGCATCTGTTCATTCAGATGTCCCTTTTTTTTGCCTGATTTTTAATCACTTTTGATTTGTATGGTAATTTGACTTAAAACCGATTGAAGACACACCCTATAGCGGAAGTTAGATAAACCATTTAGAACGTTTGCGCCTGTCGATAACAGGGCAATCCTATACCAAGGAAAACCTTAATATATATTTCGATTTGTAAGCTATAAACTGCATTAAGAGTCAGAAGCTGGTGAATAGGAGATAATGGAAATGAAAGTTGTTGGTCTGATTGATGTTGTACGGTATGGCATACTGGTGTTGATGATATCCCTATCTGGTCATCTATTGGCAGCTTCAACAGAGGTTTCAAAAGGTACTGTGAGCGGGGGCAAAATCTCTGAGCACCCTGACTGGTTTAAAGAGAGTTTTCTTGAAATTGCAGATGATGTGGATGAGGCTGCTGAGGCTGGTCGACATGTCATGCTCTTTATGCATCTTAATGGTTGTCCCTATTGCTATAAAACGCTTGAGGAGAATATAAAAAATTCACCCTATACCGACTTTATTAAAAAGAATTTTGATGTAATTGCCATCAATATCCAAGGGGATAGAGAGATAGCCTTTAATGATGAAGTGACGCTCAAAGAGAAAGAACTCGCTGAAATGCTCAATGTGCGCTTTACCCCAACCATACTTTTTCTTAATGGAGATAATCAGCTCGTGTTGCGCCTTAACGGTTACCGTACCCGTAGCGCCTTCAAGCATGCCCTCGATTTTGTAAAACAGAAAGCCTATGAACAGACAACTCTGACACAATATATTGAGCATCAGAGTGCTGAACGGCCCTATCACTTTAGGGATCACCCACAACTACAGAGGCTGACCAACTTGCAGAGTGTTGCCGACAAGCCCTTGGCACTGCTGTTTGAAGACAAGTGGTGTGAAGAGGCCTGTAATGCGCTACACGACAAAAATCTTAATCTACCTGAGACACGAAAAATTCTGAACAACTTTACCTT
>Ga0224507_10001081_pt1 | contig 10894 bp, 10 predicted proteins | sample SF_Jan12_sed_USG_3_FD_170159 | JGI IMG/M metagenome (GOLD analysis project Ga0224507, IMG submission 170159) | Sediment microbial communities from San Francisco Bay, California, United States - SF_Jan12_sed_USGS_13 | ecosystem: Environmental > Aquatic > Marine > Sediment | place: USA...
TGAATCAGTGAGCTGTCAACGGCTACAACGGTACTGTCTGCAAATCCTTCTGATACGATTCGTCTTCCCATGGTGTTTATCATATCCTTGACTGGGATTGTTTTGAATCGTCTGTCAAATGTTCTTCCGTCTGGCAGATTGTGCAAACCACATGCCTTCATTACCTTGTTGTTGTATTTTGTATTGATGGAAAAATAGTAATGTAGTGCATTGTTGCTTGGTATTCTCATCCATATCCGCACTACCAAGCATCTCAGCATCACTGTAGTAGGATAGACGTATGGCCTGCCTCGTTTGGTGTGGTTATCAGTATCATTATACAAGGATAACAAACCAATCAGATACAAAAGGCCAATAAGGAATGATTCACATCTAATCTTGCTGGGGATTATTCTCATTTGATTTGTCATGTTGCAATGAACATGTCATGATGAGATCCTTAGCAATTTTCATCAAATTGATTTTGTAGAATGATCAAAATGGATGAGAATTATGCCCATGGCTCAATTAGTTTGATCTAATTTTCACATTGTTTAAATTATGCATCAACAGTATGGAACACTTGATGAGAATAGACTCGTGCAGAAACTGCGGATTTGCATTGTCGGTGAAAAAACACTGCGATTCGTGTAGCCAGCCAATACAATTTCAATGCAAGCACTGTCTAAAGTATGCCGAAGATCCAATCCATACAAACTGTCAGAACAAAGAATCAAAAGTCAGTTTGACACAATAGAATATTTTTTATAATTATCTGGCATGATTAATTTTTTTAATTCTAATCAGGTTCACTTGTTTTTTCCAAACGCACCCTGATGATCACTCAGACAGCACGCGCATTGTTTCGTATAACACTCATCGACTTTTTCATGTCCGCAAGAACCGCAGTGGCAGAACACGTCATCTCGCATGATCTTAGTCTGCAATGTTTGCAATTAAAGCAATCCAAAGTTATCACATTTGAAAATATAGAATCCGTTTTTAACATCGATTCCAAAAAACTGATCATGGATAGAATCGGCCTGATTGACGAATATGACGAAAAAACAGTCAGGGAATCCCTTGACCTGTTACTAAGGGACAGAAAAAACGAGTTTCGAGAGCTTGCAGAATCCCTAAAAATACCGAGGACAGCTGATGACTGGGAGGTCATAATTCTGAAGTTCTGCCTGGACTTTGAGGACTGCTTTAGGATATGGACTGATGTCGAGGAGCCAAACTCCGTCAAAAACAACAAGTGCATGACCATAATGCGGGAGATTTCAAGGGGAAAAAAGAATCTCAGCGAGGTAATCCATCTTCAAAACATCGCACAAACGCTGTATACGGAATTTCACCAGATCTACAAGAGAGTCTCTCAAGATAATAAATAAAAAAATAAAAAATGATTACTGCACTTTGACAGTTTTTTTCTTTTGTGTGGGTGTTGGTTTGCTCTTTGGAAGAGTCACGTCCAGGACGCCATCAGTCAGTTTTGCCTTTACCTTTCCTGGAACCACCTTCTCGGATAGCGGGATGGTCTGGTAATATGACATGCTGTGTCGCTCCTTTCTCAAAAAGTTCTTCTTTTTCTCCTCCTCTTTGTGCTCTCCTGTCACCTCAATTGAATTGTCTGTCACGTTGAGATTAATCTCATCTTTCTTCAGACCTGGCATGTTCATCTTCATTCGAATCTGATTGCCCTCATCAATCACATCGCAGCCGGTCTCATGCAATTTTGGAAAGGATGGAAAATCTATCCTCGGAAAGAAAGAAAATGATTTCTCCACGTCCTTTTTAAAATTGTCAAAAATCCTGTCAAATTCAGAAAGACCTGACCTTGCTGGCGCTGATGCTGGTTTTTTTACAGGTTTTTTTGTTGCCATGTACAGAAAAGAATTTCCAGGTACTTAATTGAGATATTTGATTTTCTTGTTTGATAATGATGTGTTTACAGTCCATTACTTTTCATCATTTGTTTAAGACATTTTTGATTTATTTTTTCTTTGTAAATTCTCGCTTGATGGTATATTCTATCAATACATCATTTTGAAATCTAACATAGAAAACATATGTTGGGTTGACGTTTGTCAGAACAACTTTTTTGGGATTATTCTATATGATCTACCATCTGTCTTGCAATTCTGTTATGACATGAGCATTTACAAAATCTGTAAAAATCGCCGTCATGTTCAGAACTGCACGTCTTGCAACCTTGACCATCTGCCATTTTTGCAGTATGCACATTTCCATTATTTTTAGTTTTTCTCTGGAAATTATTAAAATAAAATAATTTTTCCAATGTTCTTTGAATGATCAAGATTAAAGAGATTCTTTATCAGTCTAAAGTTTTCAAAAATATTTTATGCCAAAATGAAACAGATATGTCATTTTTTATTTTTTCAGTTAAAAATCATTATCAGCATCATGTAATTCTCCTGTTTGAAAATATCGTAACGCATCAACCACGTTTGTCACTTCTCTTACTTTCATTCCAAACATTTCTTCAGTTATGGGAGACAGTGGTTTTTCTTCCAGGGTGCATGACCTGTAGATAAAATTCCCCGTTCTGCTCTCCTCACAAGACTCAACCTGAGTCACATCTTGATTTGCAGGTACCAGGAATGTTTTTGCGCCATATTTTCCAGCAGCTTCTGCCTTGTCAAATATCCCTCCCACTTTTCCAATACTTGCATCCTGAAGAATTGATCCCGTAATCACCACATCACTGCTAACCTGTTTTTCCAGCAGTTCCGATGTCAAAAGGACTGCCATTGCTGCTCCTGCACTGTGTCCATCAACTGCTTGTAGTCGGCTCTTGTCTGCATCAACAGTAATTGAAAATACAATGTCCTTTTTTGACAAATCTGCATCAAGGTAATTCTGCACTGCTTGGACTGCAGTCTTTGCAGATTCTTGGAAATCAATACCGGTAGGAACCTCGGTATTTACTAGAACCAGGCCCTCTCCCTGCTCTCTAATAGAAACTGTAACTTCCATTATGGTTCCCTCATACTGTGTTCTTTCAAAGAAACCATCTCGTACAATTAACGGTCTTACCCCTACTGCAGTTATTGATTGGTGTTTTTCTGATGATGGTTTTTGATCTGTAGATTCATCATCTGCACTTACTTGCTCTCTTTCCATTGATGCGATGTCGGACTCAAAGAATTCTTTTTCAACACCTATTGCGGGTTTGCGAAGTTCTGCACTACGGTTAGTCTCAGCGATGGTATTGGCTAGTTTCTCATTGTCTTTTGTAATGTTGTCAAGCAATACCATCAAATGTACATTTTGTTGATACAACAGAACATTTCCAATTGCAGACGCACTTAATATCAAAGCAAAAATGATCAGTAGAAATATCATCTTCAATTCTTCTTTATTCCTCCACTACCTGATTTTTGATATGGTTGTTCAATAACATTCTCAATTATGATGAAGGTGGTCGATCTCCTAAAATTACCGTTATCGTTGATTCTGTATTGTCTCTGATGATTCCTAACTCTGTCTCATCACCCACAGATTTCTCTCTTTGAAGGTGAATCAAAATGTCATCAATCTTTCTTACTTCATTACCGTCTATGGATACAATAATGTCTCCTCCGATGATATGCTCAATGTCATCCATGGTTTTGCTTTGGGAGGATCCTCTCAAATCTGCCTTGTCTGCAGGACTGTCAGTTACAACCGTCACTATCATCACTCCCTTTGCCTCATCTAATCCCAAGACTTTTGCCAGATCCGGATCAATGTCTCTTCCAGATATTCCAATCCAAGGATGAGAATATTCCCCGTTTTTGATTAAGGATGGAATAATCTTTGTTGCGGTGTTTGATGGCACTGCAAATCCTACACCTGTAAACTCACCAATGCTCGAAAATATCGCAGTGTTGATTCCAACAACTTCTCCATACATGTTCAAAAGAGGACCGCCAGAATTTCCAGGATTGATTGCAGCATCGGTCTGTATGACATCCGGAATCGAAAATCCACTGTCCTCAGAAGGCAATAACCTTCCAATCTGACTCACTATTCCTGCAGTCATGGAGCCAGAAAGCCCAAATGGATTTCCAATGGCAGCTACCTGTTGTCCTACAAGAGTAATTGATGAATCTCCCAAAGGAAGTGGATTTAGTTTGGATTTTTCCCTGTCTACCTTAATGATTGCCAAATCAGAAGAATCGTCTGCTCCTATCACTTCTGCATCATATGAAAAACCGTCAGTAAATGTCACTGTGATTTTTTCAGCATTTTTTATCACATGATTGTTTGTTATGATGTGACCTTGATTGTCATACACAAAACCTGATCCCACTGCAGCACCACCAAAAAATGCAATAGAATCTACGGTTGGTCTTTGGGTAGATATGCTTACTACTCCTGATTCAACTTTTTCAAACAGTTCAACAAGTGTAAGAGGTTTCTTTGGTTGGTCGATGTGTTCAGTTACTGCATAAACTACATTTTCTTGATGAACTTGACTATCATAAAAAAATGAGTTTAACGACAAGCTTGTCAAAGTTACTGAAATTGATACTATGAAAATCACGGACAATAATGTTTTGTTCATCATTTGTCCACTTCCTCTTTTATTTTGGGAGTTTCTTTTGCATTGTCTATGACGTTAAATGTAATTGGTAGATAGGAAATGCCTCCAATAGTTTGAAATGAGATTTTCCAAGTTCCAATATTGCAGTCCTTACATTTTTCATCGTGCAAACTTGAGATGTCAAAATACCTGTTGATGGTAGGAGATTTTGATCCATCGAAAGGTATTCTGAAAGCATCTTCCTCGTTTGGCCTCTTTATTACTACCTCTCCTTTTTCATCATATCCTATCCCGCTGGCAACAAAGAATATTTTTTCATCAGAAGTGTAATCTTGTTTGTTAATGGAAAAGGGACCGGAACTAATCCAGTCCACAGTTGTTGCTGTAGTTGTGTTGGATGTGTTACCTGATGACTGCATATGCCCCAGACCAACTATTCCAACAGTAATGGCTACAACTGCTGCAACTATGATGATCCAGAACAAACCGTTACGACGTGTTCTTGTTGTTTTGCCGGAGCTTGTGTTTCTCTTCATGATGCCATCACCCCCATGAAAAAAGTCGCAGTCTGCAGTTGATTAATGCTGTAAAAGCACGCTGAATGAAACCTTTTTTCAGCAAACTTTCCACAGCCAAGACAAACCCGCATTACTGCCTGTGAGCAACGGCTACATTTTGCATACTCGTCCAATTTTCCCCCGCATTTTCTGCATGATTCATCAGGCATGATGTGTCTCACCTACGGAAATTTTTTGCTTCCACGACGGCCTTCTGACATGTAGCAATTGTTTTTGACATCATTGATGGATCTGATCAGGGAATTTCTGGCGGTTCTCAGGGAATTCTTAATCTCTGAGACAGACAGTTTTGAAAGAATGGACTCATAGTCTTTCATTTTTTTGTCCTCCTCCTCCTCTGTGTCATTCCACTGATACAACTTTGCCCCTTGGTTTCTCTTCGGCAAGGGCAAACGTCAGCTCCAGTATTCCGTTTTTGTACTTTGCTTTTGCAGAATTTTCATCCACTTTGCACTTCAAGGGAATCTGGGTACCATATTTTCTATCGCCATGCTCTGCAGATATTGAGACAGTGCCATCAGATACGTTCACCTGAATGTCAGACTTTTCAATTCCCGGCATTTCGGTGACTAGCTGCAGTGTCTTTTCTTTTTCATTCAGAGTCTCATCTACGTAAGGCTCTCTTGCACCAGCATCATTTGTCAAAGCTGATGCACCTGTAGGTCTAGCATTACCCCATTCTCTTACCTGGGGCTTGCCATCAGGCCCTACGGTCATCTGATAGCCGTAGCAATAGGGACCGTAAGTATGAACTTGGTCTCCATGCAGTTTTTCAAAGATGTCGCCCGTGTTAAAAAATTTATTCGACATTCTTCGAAACGTATTTTCGAATTGGTCATCAAACCACATTTGTTATCACCGAGTGTATGTAATGTATTATGCATTTTAAAAATTTTTCGTATAAATTTTTCACATTCCAACATGACATATAAAATTCAATTACGAAAAACGGCTTCCTAGACATCATCCATAACAAACAAGAAATCATACACATTCTGTGACAGTTGTAAGCTAACACACGATACAACAACTCTTTCTCCCTCATGGATTCATTGTATGATTTTATCTCAGATCCAAATCTTCTCTTGATAACAGAAAATATCGTCTCACATTTGTTTCTCTGATGGTACAATGATTCATCAAAATCTCTTCTCATCTGCTTTCTGTACCTTCCACGAGTGCATCTTATTGGGTAGTCTTGCCGCTTTCTGACTGGAATCATTGACAGTACATTGCTACCTCGAATCATCTGGTGAACCTGTTCTGAATCATATCCCTTGTCCAGAACCATAATCCACGGCATTGCAACAACTGTCATCTGCTGGAATATTTCTGGAAAATGTTTGATGTCATGACTCACTGGGTGGTGCTGTATTACAACAACGCATACCAGCTGTGTTGACATGTCTGATCCTGCAGACAGTTTTGTGTACGAACGCCTCAGAGAGCAGCGATACGAATAGTATGATGTGCAGTGTCTGGTCTCAAATCCTGTGGCATCTACTCCTGCAAATATCTTGCTAGGAGATATCATTTGAATAAATCTGCCAATTGCAACATGCAACAAGATATCACTTAACCTAGAAGCTGCTTTTTGCAGTGTGGTAAAATGGGGAATGGTACTGATAGACAGCATCGCAGTTATCTCAGAGCAAACATGCAACCATTCCACAAATGACTCGTAGCTTTTTGACTCGTACTGCCTAAGAACTAGCATGATGATGTGTTGGTGTACAGAAAAGACATGTTTTGATTTTGGATGCAAATAAAGAGGAACATGCATTTTCTTGAGAATCTGGCGCATGAGTGCAATCATGCGCTGGTATTTGTTTTTCATATTGTAATGTGAGTATCATTTCTGATGGATCTTGATGATCTGCTCTGATCGACACTATGGTGAAATCTTGATGATGTCTATCTAGCCTTTTTATATTAAAAAAATTATCAATGAATTTCACTGTAACCAGGAGTTCTTACAAATTTATGAAAAGGAATTCAATACGGCAACGTAGCTTGCAAATCTATGATTTTTTGGTTTGACTAATTTTTGATGATATTTTCCTATAGGTTTTCCAATTGCCCCATTTAGACCAAGAGGTCCACGTACATATTTTTCATCGTTAGCCCAATTCAAAATTTCGTCAGTTGGTGCATAATAGTTTACAATTTTTTTCTCGATTATATTTTGGAGTATTGTTCCGTATTTTTTAGACGATGGAATATCTTCAGTGATTGACGCACCAAAAAGATACGCACTGTGAATGATTCCGATATTTTGTTTCTTTTTTGCAAGATACTCAAGGGTACTTAAAATTACTTGAGTTCCCAAAGAGTGCCCCATTAGTCGAATCTTTGTGTTCGGACTGTTGGATTTGAAATATTCAATAAATTTTCCAAGATTACGTCCATTTTTCTTTGCAATTATTTGGCCAGTTGCAAGTGCCCGTTTTGCATGCTTGATTAAATGAGCACCAGTGGTGTTTGAATCATAACTGAATCCAATTACAGGATGAGGATAACCTAGTTTACGAAGTTGGTTTTTTGCCAATAAAACCTTAGCAACAGCTCCTGCATTATCATTTCTCAGACCATGAATCATTATTGTAAATTCTTCTGAGCCAAGTAAATTTTTAAAATATTTTTTTGGATACAGATAATACGAAGTGGTTTTGATGGTATTGCCAGTTGTTAGATCATAGTAACCTCTAGTGGAAATTCGGGGAGTTGGTTTCATCTTTACTTAGATGGTCCTAGTTGTTTTTTGTGTTTTTCAATATCAGATGTTTCAACTTTAGTAAATAGTGGAAAAGCGTCACTCAATACATGACCAGAAGAAATTCCCAATTCAGACATATCACTCCAAGAAAAATCAGTGATGTTTCCGTCTAACCCCAACTGATTCCAAATTTTTTGAGAAGATTCAGGTAAAAATGGGAAAAGGGCAATAGCTATGGTTCTAACAGCATTGACTGAAAGAAAAACACAGTTAGAAGTCCCAGGACCCAGTTTCCAAGGTTCCTTGTGCTGGAAATATTGGTTAAAGAATGAAGAAAATTCCATGATTTTCTTCAAAGCCCTGTCAAGATGATTCTGCTCCATTAGTGAGCCAACATCGGTTGTAAGATGTTTAATTTTTTGTTCGGCCTCCAAATCAGGGTCATCAAAGGATTCAGCTGGAGGAATTTTTCCATCAAATTTTTTTTTGGTAAATCCCAGAGCGCGATTAACAAAGTTTCCAAGATTTCCAATCAATTCAGAATTAATTCTAGTAGTAAAATCATCCCAATCAAAATTCAAATCATCTTGAGAATATGGATTAATAGATATGAGATAAAATCTAAGATAATCTGCAGGATAGTATTCTAAAAACTGCTTTAATCCAATGTACCAATTCCTGCTTTTAGAAATTTTCTTTCCTTGTAGTGTTAGGTGTCCTCGAGTCGGAATGTAATCAGGTAATTTGTATTCGCTCCCTATCCCCAATCTCATTGCAGGCAAAAAAAGATAATGATGATACACAATATCTTTTCCAATAAAATGATAAATGTCTGCAGAATTCCAGAATTCTTTACCATTGATCCCCTTATCATTTAGGAATTTCATTGCAGTTGAAATGTATGCCAAATGATTATCAAACCAACCATAGAAGACTTTTCCCTGTGCATCATCAAGCGGTACAGGTACACCCCAAGGAATATCTCTAGTAATATCCCAATCAATCAATCCAGATTTAATCCAATTTTGAACGTATTTTTTTACATCTTTTTGAAGATGTTTGTTTTCATCCAACCATTTTGATAAAGAATCTTCAAAATTTGTTAGTCTGTAAAAATAATGTTTTGTTTTTTCTTTAGTCGGAGGTTGACCACATAAAGAACATTTTGGATTAGTGATTTCTTCAGGTACACGACCACAACTTTCACACAGATCAGAATACTGGTCTTCAGCATTACAATAAGGACAGGTGCCTTTGACATATCGGTCAGGCAGAAACTTCTCATCGTTATTGCAATAGAATTGAATAATTTCTTTTTCATAAATATGTCCAGAATCATTTAATTTTTTGAAGACGTCTTGAACGAATGCTATATTTTCAGGAGAGCTTGTTTTGTAAAAAAAATCAAACTTGATGTTAAACGCAGAAAAATCATCATGATCACGTTTATTCCAATGGGCTACATATTCAGATGGTGTCTTTCCTTCTTTTTCTGATTGGATTAGAATTGGAGTTCCATAATCATCCGATGCACAGACATAATATGCCTCCACCCCATTTAATTTTAAAAACCTGGTCGTTACGTCAGCAGGAAGATACGTTGATGCGACATGTCCTAAATGGATTTCACCGTTTGCATAAGGCAGTGCACTTGTAATGATAGCTTTCTCGATCATCGGATATCATTTGAATGCGTTATTAAGGTTAAGAAGTTTACCAGTTGTTTGCATATTTTACTTGTTCAGAAGTGAGTTTGTCAATTTTAACATTCATTGCATTAAGGGCATCAACAGCTACTTGCTTATCAATTTCTTCAGGGACATCGATAATTTTGTTTTCCATCTTGTTATGATTCTTAAGAATATACAAAACAGATAGGATTTGATTTGAGAAAGACTGAGCCATGACTTCTGGCGGGTGTCCTTCTGCTGCAACTAAATTTGCAAGGCGGCCTTGTCCAATCAGATAAACTATTTTTCCATTTTTCAAAGTACATTCATCAAGATTAGGCCTTACCTCTTTAACAGATTTTGATGATTTTAGTAAAAATTTACTGTCAATCTCCACATCAAAGTGGCCCACATTGCCCATAATTGCACCACTTTTCATTTGTAAAATATGCTCTTTTCGAATCACGCTGGTCATTCCAGTGCACGTTACAAACATGTCACCAATCTTTGCAGCCTGAGACATCGGCATCACTTCAAATCCATCCATATGAGCTTCAAGTCCTTTGATCGGATCCACCTCAGTAACAATTACTTTTGAACCCATTCCATGAAATCTTGATGCAACACCACGTCCAACCCAACCATATCCAACTACAACAACTCGTTTTGATGCCATAAGGAGATTCATTGCACGCAAATAACCGTCAATGGTACTTTGTCCAGTACCATACCTATTATCGAACATGTGTTTTGTTTGAGCTTCATTGACTAAAATTACAGGATAACGAAGCTTGCCTTGATTTTCTACAGCCCTGATTCTGGTGACACCGGCAGTAGTTTCTTCTGTGGCCCCTAGAATTTTCATGTCTTTAAATCGTTTGTCAAAATGAGCTTTGATGTTCATATCAGCGCCATCATCAGTTAGAATAGTTGGTTTGTGTTTCAACACTTGATCAATGCACCAATCATAATCTTTGACAGATTGACCATGCCATGAATAAACATGAATTCCCTGAGATGCCAAATATGCAGCAATATCATCCTGAGTAGTTAATGGATTTCCACCACAACATGCAACAGTTGCACCCAATTCTTTAGCACCCATAAGTAAAACAGATGTTTCTTTTGTAATGTGTAAGCAAAAACCAAGTGTGACACCTTTGAGGGGTTTTGATTTTTTATAGCGATTAATAGTATTGTCTAAAATTTGCATATGGGATCTAGCCCACTCATAAGATAATTTACCTTCTTTGATAAGTTTCGGACTAGTCTTAACTTTGCTCAATAATATGACACATGAATTAGACTATAAAGTTCTATCATGCGAATGTAAATAAATGATAAGAATATTAGAAAAATATTGACCTGGAAGAAAATTGCGGATAAAGGAGAAGTTGCT
>Ga0224507_10001082_pt1 | contig 10892 bp, 9 predicted proteins | sample SF_Jan12_sed_USG_3_FD_170159 | JGI IMG/M metagenome (GOLD analysis project Ga0224507, IMG submission 170159) | Sediment microbial communities from San Francisco Bay, California, United States - SF_Jan12_sed_USGS_13 | ecosystem: Environmental > Aquatic > Marine > Sediment | place: USA: California...
GATGCCTAAGCCATTGGCCGCTGCGGTCTGCCGCCGCAACTGATCCCGGCGGATTTTCCGCAAAAGGTCTACATCACTTTTGACGTGGACGGCCTAGACCCTTCCATCATGCCTGCCACCGGCACCCCGGAGCCTGGCGGCCTCACCTGGTGGCAGGCCATGGAGTGTCTTGTCGCCATCACCTTATCCCGCACCGTCATCGGTTTCGACGTCGTTGAGCTTGCACCGATCAAAGGTTTGCATGCAGCAGATTTCACCGCCGCACGTTTGGTCTATAATCTGATGGGGATGATTGTGCGGGGTAATGACATCTAAGAACATGAAAAAGGTAAGTGGTCACAGACACCTTATCTTCATGCAGTTGCCTCTGCCCGCATAGAAGGGCTATAGCGAGCAAAGGCAACTGCATAAATCTGAACCACCTGTGACCACTTACAGATTTGCACTATATTAAATCAGTTAGTTGCGAACTCTGTGACCAGTTACAGAGAAAGATGTTTATGATACAAAATCAAAGGATTGTCTTTGTTTGTGATAGATGCGTTTGGTAATATAAAGAATATTCGTATCTTTCTAATATATATCCCATACTGACGTTGTATTGCTTCTCGTTGTGAAGCATTTATTTAACTTGCATGATGAGGAAAAAGATGAAAATAGCAGTCATTTACAATCGGGTCAGCTTGAAGGTTATCAATCTCTTGGGTGTTCCCAACCGAGAAAAATATGGGCACAAAGCAATAACAAGAATCGTTAATTGTTTGAAGCAGGGTGGGCATCAAGTCATTTCCCTGGAGGGAGACAAGGATCTCATTGATAATCTAGAGGATTTCATGCCGCAGGTATTGAAAGGTGAGCGACCGGGGATGGTTTTTAACCTTGCTTATGGTATTCAGGGCCAGGCCCGCTACACTCACGTACCTGGAATGCTGGAGATGGTGGGGATACCCTATGTAGGCTCCGGCCCTTTGGCGCATTCACTTGCTCTCGATAAAGTAGTGGCCAAAATGTTGTTTAAGCAGAATGGTTTACCTACTCCTGATTTTGCTGTTTTAGACAGTCCGAATAGTGATTTGCCGGATCTTCAATTCCCGCTGATTGTTAAACCTAAAAACGAGGCGGTCTCTTATGGGATTAAGATAGTAAACAATGAAGAGGAGTTGCGTGCAGCTGCCAAGATAATATTTGATAAATTTGATCAATCTGTACTTGTTGAACAATATATTGAAGGAAGGGAAATTAATGTTGGGGTCATTGGCAATAGCCCAGGTGAGGCCTTTGCCCCTGCTGAACTTATTTTTGGCGCAGGCGGCCCGGCAATCTACACCTATGAAGACAAAACCAGGAAATCAGGACGAGAAGTCGGTATCAGTTGTCCCGCCAAGTTATCTGATCAGCTAACCGAGCATGCTAAAGATATTGCCATCAAGGCCTTCAATGCCTTGGGATGTCTAGACTGTGCCCGTATTGACATGCGTCTGGATGCTGAGGACAATCTGTATATCCTGGAAATAAACAGTCTGCCAAGCTTGGGTGAGCATGGCTCTTATGTGGCTGCTGCTGAGACAATGGGAATGGATTTTACCGCTCTAGTGAATCGGCTTGTTGATGTGGCGGCGACCAGATATTTCGGGACCCCATCCCCTCCAGAATTGAGCCAAAAGAAAATCTCTCCGCCCCACAAGGTCTTTTCCTTTTTGACCCAGAAACGGGATCAATTAGAATATCGGTTAAGGAAATGGAGCCAATTTTCTTGTCGAACCATGGATATGGTAGATCGCCAATTGGTGGTGAAAGAAATTGATAGACGATTGCAAGAAATTAGGATGAAACCTGTTCCTTCCTTGACCAACGATAAGGTAGCTTGGACATGGGAAAGCCAAAAAGGGTTGAAAAATGGCACCTTACTTGTCCTTCAACTTGATGTGCCTTTTGATCGAACAATGCAGCACCAGGGCTTTCGCAAGGATCCGGAATGGTTTTATGGGGAAGGGCTTGGGGCGGTATGGGCTCCCCTGACGGTTCTTGAGTTTACCTTGAGGGCTTTGCGATCTTGTCGAAAACTGAAGAACATTCCGCTAGGGGTTATTTGTTATGCCGATGAAGGGTTGGACTGTCGTGATTCTAGTACTCTTTTACAAGAGGCTATTGCCCAAGCCGGAGAAGTAATTGTGCTGCGACCAGGAAATCCAGAGGGGAATGCTGTTTTGGAACGTCGTGGACAAACCAAGTATTTGTTAAAGGCAGAAGGTCGTCCCATGCGCCTTGGCAAACCCTCCCCTTCATCGCCGGAAACTTTACGTTGGGTCATGCAAAAGGTTGAGCAACTAACAGACTTAACAGTTAAAAAAGATCGAGTTGCTGTGGCGGCTACCGAGATTCAGACTGATTCATTTCCCATGTTGCTGCCGCATCGGGTGCAGGTAACGCTTATGACTTCGTATCCAACCCAAAAAGCTGGTAATGAACTGGATGAAAAAATCAAACAGACCCTTGGCAAAGCCAATATCAAATGGAATCTGGAAATGTTTTCCAATCGACCGCCCATGAGGACGAAGAAAAGAAAGAATGCTTTGGTAGATGGACTAAAGGAAGTTGCGACCACCTGGGATATCCCTTTTGGTGTTGAATCGTCCATGTGGCCTTCGGTTGCTGGTCTTGCTAGTCAGGGCAAGTCGGTTATTTGTGGCATGGGTCCGGTGGTCAGGGATCTCTATACCGCCAGAGAAGCGGTGGAAAGAATCAGCATTATCCAGCGCACCTTGCTGCTTTCAGAATATCTTTTGCAAAAAGGGGATTTAAAAAAATGACTCGTCGAAAAAAAGTAGAATTTGATACCGCTGATCTCGATTTGAGTCGTCATCGTGCCCCTTGGCTGCAACGTATTGCCGCCTCCAGACATGGGATGGCGGCCACAGCCAATTACAATGCAACAGCGGTTGCTGAGGGTATTTTGGAAAAAGGAGGCAATGCCATGGATGCCGCAGTGGCGGCGGCCTTTGCCTTGGGTGTCTGCGAACCGGCCGCCTCTGGATTGGGTGGACAGACCATGATCCTTTATTATGATGCCGAGGAAGGGAAAACCATTGCCCTGGATGGTTCCTCCCGCGCGCCTCACCGTATCGAGCCCGGAGAATTGGCCAAGGAGAAAAGTCTGCGCGGCCATTCGGCAACCACGGTACCGAGTACGCCAGCGGTACTCGCTTATGCATTGAAAACATTTGGTACGCAAGAGCTGGCGACTATTCTTAACCCGGTAATAGGTCTGGCTGAAAAAGGTTATAAAGTAAGCGAATTGCAGAATTCATTAACAAAAAGAGAATTGAAACATCTGCAAAATGGTTCGGCGGCGCAGTTTTTTTTGAAAAACAACAAACCTTATCCCATTGGTTCAGTGCTCAAACAACCTGTCCTTGCCAATACCTTTAAAAAAATAGCTAAAAACGGGGTGGAAGATTTTTATCAGGGTTCCATTGCCCAGATTATCCATAAAGACATGATCGCTAATGATGGTCTAATCCGAGATGATGATCTTGCCCAGATTCCTTGGCCTATTGAAAGAAAACCTCTCTCCTGTCGTTTCAGTGGCAAACGGGTATTTACCATTGGGGAGCCGGGGGCAGGAAGAACGTTGATTGAAATGCTCAACATTGTTTCCCAATTTCCTAAAACCATGCTGAATCCTGACACTCCTGAGGGAGCGCTTATTTTATGCGAAATTATTCGCAGAGCGAATATTGATCGCCGCGATCGACCATTTGATCACAATTTCTACCCCCAGATCCAGGGTAAACAGATGCTCAAAAGCGAATATGGCAAATTTGTCGCTCAGCAGATCAAAGCTCGTTTCAAAGGAACTGGGGAAACAACTCACCTCTCAGTAATGGATAAGTTTGGTAATGTTGTTGCCTTAACCCAGTCCATTGAAAGGGTGTACGGTTCCTTTGCCGCCTCGCCGGAATTAGGCTTTCTCTATAATAACTATATGAGTGCTTTTGATTACGATGATATTACCCATCCTAATTATCTGCGCCCCTCAGCAGTACCGTGGGCCAGTGTTGCTCCCACCATTGTTTTTAAAAATAAAAAACCGTATCTCTCCATTGGTTCACCGGGCAGTGAAAGGATAACCAGTGCTATTCTCCAAGTACTGCTTAGGCTTAATTATCAATCGCCCTATGATGCCGTTGCCGCCCCTCGGCTCCATTGTAGTGTTGGTGGACGGGTCTCTATGGAAGCCTCCCGGATGCGCAACGATATTCCGCAGTTACTTGAAAAGCATGGCTATAGTGTCGATCTGCGTGACCCTTATTCATTTTACATGGGTTGCATTCAGTTGGTGGTCCATGAAAATGGTGAGTTTATCGGGGTGGCTGATCCGCGCCGGGATGGATCGGCCGGAGGACCCAGACAATGAAGCTGCCATTTCTGATCTCGGTTCCCCATGGCAGTTTACAAATCCCTGCCGAGATACAAGATATCTGTCTTCTCTCAACGGCGGATATCCTCCAGGATTCCGACGAGGAAGCGGAGGCCATCTATTCTTCCCTAAAGGGTAAAGTGCTAGATTTTGTAATGGCAGATATTGCCAGGGCAGCGGTGGATTTGAATCGGGCTTCAGACGATATTGGCGGGGATGGCGTAATAAAAACCCATACCTGTTATGGACGACAGGTGTATGAAAAATTTCCAGATCAGCAAATAATTTCTTTGTTGTTGAAAAGATATTATACCCCTTACCATGCAAAGCTCTCTCGGGCTCAGCGACTGCCTGGGGTTAAACTTGCCATTGATTGTCATACCATGGCCGAAGTCGGCCCTCCGGTGAGCCCTGACGTTGGGCAAAAAAGACCGCTTATCTGTCTCAGTAATGCTGATTCCACCTGTCCTATGGAATGGGTTCTGGCCTTGGCTGCTTATTTACAGGATATTTTTTCTGCTGAGGAAGTTACAGTCAACAAGCCGTTTCGGGGCGGGTATACCGTTCGCCGCCATGCGGTTGAGATGCCTTGGTTACAGATTGAGTTTTCGCGAACCGGTACTGTTTCCACACAACAGAAAAGTGCAGGATTGATCCTTGCTTTGGAACAATTGGCGGTAGACAAACGTTTTTGTTTTTAAATTGTTTGAGGAAGTTATCTCTAGCCTGTTTTTCGTAAATGGGTCATGTTTTTCATGCCCGCTTTTTGCACATGATAGCCACGCCGTCCATTTGCCGATATTCTAACTGGTTAATTGCCTATGTTTAGGGAATAGTGGCCAGAACGCCGCAATATTGGTGCTTGATCAAAGATGCTCGTACGATTGGAATGATTCACAGCCGCTATAAGATGTTTTTGGAGTAAGGGGATGGTGTAGGATATAAAAAATTAATTGAATAATGCCCTTAAACGCTACGAATATGTTGAGAATAGCGATGGGGAATAAGGTCGTTTTTCTTCCCCGATACATAGAGCACCAGGGAAAGCGAGTTCAAGGGTTTATAAAAGATCAATATCGATATCATAGGAGATGGTGATGTCGTCGTGCTCTCTAAAGTGAAGCAGGATGTCCCGCCATATTTCCCCTTCTACATCTCGAATTGCTCTGGCCTCGCAAATATAACGCGTGGTGATTTTGATTCCCGCCGGTTTTTCAAGCTGTAAGCTGATATATATTTTCGGGGTGATTTTGCGAAAAATGATCGCTTCTTTCTTTTGGGCACACTTGATAGCTTCCTGAGCGCTGCGTAAGAATTGCTTCGTGTGCTTGTCGGTTATTTCAAGGAGCAGCTTCTCAGCTTTTTGCCAGTTACTATTGGGCACGAGGGTGACGGAGATTTCATTCCACAGGTAAGGAAATAAACGGGTGTAGTTGGTGATCGCATTGGTTAGGACTACGCTGTTGGGCACCTTGACCAATCGGCCGGTGCTTTGGTTTCCGGATGACATGGCTCCGACTTCTAGAAGGGTGAAGTAAAAAAGTCCCTCCCCCACGACGTCACCTCGATGCTGGGCCACTTGAATACGATCGCCAACGGAGAAGAGGTTGCGCCAGGCGATGAAAAGGCCGCCGGTGCAATTGGTAATGGGTTCCTTGTGGGTAACGGTGAGCGCGGCGGCTATGATGGTGAGTAGGGTGAAAAGTGGTTGTAGGGCGGTAATCCAAATTCGGCCGATGATCACGAGCAATGAAACGATGGTACAGTAAAAAATCGCTTTTTTCCAGCTATATAGCTCATTGATATCCTTAATCCGTTTGTTAACGAACAAGCTGGCCATGGCGTAAGCAACTAGCACCAAACCTAAGGCTACTGCTGATTCGATTATATTTTCCATGGTATGGGAAGAAACGATGGACGATAATGGTGTCATGATTTGTGGATAAAAAAAAGTTTGGATGACGGGAGTGTCGAAGCGTATACGTTTATATTAATTAGTTGCCCCTCTCCCCAGGTGAGATCTTTCTGCAGTGCGGTGATCAGGGTGGGGGAGGCGCTCCACCCTGGCATGCGTCAGCAGCGATGGTGATGGATGTTTTTGTTGAAGGTTACTTAGTCATAAAGAGCCCGGTGCTATTATTCCTGAAGTTTCTCAAATCCTTCGCCAACCATGCTGGCGGTGAATTCGGTGATCGTGTAATCGGCAAGATCGTTCTGAGCAAAGGGATCTTCAGCAAGAATTTTTTCAAGTGCCTCTTTTGATGCAGCCTTGGCAAGAACTATCCCACCGGTGCGCGGCACCTTCCTTCCGGAAGCGATGAAATGTCCTTGGGCATACTGCTCCCTAAGGTAAGCGACATGGGCCTCAAGTTGTTGGTCTACTTCGGAAAGGGAGCATTTGTAAGTAAGTGAGACGACGAACATGGTTTTCTCCAAGGATTAAAAATCTCTCTTTATTGTATTGAGATAGAGGATTCTTGGAAATCAGTCAAGTTGTTTTGTAATTTATCATGTTATTAGTATGGGTTGGTTATTGTCATTTGAGGGAAGGCAAGGGGACGATCTTTAAAAATTCAAAAACTCAATTGATTAACTCATAGCTGCTTTCTTTTGCCATTGCCTCTCCTCTGTCAACTGAACATCCGATTCTCGCGACACTCATTTCCACCTTTTTGGCCAATTTTGTATGGGATATACCTAATCCCCGTGAAGCTCAAAAATATAATAAGCTTCTTGATGTTACCGTTTTTAACTGCCTTCGCTCAAACTGTTCATCACTATAGAAATAATAGAATTTACAAAAATTTAATTACTTAAAATTCTTTCATCGCCCATAGCATGTTTGCGTTCCTTTAGGGTATTCTTGGCTTCGGTCCAACCACCAAGACTGTGAATCAACCCAACGCCTGTCAAATCATCCCCCTCCGTCCTTGACCAATACCTTCCATTACAAATTTTATTGGGTCTATCTGGGTTTCCCAAATGGTGTATTGCACTAAAAATATCGGTCTAAAGCCCCTGTTACTTTTGAGCTTGAGGTTGAAGGAATCTACAATCGAAAAACACTATAGTTTTTTGAGGCATAGAAACTCGCGATTATTTGCACAGGATTTTTCCCTTCTATATCCTGTCATACTGTTAGGTTTAAAGAAAATGCCGTTTGGGAAACCCGGATATAGCCATATATTCTTGGTATGGTTTGTCGTTTAACTAATTAATTTTAAATAGTAAAGTTTTAGTTTAATAAATGAATGATTGTTCATTTTTCAGTTGACGATAAAAGGAACAAATGTTATCAGGAAATAAGACTCATCTAATTATTTTCATCGTTATAGTGAAAGGATTGTCTAGGATAGGATAACATAGTTAATATGCTGGTATTTTAGGTTTTATCGGTAGCGATCTCCTCTTGTTTAGTAGGAGTAGAGGAGTTTTAGTAAATAGGAACTAAAAGGAGAGAAAAATGAAAAAAGTATTGATGGCCTTCGTGTGTTTGACCTTTATCTATCCCCTGTGTGTGGTAAATGCGGATCTAAAAGGTAATGAAAAAGCATTTTTTTCAGAATTTAAAAAGGTTATTCCGCAAGAAAATTTTGTCACAGTTGATGAGCTGCATAAGAAATGGATGGATGTGCAAGAAGGTAAAAGTAAAGCTGTTATTATTGATATCAGAACAAAACAAGAGTTTGATAACGGCCATATTAAGGGGTCGAGTAATGTGGATTCCGGCCATGCTTATACGGTACCCAAGAAACTAACCGATCCTGAACAAGAAATATTAGTATTTTGTCGGACTCAACATCGGGCTACTTATTTTGTATCGTTGCTGCATAAATATGGATATAAAAATGCATATTTGGTGGAAGGCGGTATTGTTGGTTGGATTGAAAAAGGTTATCCTTTAGTAAACGAATATTTAGGTGAGATAAAAGTTACCAGTTATTCCAAACGACTCAAAGAAGAATATGTCTACAGAGAAGGGCGATAAGGTAAGTTAGATTGATAGATTAATCAGGTTTGTTTATCTTATATTTTTTAAAAAACGTCATATTCTATTATTATTGAATGTCATTGTATTAATATTTAATGGTTGAAGTTAGAGTCAAAACAATACTTGGTTATGATTCTAACTTCGATTAGTTACACGTATATTTTTCCTTCCTGCATACAGTTTGATCCTTATCTTCCTTCTCTTTTCCCGGATGGCCCGGCAGAAAATAATTTCTTATTATCTAACAGCAATGATCAAAAAAAGCCCTCGACGATTTTCAGATTTGAGTCTATAAGTGGTCTGCGTCTCAAAAGACAAACGCAAAGAAAAATATAAGAAACATGTCGCTCAATCTAATGTGCCCATCAAAATGACAAATAAATTAGATAGTTATACCCTTCTAGGCTGGCGAGAATGGCTTTCGCTTCCAGATATTGGTATTCCAGCAATTAAGGCCAAGATAGATACTGGTGCAAAAACATCTGCGCTTCATGCCTTTGAGGTTGAAGAATTCAAAGAAAAAGGCATAGACATGGTGCGCTTTCAAATGCACCCCTTACAAAAAAGAACTGACATTATTATCTATTGCCAGGCTCCCATTGCGGACCAGAGACTTGTTAGCGACTCAGGTGGGCATCGGGAAATGAGATATGTTATCAAGACTAATATAATGGTAGGTTCAATCAAGACTTGGGCAGAAATAACCTTGACCGATCGAGATAGCATGCAGTTTCGGATGTTATTGGGGCGTAGTGCCATGGCTGGGAAATTTGCAGTGGACCCGAAGGGGTCATATTTGGCAGGGCCAAAGCCACAAAATATCTATAACGTTGGAGAGAAAAAATGAAAATTTGTATTTTATCACGAAAGAAAGAACTTTATTCAACAACTAGAATCTTTGAGGCGGCCGAAAAGCGTAACCATGAGGTGCAGGTTGTTAACCCCTTACGTTGCTATATGAATATTACCTCCCATAAACCATCTATTCATTTCAAAGGAGAACCCTTGGAAGGGTTTGATGCCATCATTCCTAGAATAGGCGCATCTATAACATTCTTTGGTACAGCAGTTGTTCGGCAGTTTGAAATGATGGGGGTCTACTCTGTTAATGAATCGGTGGCCATTTCCCGCTCCAGGGATAAGTTACGCTCCATGCAGCTTTTGGCCCGAAAGGGTATTGGTCTACCTGTAACCGGTTTCGCCCATGCCACTCAATACACCCAAGATCTAATTAACCTTGCAGGAGGCACTCCCCTGGTGATTAAGCTCTTGGAGGGAACTCAAGGAGTAGGAGTGGTTCTGGCTGAAACGAATAATGCCGCAGAAAGTGTTATTGAGGCCTTCAGAGGCCTAAAACAAAATATCTTGGTTCAGGAGTTTATCAAAGAGGCTAATGCTCAGGATCTTCGTTGTTTTGTGGTTGGCGGTAAGGTTATTGCCGCCATGATGCGCACGGGTCGAGAAGGTGATTTTCGCTCAAATATCCACCGGGGTGGTAAGGCCGAGAAGATTAAAATTACCCCGGAAGAACGCTCCACAGCTGTGCGAGCCGCCAAGATCATGGGTCTGAATGTCGCTGGTGTTGACATCTTACGCTCCAACCATGGGCCAGTGGTGATGGAGGTCAATTCCTCTCCTGGGCTGGAAGGTATTGAAGGAGCCTCAGGGATTGATGTCGCAGGCATGGTTATTGAATTTATCGAAAAAAATGCCCAACATGGTAAGACAAAAACCAAGGGGAGAGGCTAATCCGTGAGGTGTGGCCCATTTACAATAGGTGAGGCTGTTATACAACCTGGTCAGCGCCAGACTGTTGATTTGCCTATTGCCAGGCTTTATACCCATACTGCGATGGATATGCCGGTCCACGTTATTCACGGCAAAAAAGAGGGTCCAACTCTTTTTGTCAGTGCCGCGATCCATGGTGATGAAATCAATGGGGTGGAGATTGTTCGGCGCTTGCTTAAACTAAAGCTTACTAACAATATTCGCGGCACCCTTATTGCCATCCCAATTGTCAATGTCTACGGATTTATCAATCGCTCCCGCTACCTACCAGACCGCCGAGACCTGAATCGATCTTTCCCTGGAAACAATAAAGGCTCACTAGCCTCACACCTTGCCAAAGTTTTCATGACAGAAGTCGTGCGTAAATGCAGCCACGGTATTGATATCCATACTGGCTCAAATCACCGTACTAATTTACCGCAAATCAGGGTCACATTAGGTAATTCAGAAACGGAGCAGCTTGCTCAGGCGTTTGGCGCCCCTGTAATTCTGGACTCTCGTTTACGAGACAATTCTTTGCGAGCAACCGTCACAGATTTGGGCATTCCAATGTTGCTTTATGAAGGAGGAGAAGGGCTCCGCTTCAACGAATCTGCTATCCGTGTTGGCCTCAAGGGAATTTTAGCCGTAATGCGCGAAATAGGGATGTTGCCAAAGAAGGGGACAAAAACCGTCAAGCGCGAATCAGTTGTT
>Ga0224507_10001083_pt1 | contig 10891 bp, 12 predicted proteins | sample SF_Jan12_sed_USG_3_FD_170159 | JGI IMG/M metagenome (GOLD analysis project Ga0224507, IMG submission 170159) | Sediment microbial communities from San Francisco Bay, California, United States - SF_Jan12_sed_USGS_13 | ecosystem: Environmental > Aquatic > Marine > Sediment | place: USA...
CCGATGGTGAAAGTGCCCTAGCTCATGAGCCAAAACGGCCTCTATCTCATCGCCATTTAGTTCACTAAGAAGGGTGTCGAAGAATACGATACGCTTGTTGCGACCCAATCCAGTGAAATAGGCGTTACCGTGGCGTGAACGCTTTGAACCATCCATGACGAAGATGCCGCTGGAATGAAATCCGCATCGTGTCATTAACGTTTTTATTCGTGTGACCAACTCACTATCTTCCAGTGGTGAAAATTTGTTAAACAGTGGGGCGATGAAGGAGGGGTAGGCCCACATCATTAGCAGAGAAAAGCTAAACCAGGTGAGCCATACATAGATCCACCACTGTGGTCCACTTTCAAGCATCAGCCATAGAATAAGCGCTAGTAGCGGGGTACCAATAAGGATAGAGAGCAGAATCTGTTTAACTAGATCGCCAATAAAAGTCTTCGTGGTTGTCTGGTTGAAACCGAAGCGTTGTTCAATGCTAAAGGTGCTGTAGATTGAAAAGGGGAGAGAGATCACAGAGAGGGTAATCATAAAAGAGAGAATGACGCCGACACCTGACCAAACTGCGGGAAGTTGTAACGCATACCACTGTTGGTCGAGCCACTCTAATCCGCCACCAAAGGTCCACAGCAGTAACAATATTACGCCGTAAATTGATTCAACTACGCCTAACTTTAGTTTGCTACTGGTGTAGTCGGCCGCTTTTTGGTGATCATTCAGAGTGACTTTGTTGGCAAAGTCTGCGGGAACTTGGGCTCGATTATTTTGAACAGAACGGTATTGGCGAAAGCTGAGATAGAGTCCTGAAAGGGTCGTCGTTACAAGCAGTAGGATAAAAATTTGACCAAATAGGTGCATAGGTGCCTTTTGTTCCCATATTTTGGGTTAATTAGTGGATTAAGCAACAACGGAAGGGTAGCTTTTGATAGTATGGTTGGCAAGTTTCAATGACCCTATTTGGGCGGATAGAGAGAGGGAATAGATAATGGGGGCAAACAGTGATCGCCTTATCTGGATCGATCTAGAGATGACGGGGCTTGATCCACAACAAAACCGTATTATTGAGATCGCTACTATCGTAACTGATGCCGATCTTAATGAGATTGCCGTAGGACCCATGTTGGCGATTTATCAGGATGAGTCAGAGCTGGCCAAGATGGATGAGTGGAATCAGAGCCACCACTCAAGTTCAGGCTTGCTTCAACGGGTAGAGCAAAGCAAAATTAGCGCGCTAAAGGCAGAGCAGGAGACGCTCGAATTTTTACGAGAACACCTTGCGGAGGGGGACTCTCCGATGTGTGGTAACAGTATTTGCCAGGATCGCCGCTTTTTAGCCAACTGGATGCCTGATTTAGAGGCATTTTTTCACTATCGTAATCTTGATGTTAGCTCGCTTAAGGAGCTGGCACGGCGCTGGTACCCAGAAGAGTTGAAAGGGTTGGTAAAACAGGGAGCACACCTTGCGCTGGACGATATCCGCGACTCTATTGATGAGTTGCGCTACTATCGCGAAACCATTTTGCGCTAGTGACAGACTTTTGACGGAATATGATTTATTGTGGTTTAAAATTTATTTAACTGTTTGAATTTTAAGTTAAAATTGGTTTTGGCGTGTAAATTGCTTTACATGCTGTATAAATATTGAGGAGCTATTTAGATGGCAGAATAGACAAAAGACGAAGGAGAGCTGGAGCTTGATGGAGCAGCAAAGTCTTCTAAGAAAAAATTGGTTCTGATTATTGTTGGGGCGGTTTTGGGTTTATTGATCATTATTGGTGGGACTGTAGGTCTTACTCTGATGCTGGTCGGTAATGGCTCTGATGCACAAGGGGGAGGGGATACGGCCTCGACCGAGAAAAAAGTGATTCCTAAAGATGCGCTCTATGTACCCGTTAAAACCATGACGGTCAATTTTGCAGATAAAGGAGTTGCTCAGTTTTTGCAGCTTGATATGAGCATTATGACCTATGATCCAGAGCTTATTGATTTGATAAATGTACACATGCCTGTGATGCGTAACGATATGCTTAATTTACTTGGAACTCAGACGTTTAAAGATGTTTCAACCTCCGAAGGTAAAGAGTCGTTACGCATTAAGTTGTTGCTCATCGTGCAGAAGGTTTTGATGGAGCAAGAAGAGCGTGAAGGGGTCGAAGCGATCTATTTCACCAAGATCATCATGCAATAAGAGCCTAAATCATGTCAGCAAGCGACCTATTATCACAAGATGAGATTGATGCACTCCTTCATGGTGTCGGCGGTGACGATGATGATAGCGGTGGTGGAGATGACGATGTCTATGGTGAAGCTCGAAGTTACGACTTTGCCAGTGAGGAACGAATTGTTCGTGGGCGAATGCCCACCCTGGAGATGATCAACGAACGTTTTTCACGACAACTCAGAATTAGCCTCTTTAATATGTTACGCCGTTCCGCTGAAATATCGGTGGCTGGGGTGAACATGATCAAATTTTCTGAATATATTCACAGTCTGTTTGTTCCAACCAGCCTTAATATGATCAAGCTTAAGCCATTACGTGGTACAGCATTACTGGTCTTTGATCCCCGCCTGGTCTATATATTGGTGGATAATTTTTTTGGGGGATTTGGCCGTTACCACGCCAAGATCGAGGGGCGTGAATTTACGCCTACTGAACAGCGTGTTATTCAGATGTTGATGGAGCAATGTTTTAAAGACCTTACCCGTGCTTGGGAACCGGTAATGGATGTTAATTTTGAGTTCATTTCACGCGAAGTGAACCCTCAATTTGCCAACATTGTGAGTCCATCAGAGGTTATTGTTGTCTCAAAAATTCAGATTGAACTGGATGGCGGAGGAGGGGAGATTCACCTGGCAATGCCCTACTCCATGTTGGAGCCTATTCGTGACCAGCTCGATGCCGGACTTTCAAGTGACCGTACTGAAGATATTGATGATCGATGGGTGCGCTCTTTGCACGATGAGGTAAAGAGTGCCGAGGTAGAGGTATCAAGCATTTTAGCCGAGAAAGAGTTATCTGTTTCTGATGTTCTCAGTATGAAACCTGGCGATATCATTCCCTTTGATATGCCCGATAAGGTGAGTTTGTTTGCAGAACAGATAGCTGTTTTTGAAGGTGAGTTGGGGGTCTCTAATGACCAGATAGCAGTCAAAATTACCGGCCAGGCGCCCCGGGTAAAAGAGAAAGATACCATTGACCTGGCAAGACGACGACGTTAAAGATAGAGAGAATGGAGAATTACGATGAGTGATGATACTGAAGATCAAAATGGTGAGGAGATGACGGACGATTGGGCCGATGCATTTGCTGAGCAGGAGGAGTCAGAACAGGGTGATGCCGATGCATTAATTGCTGAGGCGGAGGCCGCAACGCTGCCTAATCTTGATGACTCCGGAGTGGCACCTGCCTCAGAAGATGTCAATATGGATGTGATTCTTGATATTCCGGTAACCATTCAGATGGAGATTGGACGTACCAAGGTTAATATTCGTAATCTACTACAACTCAATCAGGGCTCCGTTGTTGAGCTCGACAGGCTGGCTGGTGAGCCACTTGATGTGTTGGTCAACAATACCCTGATAGCCCATGGCGAGGTGGTTGTGGTTAACGAGAAGTACGGGATTCGTTTAACCGATGTTATTAGCCCAGCCGAGCGCGTTAAAAAGCTTAAATAGGGCGATTACATTGCGTTTATTAACATCACTCACTCTTTTTCTGGTTGCACCCTGCCTTTATGCGGCAGATGGTATTGCGACAAATGTGAGCAGTCACGCAGCGAGCGATCCCATTTCAACAGGGAGCATCTTTCAGCTCATATTGATGCTGTTATTTGTTGTGGGGCTCATTCTATTTGCCGCATGGTTTTTTCGTCGAATAGGGCAGTTTGGTGGGGTTCATAATCAGGCGATCCGGTATCTGGGTGGGATCTCTGTGGGACAACGGGAACGTATCGTGTTGATTGAGGTGGGTGATACTCAACTGTTAGTAGGTGTTGCCCCGGGGCGTGTTGAAAAACTACATAAACTGGATACCCCTATTGAGGTTGATGCCGCCTCATCGAACTCACCATTTGCTAAAAAATTGGCCGACTTGGTCAATAGAAAAGAGAACGCATCATGAAAATTATGAATGCCATCATGACGCTAATCGTTGCGTTGCTGCTGCCTAGCGTTGCCTTTGCTATTCCCGGGTTGGATGCGATTACCGTGACCAGTAACCCGGGCGGCGGAGAGAGTTACTCACTCAGCATTCAGTTGCTGTTGTTGATGACGCTGCTTACCTTCATCCCTGCGATGGTGATGATGATGACCTCTTTTACCCGAATTGTGATCGTACTCTCTATTCTTCGCCAGGCAATGGGATTAATGCAGGCTCCATCAAGTCAAATTGTGATTGGGCTCTCCCTTTTTCTCACCTTTTTTGTTATGGCTCCAGTCTTCGACAAAATCCGTGTCGATGCGATTCAGCCCTATTTTGATGAGCAAATTGACATTAAACAGGCGGTATCTAATGCTGAGAAGCCGCTTCGAACATTTATGCTTAACCAGACTCGTGAGCCCGATCTGGACATGTTCACAGGCCTTGCCGGAGAGGAGGAGTATGCCTCAACCGCTGATATTCCTATAACCGTCCTTATTCCTGCCTTTGTTACCAGTGAGTTAAAGACGGCCTTTCAGATAGGTTTTCTGATTTTTATACCATTTTTGGTGATCGACCTAGTCGTGGCCAGTGTTCTGATGTCGATGGGTATGATGATGCTCTCACCGATGATTATCTCTCTGCCATTTAAGATTATGCTGTTTGTGCTGGTTGATGGTTGGAATCTGGTGATCGGCACACTCGCCTCAAGTTTCTATATTTAGTTAGTCCGATGACGCCCGAAACAGTCCTTACCGTATTTCAACAAACACTAGAACTGCTCATTGTTCTGATTATGATTGTACTGCTGCCGGCTCTCTTCGTCGGACTGATTGTGGCGATGTTTCAGGCGGCCACTTCGATCAACGAGCAGACGCTGAGTTTTATCCCTAAACTGATCGTGACTTTTGGTGTGTTGATGTTTGCCGGTCCATTGATGTTGCGGATGCTTATTGAATTCACTCGGGGATTGATAAGTAACATCCCCATGCTTATTGGGTAAGCCGAGTGAACTTTACTGCGGTAGAGATTAGCGCGTGGATTGGGGCCTATATGTGGCCCTTTTTTCGTATTGGTGCGATGTTGATGGCGGCACCTATCTCGGGTGCTCAATCGGTTCCTGTTCGTGTTCGCCTCATTATGGCTGTGGCGCTAACTTTAATTATCGCGCCACTTCTCCCGCCGGGGCCACAGGTTACGATGTTTGGATTCAACTGGTTCATGATCATCTTCTATCAGCTTATGATCGGTATTGTTATTGGCTTTGCCTTTCAGCTTATCTTTGCGGCGGTAGTGACGGGTGGTCAGATCATCGCGATGCAGATGGGGCTTGGTTTCGCCTCAATGGTTGACCCCCAAAATGGTCAGCAGGTTCCCGTATTGAGTCAACTCTACCTGATGATGACGACGCTACTTTTCCTTGGGATGGATGGGCATCTGATTATGATTAAAGTGGTAGCGGATAGCTTTTCTATTTTGCCTATTGGGATGCAAGGCATTGATGTTGATGCCTTTTATAGATTGGCGACATGGGGGAGTGATATGTTTTCTGCGGCCCTTTGGCTTGCTCTTCCTGCAATTGCATCACTGCTACTGATTAACTTTTCATTTGGAATCATGTCTCGCGCCGCACCTCAGCTACAGATATTTTCGATCGGTTTTCCGATCACCTTGATGATGGGTTTTGTTGTGATCTATTTTACGCTTCCGGGTGTATTACTTCAGTTTAGTGTCATTGTTGATAATTTGGTCTCCTTACTCGATTTTGTCTTGGGAGGAGTGCGTTAATGGCTGATAGTAGTGATGGACAGGAAAAAACGGAACTCCCCACGGAGAAACGGATCAAAGAGTCCCGCGAGAAGGGACAGGTAGCCCGTTCCAAAGAGCTAGGAACTTTTGCGATATTGATAGCATCGGGCGCATCATTTTTAATTATGGGCGGTTCAATACTGGAAAAACTGTTGAGTTTGATCCATGAAGCCCTGACGCCTTCACGGGATCTTATTTTCGATACCGATCAATTTTTGCACATCTGCTGGGTATGATTCTGGAGACTATTCTGGTTCTTGCGCCCTTCTTTGCCGTCATGATTATCCTAGCCCTTATCTCTGGGACGATTATGAGTGGTTGGAATTTTTCAGCTAAAGCATTTGCCTTTAAGGCGAATAAATTAGATCCCATTAAAGGCATGGGGCGGGTCTTCGGCTGGAAAGGTTTGGTCGAGATGCTCAAGAGTTTTGCCAAATTTTTATTGGTTGCGATTGTTGCGACGATATTGCTTAAATCGCAGGCGAATGAACTTATTGGTCTGGGTGGTGAGGCGCTACCTCAAGCACTGTCTCACATGAGTTCGATCCTTCGATGGGATTTTCTTATTGTGAGTGCAGCACTACTATTGGTTGTTGCAGTGGATATCCCGTTTCAGCTCTGGGAGCATCAGCGTCAGCTGAAGATGACCAAGCAAGAGATCAAAGAAGAGGGCAAGCAGACCGAGGGTAGCCCCGAGGTGAAGGGACGTCAGCGGCGTATTCAGATGGAGATGGCTCAACAACGGATGATGGAGGCTGTTCCTGAAGCGGATGTCGTCATTACCAATCCGACCCATTATGCGATAGCACTTAAATATGATAGTGGCAAAATGGCTGCTCCCCAATTAGTCGCCAAAGGGAGTGACTTGGTCGCCACTCAGATCCGGGTGCTTGCCAAAGAGCACGATATCCCTATTGTGAGTGCACCACCACTGGCTCGAGCCATATTTTATAGTACCAAACTGGAGCAAGCGATTCCCGAGGGGCTCTATCGAGCGGTTGCTCAAATATTGGCCTATATCTTTCAGCTTAAGCAGTCGGAAGGTTATGCTCAACCCTCTCCATCCACATTTAATGACCTGCCGATTCCAGATGAACTGCGGCGTGACAAATAAATAGATAGAATAGAGACAATATGGCTCAGTTTGAACAGTTTCCAATAAATCTAGAACTTCTCAAAAAAAGTGGTTTGGGTGCGCCCATTGCTGTGTTGATGCTCATGGCAATGGTAGTCATTCCATTACCGCCATTTTTGCTCGATATCTTCTTTATTTTTAATATCGCCTTTTCAATATTGATATTGATGGTCGCCCTTAATGCCAACCGGCCAATGGATTTTGCGGTATTCCCAACAATTATTCTGATCGCGACGCTTTTTAGATTGGCCTTGAATGTCGCCTCGACCCGAGTGGTTTTACTGGAGGGGCATACCGGCCCCGATGCAGCCGGACAGGTGATTAAGTCGTTTGGTGAGTTCGTGATTGGAGGCAATTACACCGTAGGTCTTATCGTCTTTATCATCCTCGTTATTATCAATTTTGCGGTGGTGACTAAGGGCTCTGGACGAATCTCTGAGGTAAGTGCACGTTTTACACTTGATGCAATGCCAGGCAAACAGATGGCGATTGACGCTGATCTTAATGCGGGGTTGATTGATCAGAATGAGGCGCGCCAAAGACGTCAGGATATTTCTCAGGAGTCGGGCTTCTACGGCTCAATGGATGGTGCCAGTAAGTTTGTTCGAGGCGATGCCGTTGCCGGAATTATGATTACGGTCATTAACATTATCGGTGGATTAATCGTCGGTGTATTTCAGCACGATATGGGAGCCGGTGAGGCGGGGCAGGTTTACGTTTTATTGACGATTGGTGATGGTCTTGTTGCCCAAATTCCGGGTCTGATCCTCTCCTCCGCAGCAGGTATTATTGTGACACGAGTCTCCGATTCTGGTGATTCGATGGGAGAACAGGTTTCAAAGCAGCTACTTGATAACCCACGCGTGGTTCTTATTACCGCAGGAATACTTCTGTTTGTGGGAATTATCCCGGGAATGCCCAACGTCCCGTTTCTACTTTTTGGCGCGATTTTGGCCGGATTTGGTTACTGGAAATTGCAGAAAGATCAGCTTCAGCCTGAGGAGGGCGATGAACAGGTAGGAGGGGGAGATGGCGCTCCTGCTGCGCTTGAGAGTGATGAATCGGTGATGAAAGAGCTGACCTGGGATGATGTGCCAATGGTTGACTCAATCGGTTTGGAGGTTGGATATCGTCTTATCCCTATGGTTGATCAGGCACAGGGCGGTGAGCTGATGGCTCGTATTAAAGGGGTTCGCAAAAAGACTTCATTAGAGCTTGGTTTTTTGGTTCCGGCCGTTCACATTAGGGATAACCTCGACCTGCCGCCAAATAACTATCGGATTAGTTTAATGGGCGTCACAGTGGGTGAGGCAGAGATCTTCCCTGACCGCGAAATGGCAATCAATCCGGGGCAAGTCTATGGTGAACTGGATGGTATTAAAACCACTGATCCCGCGTTTGGCCTTGAGGCGTTTTGGATCGAACCTGGAAAACGTGAAAATGCACAAAGTCTTGGCTATACCATTGTTGATTCAGAGACAGTGATTGCGACCCATTTAAGTCAGCTACTACAGACGCACGCCTATGAGCTATTGGGGCACGAAGAGACTCAGCAGCTGATGGATCAGCTCAATAAAAACACACCAAAACTGGTTGAAGATTTGGTCCCTAAATTGATGCCGCTAGGAACGGTTGTAAAGGTCTGTCAGAACCTGCTCTCAGAAGGGATCCCCATTAAGGATATGCGCACGATTGCCGAATCTTTGGCGGAAAATGGCCATAGGACTCAAGATGCCACATTTTTGACATCCCAGGTTCGGGTCGCATTAGGCCGAATGATTGTCCAAAAAATCAATGGGTTAGAGAAAGAATTAGAAATTATCACGCTATCTCCAGAGTTGGAACAGTTGTTGCATCAGAGTGTACAAGGTGTCGATGGAGAGGCTGGCGCTCTAGAACCTGTGATGGCTGAAAAGCTACATAAGGGGCTGGCGGAAAGCGCTCAAGGGCAGGAGATAGTGGGGAAACCGGCTGTACTGCTCACATCACCGCAGTTGCGGGAGATGATGGCACGTTTTGTTAAACACTCGATTCCGGGTTTGAGCGTTCTCTCTTATAGTGAGATTCCGGACGATAAACAGCTCAAAATTATTGCAACGGTTGGGGGTTAGGTTTAGATAAATCTTGCCTAATGCTCAACTGGAAGAGCCAAAGGCAAGAGGCATAAAATGAAAATTAAACGTTACTTTGCGGCAGATATGCGCCGAGCAATACAGATGGTTAGAGAAGAGCAGGGAGCTGATGCAGTGATCCTCTCAAATCGAAAGGTCAATGGCGGTGTCGAGGTGATGGCCGCAGTTGATTACGATGCAGAGGTGATTAACCATATGGCTGAGGAGAGTCCTGTCCAACGGAATGACTCTTCTCCTATTAGCGAAAAAGATAGCGTTGTTGACTCGCCAGAGTCTATTAAAGAGCTGCCTCTCTCCGATGTTCCGATTGGTGAGCCGAGGATACGTTCGACGGTTTCTCCGCTTAGAAAAGAGATTGAGTGGAGCCAGGATCCTGCCCTAGTTGCAATGAAAGATGAGTTACATCAATTAAGCGGTGTGGTTCTTAATCAGATTAATGGGCTTGCATGGGGGGAGATGCGTCAAAAGCACCCACTTTACGTTAAGGTCATGCAGTATCTGATGCGCATGGGATTGAGCCCTGAGTTATGTCGGACGGTCGCTGATCACATTCAATTCCGTGACAGTATGGCTGAAAATTGGCGGCAGGCGATGGCCTTCCTCTCATCACAAATTCAGGTTGGCGATGATGATATTCTGACCGAGGGCGGTATTGTTGCCCTTGTCGGACCAACAGGAGTGGGGAAGACCACAACGATTGCCAAACTGGCTGCCCGCTACATATTGCGTCATGGTTCAGATAAAGTGGCACTAGTCACGACCGACTGCTACCGCATCGGGGCTTATCAACAACTTGAAACTTATGGGCGCATTCTTGGTTTGACCGTCTATGTCGCCAATAGTAGTGAAGAGCTTAACGATACGCTAGAGATGCTTGGTGACAAGCAGTTGGTTTTAATCGACACTGCAGGCGTAAGTATGCGAGATGAGCGCTTGATTTCACAGGGCGCTATGTTGGCCGAGAGCCGCTTCCCTATTCGTAGTTATGTGGTTCTTTCAACAACGACTCAACGACAATCACAGGAAGAGGTGGTTAAGGGGTATAATCAACTCGATTTTGATGGAGTCATTTTGACTAAACTCGACGAGACGGTGGTTTTGGGTGATGCGCTCTCTGTAGCAATTAACCATCAGCTTCCTATCTCCTATATCTGTGATGGTCAAATGGTTCCTGAGGACATTCATCTTGCTCGAGCTAATAATTTGGTTAATCGAGGCGTCTCTATGATTCAGGAATCGACTGAACTGCCTGATGAAGAGCGGGTAGCACTTACATTTGGAGATCTGGCTGGAAAGGCATATGGTTAGTCTGGCAAGAGTTGATCAGGCAGAAGGTTTAAGAAGAATGAAAAATCCCAAACCGGTACGTGTCATTACGGTAGCGAGTGGCAAAGGAGGTGTTGGTAAGACCAATGTCTCCATCAATCTGGCTGTTGCCCTCGCCAAGCTGGGACGTAAGCCGATTATAATGGATGCTGATTTGGGATTGGCGAATGTTGATGTGGCTCTGGGGCTGCAACCGAAGCTCAATCTCTCTCATGTTATTAACGGTGAGGCAACTCTGGAAGAGATCATCGTTGATGCCCCCGGTGGCGTAAAAGTGATCCCCGCCTCTTCAGGTGTGCAACGTATGGCTGCGCTCTCTCCTGCAGAGCATGCAGGACTGATTCGCGCCTTTAG
>Ga0224507_10001084_pt1 | contig 10885 bp, 7 predicted proteins | sample SF_Jan12_sed_USG_3_FD_170159 | JGI IMG/M metagenome (GOLD analysis project Ga0224507, IMG submission 170159) | Sediment microbial communities from San Francisco Bay, California, United States - SF_Jan12_sed_USGS_13 | ecosystem: Environmental > Aquatic > Marine > Sediment | place: USA: California...
TAGGTGCCAGGGGCTCCGTGTTTCCCGGTTCCGCGAAACGAACCCGGGTTGATAATCAGGGTGTTGCCTATTTTGTGGCAGACCGGTTTGTGGGTATGGCCGTATATCATGCAATCCGCTTCGGGAAAAACATCCCACAGCCTGTTTTCAATCTCCCACCGACCAAGGGCGTCGCCGTGAATGAGGCCGATGGAAAAGCCGCCCAAGTCAAATAATAGTTTTGAGGGTAATTTTTTATAGCTGGTGTGGTTACACATATTACCGTGTACTGCTTGGATGGTTTTACCGTTAAAAGCGTTAAGAATGGAGAGATCAGTTAAGTCCCCTGCATGGATAATGAGATCACAGTCTTGGAAGCAAGTGTCAACCTGTTTTTGAAAGAGTGCGTTAGTCAAGGAGAGGTGGGTGTCCGATATTATACCTGCTTTCATATTATTTATTGTCCTGCTTGATATATCAATTATCTGCGATTAGGGATTTTTTAAATTATTGGCTATAGCTTCGGTTTCGTCGCTGTAACGGGACGCCTTTTTAGCTTACTATTCGAAATTATTACTAAACTTTGATTCGATGTAGTTCGACAAATTTGCGATTCCAGCTATAGTGCTTCCAAACATTTACGGTGAATCAAGGACAAATGTAAATGAGATGGGGGATGAAAACAAGAAAAGATCAGGAAGCTGTTGCAAAAAAACAAGCTATGACGTAAATTTTTTTTCGTTAATCGTGCCGTCATGAGTTCTTAGGGAACTGGAAGAAAATAATCTACCCGAATGGCGTAGGACAGGGTTTTGTCTTCAAGGCCTGCCAAGGGGCGCATACTTGTTGTATGTAACCCTTGGTGCAGCGCAGAAGACGGAGCCATAGACAAGCCTGTCGGGTATATTATTATTGGGAAGTCCCTATAAAGGGTTCGTGCAGAGACGCCCGGTTTCAAGATATTTAATTAACTTTTATAATTTTCGGGAAATATTATCATGTTTAGTGCATCCGATTTGCGAAAAGGACTTAAGGTCCAAATTGATGGTCAGCCATTTATCATCACAGAATTTGAATTTTCCAAACCTGGTAAGGGACAAGCGCTTTATCGTACCAAGATGCGCAATATGATCACTGGTAACCAGTTTACTCAAACCTATCGTTCCAATGATAAGTTTGAAAAAGCTGACCTGGAAGAACGTACTATGCAGTTCCTCTATGCCCAAGATAATGAATTTCATTTCATGGATACGTCTAATTATGAGCAGATTTTTCTGAACAAGGATCAACTGGGAGATAATATCAACTATCTCGTAGAGAATATGGAAGTGCAAATTCTGTTTTTTGGCGAACGTCCCATTGATGTGAGTATGCCCATGTTTGTAAATCTGGAAGTGACAACAGCAGACCCTTGGGTAAAAGGTGATACTTCTGGAACCGATACCAAGCCGGTTACCGTGGAAACTGGTTTTGTTCTGCAGGTTCCTCCCTTTGTGGAACAGGGTGATAAAATACAGATTGATACTCGTACCGGGGATTATGTTACCAGGGTAAAAGAGTGATTTGGTGTCCTCTCTGCTAGCCTTGCAGCAGCGCTCTCAGCTGCTGCAAGTAGTCCGCTCATTTTTCACCACCCGTGATTTTCTGGAGGTGGACACTCCTCTCCTACTGCCGAATATTATCCCCGAATCCCAAATCCTCTCCTTTCGCTGTGAAGACTCATTTTTGCACACCTCCCCTGAATTACCAATGAAAATGTTGTTGGCCCAGGGTGCTGATAAGCTTTTTCAAATATGTCACTGTTTTCGTAAGGGAGAGCGAGGCAGGCTTCATCTCCCGGAGTTCACCATGTTGGAATGGTACCGGGCGGGTTGGAGCTATGAGGAGTTGATGCTTCAGTGTGAGGAGTTTTTGGGTACTGTGGCAAAGGAAATGGTTGTTTGCTCCGGTATTGATGCAGACGGAGATTTATTGCGCTACGGTCGGAAAATATCCCTATTACCCCCTTGGCAACGGTTAAGCGTTGCAGAAGCCTTTGGCGAGTATAGTGATTTGTCACCCGAGGAGGCCATTGAGCAGGATCTATTCGATGAGATTTTGGTAACTAAAATTGAGCCCAACCTGGGTTGGGAACGTCCCACCTTTCTCTACGACTATCCCGTATCTCTTGGTTCTCTGGCCCGGTGCAAAGAAGAAAATCCCACCGTGGCTGAACGATTTGAACTCTATATTGGCGGAATTGAGCTGGCAAACGGTTTCTCAGAACTCATAGACCCGGAAGAGCAACGACGACGCTTTGTATATGAAATCGAACAAATGCGCGTCAATTCCAATATCAAGCTCTCCATGCCAGAAGAATTTCTCCAATCCCTCTCTAGTATGCAGGACACCGCCGGTATCGCCCTGGGCTTCGACCGTCTTTTGATGCTCTTGACCGGCCTAGATAGGGTGGAGAAGATTGTGCCCCTGGTGTTGGAAGTTTAGTTGTTTATAAATTCTTATTGTTTTGCTTAAATTAACAGTATTGCCCCATGGTCTTTGCCGTGGATAAAGGTTTTGTAAGTGTTCACCAACACTACGCTTGCGTGCGATTAGGCCGGATTCACCTATGATTAACTATAGTTAACCGGTCTGCTGGCACCTATGTGCAGCACTGGTAAACTGACTTACTGTACCGATGTTATAGAACATATTTTTGCAATCCGGTGAACGGTTACTTTCTATGAATAGAATAAAAAATAAATACTTACAGTTTTTTGTAACTATATTGATTTGGTCTTTTATTACATTCCTGATGATATTATTTGGGGTAATTTTTGGATCAAATTTGGTTTTTCGATATCTAGTAATTGACCTATATGATGATCATTGGCTTATTGTTCTGCAAGTTGCCACCTTAAGCTTGAGCTTATTGTTTATTAGCCTAACAATTTACAGTAGAAACGTATTTTTAAAATATGGTATCGACCCTAGTCTCTATCTACGTACAATTATTCTAACTGTATTGTCTTTAACCTTAATATGGATAATTCATGACCAGTCGCCGATAAGTAGTAAGTACTCATGGAGTGACTTGCCGGTTCCTAGCGAAAACGCAGATGAAAGTTATGGTCTTGTAAATCAGCTGTTGGGAAGCGGTGAACAGGGAATTGATATTGACTTATCGGGTGTTGATATACGGGAAGCTATTGAAAATCCATTGATGTTTGAACAAGAAATAATAACCTTGTGGGAAGATATTGAACCTGCCAGGGTGATTATTAATGAATTAAATTCATATGACCAAATTGCTGATCTTTCAAATGTAGATGATGTAATTCAGCATGATGTTATAAATATTGTTTATATTGCAAGGATCTATGGAGCATATGCTGCATTGATGACAGAAAAGAGCGAGTCGGAAGAAGCTGCCAGGCAGCTCGCTCAGTTGCACTCCGTTATCAGAAAAATACTTCCTTTCTCACGATTTTTAATTAATAAATGTATCTGGATGGCGGCGGCCAATCAAAATATTACAAATGCTAAAATGATATCCACATATCCAGGAGTGCATTTAGCGACCCTACGCATTTTGAAACAAGGTTTTAGCCCATTAACAGATCAAGAAATATCTTGTAGGACATTATTTATAAGTGAACTTTTCTTTATAATTAATCCACATGAGGTTCATGGTTATAATGATTTTTTTGAAGCAATATGCTCATCTTTTATTTTGTCAGAAAGTTATGATTCAAAATGGAACCGCCTGTTCTTAAAGTTTACTACCCCTATTATTATACGAAAAAACACAACTCGAAATTTTATCGTACAGCTCTTTGATCATATAATTGAAGAGTCAGATGATCATCCTCTTCGTTTTACGAAATCGAAAGAATTTGTTTCTCAATATAAAAAGGAATTGGATTATGGAAATATAGGGGGATGGGTTTTTAATAATTATTCTATTGTAGATTTAGTTGGTTACACTGAAAATATATTAAATGCAAAAGTCAGAAGCGATCTTTTAGCAATTTATTTAAGTGAACATCTTGGGGTTGCGTATAAAATCAGAGATTATTTTAGCGGAAATGATTATGTGAAAAGTGATTCTTTGTACTTGTATAAAAGTGCCGGGCCTGATGGAATATTGGAGACCGGCGATGATGTGCAATTATAAGGAAATCTATTAAATCAGTTGGTTATGAACCTTGTGACCAGGCACCTGGTAAACGGTTATCAGGTTGATGTTATGAACTTTTCTTTAAAACCCGATTAACGGTTACACTTGTTTATTCGAAAGTTTCTAACTTGCCTATATTTCAATCTCAAAAGTTTTCCTGACCCGTAACCGTTCAACCGGGTATATAGCGTGCTTGCATATAATGTTAAATTTTTGTAATCGCTCCTCAGTGCCTTATATTCTATAAATTTTGACCCCACGGGGGAATGAAGCTCACATGTCACAATTTACCATATTTTTTAAAAATGGATTTCTTACCCTGTTGTTTTTAGTTTGCTGCTTAGTCATAACCGGTTGTGGTCAGAAATCAATGTCCGGAGGATTTTCGTACGATAGGGCCGGCGATTATGAACAGGAAGAAATGGTCCAGGCTTCTCCAAAGTCGTATATGCCGCGCACAGAGAGGGGTGCTGGACAACGACAGCCGGAAATAGACCAACAAACTTTGCAGCCCCAACGCAGCAATAAGCGTATGATTTATTATCAGGGATATCTCAGATTGTTGGTCTCTCGTCCCGCAGATGTGATTAATGCGGCGGTGGAATTGGCATCTTCCTGTGGGGGATATGTGGAGCGAATGGACAGGATGAGCGTTACCATACGGGTACCTGTGGCGGATTTCGATTCCATTTATAAAAAAGCTATAGAGCTTGGAGATGTTCTAAAAAAGAGGATCACCGCCCAGGATATCACCCAGTCTTTTCGTGACAATAATCTTCGATTAAAAATAGCCAAAGCTACCAGGGAAAGACTGGTGGAGTTACTTGCCAAAGCCACCGAAGAGGAAGAAAAGCTTAAGATATTAAAAGAGATCCAACGCCTGAGTGAGGAGATAGAGCAATTCGAAAGTCGGTTGCATATTCTTTCCACCTTGGCCAATTATTCTAAATTGACCATTGAGCTGGAAAAACGAAAAAGCTTCTTGGAACGAAAAAATGATGATATAGCCGAATTTCGTTGGATAAAACGACTTTCGCCGTTTAAAGCCGTTTATCTGCAACAAAAAGGCAGATTGGAGCTCTCTGTGCCAGCTAATATGGTCTTGCTTGAGAAAGAAAGGCAGTGGCTAGTTGAAAGCGCCGATGGTGCTGTGATGCGGACGAGCAGGATTGTAAATACCCCTTCCGGTGATACGGATTTTTGGCTTGAAGCCATTCGAGTACGGTTGGAAAAGGAATTTAGTCAAGTCAAAATACAAACGGCGGGAGCATTCAAAGTGCTTAGAATGGTAGGGCGTTCTGAAGATCCGTATATCTATCTTATAGGTATTTCAGCGGATGGAAAGAAGAAATATATGGACTTAATAGAGGTGTATTATCCATCTCAAGCCCATGAAGAAAGGTATGGCAAATCTGTTCTTACTTCCGTGGCAGGGGGTGCAAAATGATATTTTTTCGCACAATTAACATTTCTATGTCTGTGCTGTTTTGTCTTATGGTTGCCTGTTCAAGCAATGCCTTTGGGGAAGAACAGAGCGCGATCGTTTCACGGCTTGTACTCAAGGTAACGGATAGGGATCAAGTAGCCGAACTTATAATTCAACAAGCTGGGGAGGTGGAAGGGTGGTTTTTCAGCCGTACCGATGAGGAGTTACAGCTGAAAGTGCCAGCCTCCATAGCGAAAAGTTTTATTGATTTTGTAGGACAGCAGGGGATTGTTGCGGATCGCTCTTATAGCAGTAGTTATTTGGGGGATCGATTGTCACAGCGTCTTGCCTCTCTTAAATCAAGAGAATCCCTGTTGATCAATTATTTTGAAGTATTGAAAAAAGCTAAACAGTCATCGGTGTTGGCTGTGGAGCAAGAGGTCGTGGCTTTAACGGAGGAAATTGAAAAACTAAAGGGTGAAATTCGTTATCTCCGGCATGAAATTAAGTACGCAAGGATCAACATAACTTTCCAATTTCGTAATAGAACTGCTCCGGTAGCCGACGGCAATTCTTCTTTCCCGTGGCTTAATACCATGAATCTTACCGACCTGGTGAGGGATTTTAAAAATGTACATAAATAAAATGATAATAAATATTATATTGGCCGTTATCATCATTGTCGCGGCGAGTGGATGCGGCCATTCATTGCCTAAGGAGCAGAATATACCACAGGGTTTTGCATCGTATGAGGAAACTGAAACAATTCGGGCGGTGAGTTCCAGTGGCGTCATGTATAGAATTAAAAGGGAGAAAAACGAGCCGTATGCGGAACTTGCGTTTTGGAAAGAGGCTTTGAAAAAACGAATGCTGGATGCCGGTTACATCTATGTGAAAGATGGGGACATTAAGGTGGGAAAAAGGTCGGGATATCTTTTGGAGCTGGCCGCCCCTTTAGGTACCCAAGATTTCACCTATCTAATTGCTGTGTGCCTGCAAGACAATAAACAGTTGGTTATCGTGGAAGCAGCAGGAGAAATGGTTGCCTTCTTAGAGAAGCGGCAAACTATTATTAGCACCATTGAGCAGCTTGAACTGTAGGATGTTTTGAGGTTAGATTTTTGTAAGTGGTCACAGGCACCTCGTCTTCACGCGGTTGCCTTTGCCCGCATAGAAAGGCTATAGTGAGCAGCGGCAACCACATAAATCTGAGGCACCTGTGATCACTTTTAAGCTAAAATAGTGTCAAATCAAATATTTGTGGGCAACTGACCAGGTGCCATTGACGAGCTAAGGGGGGCGGCCCTAAGAATTCGGAAGAAATATAATGGACAGGGATCGCAGGTTTTTACTTGGGCTCTAACTACGCAGTTTTAAACAAAAGGAGAAAATAGAATGTTAAAACGTATCATGATGTGGCGCTTAAATGACGTGGCTCAAGAGCAGCAAAAGAAAGATAATGGGTTGGCTGTTAAGGATAGGCTGGAGCAATTAACCGGAAAAATACCGGAAATTGAGCATTTTAAAGTTGCTTTAAATATTGCCGACGACCCAGCTGCAGCTGATGTTGTCTTAATTTCATTTTTTGCTGATCGACCCGCATATTTACGCTTCCTTGACCACCCTGAACATAAGAAAGTCATGGAGTTTGTCGAAAGCGTTACAAGTGAGCGGTGGTTTGTTGAGTATGAAGGGTAGAAAATCGACTTTATTATTTACTGCTTAACATGAACATGGTGTCTGTTTGCAGGGTCTTTAACTGGTTGATTTAAAACTGATATAGGGTCATAATTGGTAAAAAGTGATATAGATTTATTTCGTTGTGCCGCTCGCTATAGCCCATAGCATTCAGGCTAATTTCTACAACAGCAAGATATTGTAATGCAAAATGAACCTGCATCTTGCTGTGCGCTGTAGGGGCACCCCTTGTGGGTGCCCGCTGAGCTAATTGAAAGAATAGAAAATTATTATTTTTATATTAACTGTTATTAATAAATAAATGTTTGTAGTTTAGGGTGATTAAGGCGGGCACCCACAAGGGGAGCCTCTACAGTCCGAGATAGGCTACAAGTTTGTTTTACAATTCAATACCATTACTTTATCCGAATTAGCCTGTTGGGTATGGGCTATGCGGGTAAGGGGTAACCGCTTGAAGATGTGATGGTTGTGATTACCTCATCTTTAAATAAGTAGGGTTGGGATGGATAGTGTCTTAAGAGCTAGGATTATATAATTCCAAATGTTGCTCAATGGGTTCAAAAATTCCGGCTAGCTTCATGAAGCGTGTATCAAATGGTTCCTGACCTCGTAGGGCGATCTCGTAGGCCTTATCATCGCCTTCCCCAGGTATGAAGATGTTTTTGAACTTTGTGGGTAGCCACTCTTTACGGATGGCCGCGTCTTTTTTATCTTTTTTGGCGAGAAACCAAGCTAGGGAGGTGCGCGGATAGAAGTGGAGTGGTTCGTGGCGTCCGGTTTGATAGAGATTTAGTAGTTCTTCCAGATAAACAGAGGGATTTGTAACCGGGGTTAATTTCACGGCTCTGTCGGTAGCGAAATGGATACTAACCGGCTCCACCCCTTTCGGCCTATCCAAGTTTAAGACAAGATGATGGACCCAGAGTGATAAAAGATCGGTGGCTTTAAATTTAGTGGCCCGTGCTATTATCCGCCCTTGTTCGTAGAGATTGGTTAAGCGGCCCAGCAGAGTAAAATTCCCTATTTTTTGGTCTATTCCGAAGGGTACGCTGGGCTTTTCGATTAGGGGGAGTAGGCCTTTTACTAGTTCCTCGGTGGTTTGGCTTGCATCGTCGAAATAGTTTCGTTCAAATCCGCCATGGGGTAAAAAGCCGGTACCGTGTAATCGATGACGAATACTCTCCAGGTCCTCTTGGCGACTCAGTCGTGCCACCATATCTTCGTTGAGCTGATATTTTTCTAGGTTATCAAGCTGAAAGGGTTCATTCTCCGCGAGACTTTCATCATGGCGATGGGGATCAATTCCCATGCGGCGTAGGAGAAAATAGCGTACGGGGTGGCACCAGAACTTGGCCAAAGATGCCAAATCGGCGATCATTTTTTCATCTCCGTCAGCTGTCAGGGGATGCTCCAGAAATGGTTTATCATCCGACTCGCCAGTGGGCAGCCACCAGGAAGCATAACTTGCTGAGGGTAATTTGTTGTCGAAACAACGGGGGCTAAAGGGTTGCAAGGGATGGGTGATGGTTAGCTGTTTGCTGATCGGTTTCTTCTCCAGCGGGGTAGATTCCGGAAGCTCTACTGCCCGGTCGAGGTAATCTATCAGCTCCGCCACAACCACCGAAGGGGTTAGGGGGGAGTTGTCACGTTGATCAAGGCCGACCCGTGAAATAACAAAATGGTCGCGAGTTGAAATAAGAGCCTCTAAAAAAAGATAGCGGTCGTCATTGCGGCGGTTTCGATCCCCGAGCTTAGGCTTTTGGGCCATGAGATCAAATGATGTTGGTTTTTGCTGCCGGGGATAGGCGAGATCGTTCATCCCTAGCAGCCAAATGACTCGAAAGGGCACGGAACGCATGGGTACCATATTGCAAAAGGTAACCTTACCGTTTAAAAATGCCTTGCCCTCAGTTGGTTGGCTGACCACGGATCGTAAATGATCGCGCACCACTCTGATGGACAACTCTTGCTCAAAACCTGCTCGTTGACAATCTTGGGCTAAACTGGAAATGTTTTGCCGTAGCTGGGTCATGGTTTCATGTTGCTCTGATTCCTCCGGGGGTGCGAAAAAATCATCCAATAATTGTAAAAGCAATTCGCTCCACTGGGTCGGTGTTTGGGCATTTTGCATGACGGTTGAGTAGTGACGACAAAGGGAGAGGATATCGCTTAAGGTACCCAATAACTCAACCTCGCTATCATTTACTTCGTAAAGCGGGGTGAGTCCCTGAAACATCTCTTCCCCAGAGCCGGTGAGGTAACCGAGAAAGAGTCGGTCCAGGCCAAACTCCCAGGTGTTACGACCAGAAGGGTCTAATCCGAATTCTTGCCCCTGCTCTGCGTCCAGGCCCCAGCGAATATGGCTTTTTTCTGCCAGAATACGCAGTTGCTGTAGGTTGTCTTCATCTAGTCCGAACTTGCGCAGCACCACAGGTGTTTCCAGAAAGGCGAAGACTGCAGGGGCTGAAAAGCGAGAAAAGAGCAAATCAAGTAGTTCCAAAAAGGCTCGAACCACCGGTTGTTCATCCCCATAATGCCGATCAGCCAATGACCAAGGGATGTGTAATTTATCCGGTGCGGCCCCGAATACTCCGGTTATGGCAGCGGAATATTCTTCTATATTGGGGGCCATTACCAGTACATCGGCTGGTTTGATGCTAGGGTCTTGTTCAAATAAATGTAAAAGTTGATCGTGGAGTACCTGGATTTCGCGTACCCGGCTATGACAGATATGAAATTGTAGGGAATGGTCGTTTGCTACCCATTCTAGTTTTTCTGCGTCCAGGGTGCTGCGGTCTTCCAGATTGAGGATATCGTTTTGCAGGTTGGCCAGTAAGCTGGTGGGGTCGTTTTCTTCATAGGCTTCCCCGCTGTTATGGACCAGTTCTTCCAGCATGGCGTTGAATTCCTTGCCCACCGTTCCCAGAGAGGCGAGTAGGGGGTTGCCCACTTCGTAATAGTCGCTTACGTCCTGCACTCCTTTGCGTCGCCAACTAGTTCGTCGTTTGGCCATTTCTCGTTGGGAGGTGACATCTTCCCAGAAGGCGTGGCAGGGATTGAGGCAAAAAAGGTTTATTTCTACCAGTTGACTGATCCCGTTAATCACTTCTAGGTAGAAGGGGGCCAGAGAGCTGATTCCGAAAAATGCTACCCGTCGAGGTAATTTGCCGGGGGTTAGAGTGTTATTATTTACTAAAGTTCGAAATTTTTGTAATAAAATAGCACGATGTTCTTCCTCTGTTTGGCATAGTTGACGCCATAAAATCGCCTGCCAATGTTTATCCTCTCCTTTTTCCCAAGATTCCAGCATATCAGAGCGATATACCAGGTATTGGTCAAAGAGGTCACTGAGCTTGGAGGCGAGTTGATACCGTTTACGTTCATCTTCATCGTGATTCAGATAATCTGCGGGTTCTGCGAACTCCTCTTGCAGGGCGAGTTGAGGTAAGAGATCAAAAATACGCCAATGCATAATTTTACGGTCGAAAACGGATTGGCTGGGTAGTTCCCCAAATTGTGACTGAAAAGTATCCCAAACAAAACGGGCTGGTAGGGGGAATTGGAGCTGGGCCGCGACGCCGTGGGTTAAGGCTATTTGCTGAGAGAGCCAGCGGGCCATGCCG
>Ga0224507_10001085_pt1 | contig 10876 bp, 11 predicted proteins | sample SF_Jan12_sed_USG_3_FD_170159 | JGI IMG/M metagenome (GOLD analysis project Ga0224507, IMG submission 170159) | Sediment microbial communities from San Francisco Bay, California, United States - SF_Jan12_sed_USGS_13 | ecosystem: Environmental > Aquatic > Marine > Sediment | place: USA...
CCAGTTTTAAGTTGGTCAAATCAACATCAAGATCTTGTTGACCGGCTGTTTTCCTCGAGCGATGCGTATAAAGTGTGTACTTCTGCAATCCAGGCCTGATTCTCAGCTTTCGCCAATTCAAATAACTCGGCTTACTACTTTTTATAAAACTTTGCGTGTGAGAAAAAGTATTGAAACTGTAAACTAGATTTAGGTTTATTGTATTAGCAGAAAAGCCACCATCTAACACAGTAGCGTACCCAAACTGAAGATAGGAGCTCCATTGTTTAAACAACGCCACCTCAACGCCGGTAAAAACACGTGTAATGACTCCTCCACCAGTATCGACATTTCCGCCCCCGGCAGCACCAAGCAACCAGCCACCATTAAAAGAAAATCGTCTAGTTAAAGGCTGCTTAAATGAGATTCCTCCGAGCACTTGCGCAAAGCCGTCAATTCCGCCACTCATAGCACCTGCAGTTTCAAACTCACCCCAAACGACATCATTTAATCGCTGCGAAAACCTAACGCCAAGCATCCCCAAAACTGAATTGTAATTACCAAAATTTCTGCCCATCACTCCCGCAGCTGGAAAATAAGTCAACATTTCCATAGAAACCTGCTGATACTTCTTATTTTTACCTAACGCGGAATCCGCCCATCGTTCCCATAGAGTAGACCCGCTATACCAGCCAGGAAAATGTAATGCTGTGAATTGCCGGCTATATGCAATAGTTAGCTGTGTACTATCTATAGCACCGTTAGGAAAATAAACACGACTTAGACCCAAAAAATATCGATTATTTGTAATCTGTTTACCCAAGCCTAAAGCAGTTCTTAACATCAAACCGCCACCTTGTGGTGCAGAGCCGCCCCCGCCTCCGCCAACAAATGCATTAGCATCAAAGAAATAACCGCGAAAAAGCGGCTGGTTTTTACCTAAATGCAATCCACCAGTAAAAAAGCCACCCCTGTCACCCGTTACTGCACCATAAACCCCAAGCCCCGAATACCATGAATAATGGTCAATGAGATAATTACCACCAAGCAGCCCCATTTTTTCTGAGCCACCTAACGAAATATTCTCAAAGGAAAATTGATAAGTACCATTTACTAAAGGTGGTTGAATTGAAGATGCATTAGCTGAGGTAATAAACAAGACGCTTAGCAGGAAAAATAGATACATAAAACAAAGTTAACTCAAATAAAAAAAGGCACCGTAAGTGCCTTTTATATATAATATTTAAGTTAATAACAAGCCGTTAGTTAGTAGAATCACCATCTAATACAATAAGAATGTCACCCTTATTGCTTTCAACCGTTTTCTCACCGATTCCTTTTACCTTTACCAAGTCTTTAATCGCTAAAAACGGGCCATTTTCCAACCTAAACTCAATAATTGCAGCCGCCTTGCTTGGACCAATGCCTTTTAGGGCTTTCGCAATTTGATCTGCACCAGCCGTATTGATATTAACAGGAGAAGCTACCGCAATATTTGACAAAATTGCCAAACATACACAAAAAAATACTGATTTAATCATATATCCCTCTTATTATATTTATTTAAGGGGATTAATATAAATGATCTTTCTTAGAAATAAATTAACGAATGGTCACTAAAACACCTACAAAGGAATACCACCCCCCGTTAAATAAAATTAATAGACTCACTTATTTCAGTCAATATCCCAATGGGATCTGCAGCCTGCGTAATAGGACGACCAATAACAAGATAACTCGAGCCATTTTTTATCGCATCAACAGGAGTAACAGCTCTTTTTTGGTCATTTAATGCAGCACCTGCGGGGCGAATTCCTGGAGTGACTAGCAAAAAATCCTTGTCAAATTTTGAGCGCAAACTTTCAGTCTCCCTTGCCGAGCAAACAACACCATCTAGCCCGGAGTCAAAAGCTAATGCCGCTAACAATTCAACCTGCGCATCTATATTATTCATCAGTCCGATTTGTTGTATCTCTGACTCTGAGTGACTAGTTAAAATTGTCACGGCGATTAATTTTGTTTGACCGCCCACGCTATCAACCGCCTCACGCGCAGCCTTCATCATTCGGGCACCGCCTAACGCATGAACATTTGTCATCCAGACACCAAGATTTGCTGCAGCCTTACAAGCTTTTGCTGTGGTAGCGGGAATATCGTGGAATTTTAAATCCAGAAAAACCTCAAACCCGATATTCTGTACCAACTCCACAACTTGAGGGCCGCAGGCTGTAAATAACTCTTTACCAATTTTCAGGCGACAAAGAGAGGGACTCAGTCGAGACACAAGATTTTTCACTGACGCTAAGTCATCAAAGTCTAACGCTACTATTATTTTAGGATCATTCACAAGCGATACATTATTTTTTATTGATTGAGGATATAGATATTAACAAATTTAACGATCAAAGTGGTTTTATCGTACTCCAATTTGAGCAGCCGGGGCATTGCCATTGAAGCGCATGTACGCCAAGTCCACAAGAAACACATTGATATGATGCATGTGTCTTATTTATTTTGAACAATGAGTCTTTTATAACACTCATGCTTTTTCTATCCTTAAGTGACACATCATCTAGCGACAAAAGTAAATATTTCCCGAGCAACGATAGTGTCGGTGCCTTTTCTAGCTGGTGCTCAATATATTTTGTCGCTTTCTTTTGAATTAAATATAACTCCGTCTTTTCCATCATTGAACCCTCCGACGAGACAGGCAATTCATTTGAAAGACTACTAGGTGATATAGATACGAGATTTTCATTTTGGGCAATTACCCGCAAACACTGGATAACATTTTCAAAAATCACGGATAGAAAAGTACGATCTTGTTCGATAGCAGACATATAATACTTAAGCGCCGCTTCATACTCATATGATCGAAGACTCAAATCACCGAGTAAAATATTGGCCCTTACACATGCTTTATCTTTCTTTAACGCGAGCCGTAAAAGCGCCTTAACATCTGACTCATTGGCTGCACTTTCAAATTTTTCAGCCTTTTCACAATAATACTGTCCGATTCTGGTTCTTTGAGACCTTCTCGAAAGCAGCTCATACATCTCTGCATATTCAATTGCAGCATCCCAGTCTTTCTCTTGTTGATAAACCTCAATTAAGGCCTTGCTTGATTCAACTTGAAACTCGTCTGCCGTTAATAAGTCTTTAAAAATACGCTCAGCCCGGTCAAGTAGCCCTGCGGTCAAATAATCTAGACCCAACTCAAATAAAATACTTTCGCGTTGCGCGTTGGTTAAGGAATGCTTTTCGGATAGGTTCTGATGAAAGCGTATCGCACGATTAACTTCGCCGCTACGTCGATACAAATTACCTAACGCTAGATGCACCTCAACGGTCTCGGAAGACACCTCTACCTTCTCAATAACTGTATCAACCGCATTGTCGGGCTGTGTGTCCACAAAATTATCAAAAGGCTTAGTCGGAGATGTAACACTATATGAAGAGGGTAAATTGCTATCATATATTGACTTGTAATGCCTTGTTGCAGCAATCCATCCAGAAATCGCTGCAACAGGAAGTAATAACCAAAAAAATTCATTCATAATTATTAAAAACCGTTAAAAATTTAATTTGTAACGATCAAAATCACCTCTGCTTTGTTCCAAAGAAAGTAAGTGAAGCGCCATATAAAACGCACTCTTATACTTACCAGGTCCACGATAAAAAGCTCGATTCATTACACTGCCGAACATTTCAAAATTTGCGGCAAACAAAACAAAGGTAATCCGTATTATTAGCTACTTATTGGCTTTTCAACGGCAATGTGCGCAAAATAGAAATTTCTTTTTCATTTGAGCGAATGGTTCGTCGTAATTTTGACGACTTCAGTTTCAAACGCATTATTGGTTGCATCATTACCAGCGCACCAATAATTGCACCTGAAATTAAAGCTGCGCCAAGCACCAGCGCCAATGGCACTTGCTGCGAACCAACATAGTAATTAAGTTGAACATCGTGAACATTAATAGTGGTAAATGTTAGCGTTAAAATAAGCACTGAAAGTAAAAATAAATAACCTAAAATTCTAGACATGCGTCCTCCCTATATTTCGGTAAAGCTATATTTTGCTTTTTCATGAATAACAGCCAACATAATTTACTACATTAGCTGAAAGATACCAAACGATTAATATAGAAAAAGGAGAGCCAAAATAGTCAGGTCGTTAATATAACGACACAGCAAGATGAGCAGTCAAAAAAAGACAGCTAGAAAATAAATTGAATATTCAGGCTAAGTTAACCAGGAAAAACCGATCATTCTAACCTAATTCTCGCTCCATCGCCGCATTTACGCGTTCACGCAATTCTTTTCCGGGCTTGAAATGAGGGACATGTTTACCATTAAGTGGGACTGGGTCACCCGTTTTAGGGTTTCGCCCCATACGAGGAGGTCTAAAGTGAAGGGAAAAGCTACCAAAGCCTCGAATCTCTATTCGACTACCTGTCGATAGTGACTGAGTCATTTGTTCAATCATTGTTTTAACTGCTAACTCAATATCCTTATAAGCAAGCTGAGTTTGTTTTTGAGCCAATAATTCCATTAGCTCAGATTTAGTCATCGTCTTTTCTTGTACACTTCCGGTCCCCATAGAGCACTCACCATTAAGTTGTTAGTTGATGTAAGGGTCAAAATTGATAATACGTATTGTTTTATTATCAAATGACATGCCAGTCATAGCATCCGCAAACAAAAAAGAACCATCTAAATCAAATGGTTAGTTAATAATATATACGGGCAACCAAATAAATACAAGTTTTATTCAGGTGCCCGTATAATTATTTATGGAAATACAATACTAGGAGCTTTTATTATCCATTTGTTCTTTCAGCAAATCACCAAGTGTAGTGCTTGCTGGGCCTGCTGTTCCGCGTGAGTAATCACTAACAACAGTTGCTTCTTCGTCAGAATCTTTTCCTTTAATAGATAAAGATAAGGTTCTGTTTTTACGATCAACACCAACAAACTTGGCCTCAATTTCTTGACCAACAGTTAGGCTATTTCGCGCATCTTCAATACGATCACGTGAAATTTCCGATGCTCTAACAGTTCCTTCGATACCATCACCAAGATCTACTGTCGCACTTTTGGCTTCAACTGCCGAAATTACGCCAGTTACGATCGAGCCTTTAGGGAAAGCAGCAAGAAAATTAGCAAAAGGATCTTTTTCTAGTTGCTTGATACCTAATGAAATGCGCTCTCTCTCAGGATCAATAACAAGAATAGTGGTCTCAACTTCATCACCCTTCTTGAAGTTACGGATAGAGTCGTCATTTTCTTCATTCCAAGAAATATCAGATAAATGAACCAAGCCGTCAATTCCGCCATCAAGACCGATAAATATACCAAAATCAGTAATTGATTTGATTTTACCGGAGATCTTGTCACCTTTATTATGGTTAGAAGCGAACTCTTCCCAAGGATTAGCCTGACACTGCTTGATACCTAGTGAAATACGACGACGCTCACCATCAATATCCAGAACAACAACTTCAACTTCATCACCTAACTGAACAACTTTGCTTGGGTGAATGTTTTTGTTTGTCCAGTCCATTTCAGAAACGTGAACAAGACCTTCAACGCCTTCTTCAATTTCAACAAAACAACCATAATCAGCAATATTTGTTACTTTACCGAACAAACGTGTGCTTACTGGGTAACGACGAGCGATATCAACCCATGGATCTTCACCTAATTGCTTCAGGCCAAGAGATACGCGGTTACGGTCTTTATCAAATTTTAATACTTTAACATCAATTTCGTCGCCAACATTGACGATTTCGCTTGGGTGCTTAACACGCTTCCAGGCCATATCTGTGATATGTAGAAGTCCATCAACACCACCAAGATCAACGAATGCGCCGTAATCTGTGAGGTTTTTAACGATACCTTTAACGCTCTGACCTTCTTCAAGGTTAGAAAGTAATGAATCTCTTTCAACGTTATTATCAAGTTCAACAACCGCACGCCTAGAAACAACAACGTTGTTACGACGTCTGTCAATTTTGATAACTTTGAACTCAAGTTCACGACCTTCAAGGTGCGTTGTATCACGTACAGGGCGTAAATCAACCAGTGAGCCAGGTAGAAACGCTCGAACTTCGTTGATCTCGACTGTAAAACCACCTTTTACTTTGTCGGTTATGATACCGACAATAGTCGCTTTTTCTTCATGGGCTTTTTCAAGATCCAACCAAGATTGCGCACGTTTCGCTTTTTCACGCGACAATCGTGTTTCACCGTAGCCATCTTCTACTGCATCCAAAGCAACATAGACTTCGTCGCCTATTTTTACTTCCAGCTCGCCTTTTTCATCAAAAAACTGCTCGATCGGAATAATACCTTCCGATTTTAACCCTGCATTAACTGTCACATAGCCATTGTCAATGTCAATTACTTGCCCCATTACGATAGAACCAGGCTGTAAACTATCTTTTGACATACTTTGTTCAAACAATTCTGCGAAACTTTCACCCATGAAAAACCAACCTAATAATTACTGCGTTATCAGCTATATGCCTTATATATTTTATATAAGCGCTCATACAACCTACGTTTAATTAACCTTGAAAACGGGTTTGTAAATCAGTCCGTTAATATTCCATATCTTATAGAAATACTAAACAGCCAACTCAACCAATGAGTTAACTCAGACCACCCAATTGCAAGAATCTACTTTTTGCTAATTCCAACACCTTCTGCTCAACATCATCAACACTCATTAAAGTCGTGTCGAGAATGACGGCATCATCCGCCGGAATCAATGGAGAAACACTCCTGTGAGTATCTCGATAATCTCGTGCCTGTATATCGGCCAAAATCGCGCTAAGACTAGCACTCATGCCCTTCGTTTTCAACTGTTTGAACCGTCTTTCTGCACGAATTTCGGCACTTGCAGTCAAAAAAACCTTTAACTGGGCATCTGGGAAAACAACAGTCCCCATATCACGTCCATCGGCAACAAGACCCGGCTCTACACGAAACGCCCTTTGACGCTCCAGCAAAGCTTGACGAACATCATCGTATTGAGCCACCTGGGATGCTGCACTTGCGCAGTCTTCAGTACGTAGTTTAGAAGAAACATCCTGATCCTCAAGTAAAATAATACCCTCAGTTCCAAAATCGCCTTCTTTTACCGCAAATTGTGCCTCCAGATTGCGCGCAATATTGGCGATTTCTCTAACGCTATCCAGCTTTATATCGCGACCTAGCGCACAAAGACCAACCAATCGATACAAGGCACCGCTATCCAGAAATTCCCAGCCAAACCTCCAAGCCAATCGCTGCCCTACCGTGCCTTTGCCCGAGCCGCCTGGTCCGTCTATGGTAATTACTGGTGATAAATCTATTGTCATCAAATTACTGCTCTACTGTTACGTTAGCTGTCGCGGTCAAACCAATGGAATTCACCAACTCTATAAAACCAGGGAAAGAAGTGGCCACATTCGCACAATCTAAAATCTCAATTTGATCACTAGCCCGTAATCCTGCAATAGTAAATGCCATAGCGATTCGATGATCATCAAACGACTTTACTGTTCCACCACCAATCTGACCACCTTCTATTATAATTCCGTCTTCGGTTGACATTGCATCCACACCCAATGTCACTAAGCCATCAGCCATTGCCTGAATACGGTCAGACTCTTTTACGCGTAATTCTTTCGCATTAGTAAGAACCGTTCGTCCTTCAGCACATGCCGCTGCAACAAATAACACGGGAAATTCATCTATCGCCAATGGCACTAATTCTTCGGGAATCTGGATACCCTTTAATTGACTTGATTGCACACGAATATCTGCAACAGGCTCACCGCCAAACATACGTGAATTCTCTAAAGTTATATTTGCACCCATCAATTTAAGAACATCAATTACACCGGTACGAGTAGGATTAACGCCTACATTTTTTATTAGCAAATTTGCATTAGGAGAGATACTTGCACCAACAAGAAAAAATGCAGCAGAAGAAATATCTGCGGGAATTTGAATCTGACAAGCTGTTAACTCATGGCCGCCTTCGATGCATACCTTGTTACCACTCACTTCAACCGGATAACCAAATGCCTTTAGCATTCGCTCAGTATGATCACGTGTAATACCTGGCTCAGTAACACAGGTTTTTCCAGATGCGTACATACCTGCTAGTAATAGACACGATTTAACTTGCGCACTAGCAATAGGCATATCATATTCAATACCGTGCAAATTATTATCGGCGTTAATTTTTAAAGGAGCAGTACCATTATTTGTATCAATACTAGCGCCCATCTGAGCAAGAGGGTCAGTAACACGTTTCATGGGCCGACCTGATAAAGACTTATCGCCAACTAATATTGTCTTAAAACTCTGACCACTTAACAAACCTGACATAAGACGCATAGACGTACCGGAATTACCAAGATCCAGCGCTGAATCAGGCACATCTAATCCATGCATCCCAACACCTTCAATAGTCAATTTACCATTTTCAGGACCGATTATTTCAACACCCATCTTTGAAAACGCTTTTAATGTAGCTAAGCTATCTTCACCTTCAAGGAAACCTGTAACTTCAGATTTACCTTTTGCCAGAGAACCGAACATAATACTTCGATGAGAAATCGACTTATCTCCCGGCACAGTTATTTCGCCGGAAAAACCCCCACCAGACTGGATAAGATAATTTATTTTTTTAGAACCAGACATATAACAACCCTAAATTAAGCAACAGCAGCAACATCATCAACTATCGCATCTGCGCGCTGATTTAAAAACCGAATAATTTCGCCAGATTCATACAGCCATGTATCTTCGCCGCCCTTAGTATTTATTCGTAAACAAGGAACTTTTAACTCTCCACCTTGAGCCAGCAAATCCACACGGTGCTTTTCACTACTTTTCGCGTCAATCAAATCAATTTTTAAACTTTGTTTTTTGATTGCATGTCGTACTTTCACACAAAATGGGCAAGCCCTATACTGGTAAAGACTATATCGACTTGTTTCAGCATCAAGCCTTTGTTGTTCGAGCTCATTCCTCTGCACACCTTTTGGTGTCATTACAAATTCTATAACGAGAATAATCCTACCCAATACCCATCTAATTATTTTCATTTTCATCTCCCTTACTTGATCTAGCTTAGAATTATTATTTCTATTTTTATTATTTAATCAATTACATTTTCGTCACGGGCCATTTTTGCACGCACAAAAATATCATTTATTGCTTTTTCATCCTGCGCCTCAATTGCTAGCTCCAGGGTTTTTAAGTGTCTTTCAAATTTTTTCAAAACTGACAAAATTGCAGTTTTATTATTCAAACAAATGTCACGCCACATTGTCGGGTCGCTAGATGCTATTCGAGTGAAATCTTTAAATCCGCCAGCGGCATAACGAAATATCTCTGAACTTTCGTGCATTTTCCCCAGCGTTTCCACAAGCGAAAAAGCTAACACATGTGGCAAATGGCTAGTGGCTGCTAGCACTTGGTCGTGATGATCCGGCGTCATAAGTACAACTTCAGCACCGACCTTCTGCCACATTTGCTTCACCTGATCCACTGCGCTCTCTGCAGAGTTTTCAGTGGGGGTTAAAATCACTCGCCTATTATCAAATAAACTATCAAACGACGCTTCGACACCGCTTTTTTCTGTACCGGCAATTGGGTGCCCAGGCACCAAACCCTCAGGAAGGTGACCGAATGCTTTTTTAGCAGCATCAATAACACTGGCCTTCGCGCTACCAACATCTGTAATTAATGTCTGCTCCGTTACACCCCCTGATATCTCACTAAAAACTGTTTCAAATGCACTCATAGGAACAGCAACAATAATCAGATCTGCGCCTAAAACAGTTTCTTTTACAGAGGAGCCGTAACTATCAATAACACCGAGTTCTACCGCCTTATCCAGCTCTTGCGTACTGCGACCGTAACCGCAAATCGTGTTACATAAACCGTGTTTCTTTAAACCACGCGCTAACGAACCACCAATTAAACCAACACCTATTAACGCAACACGATCAAAAAAAAGTTTCATTGAAGACTCAATTCTGCCAGCACTTCTTTAAGCGCTGTAATAAACCGAGCATTTCCCGCCGAAGAGCCTACAGAAACTCTTAAGTGATCAGGCATTTGATACAGACCCACCGGCCGAACAATAACGCCCTTCTTTAATAACTCTTCATAAATTATATTGCCGTTCATTTTCACATCTACACAAACAAAATTTCCTACAGATGGAATAAAGTCGAGTGACATTTCTTTAAACGCATCAGTTAATTGCTGCATACCCTGGTTATTAACCTCAATGCTTTTATGCAAAAAATCTTTATCATCCAATGCAGCCATAGCCGCCGCAAGAGCAATACTATTCGCATTAAAAGGCTGTCGTACACGATTAAGTATATTAGTCACAGCTGGATGAGAAATACCATAACCAATACGCAAACCAGCCAAACCATAAGCTTTAGAAAAAGTACGGGTCACTATCAAATTAGGAAACTCACTTATCCAATCTATTGCAGACAAATAGTCCTCGTGCTCTATAAACTCGTGATAGGCCTCATCCAGCACAACAATCACATTATCTGGTACTTGCGATAAAAAAGAGTGAACAGATTTCGCGCTTAACCACGTACCAGTGGGATTATTAGGGTTTGCAATAAATATCAGTCGGGTTTTATCTGTTATAGCATTTACCATTGCATCAAGATCATGACCCCAGTTAATCGCAGGGGTCATAACATGTTTAGCACCGACAGCCTGAGTAACAATTGGATAAACGGCAAACGCGTGCTGAGAATAAATCACTTCCGCATTATGGTCTGCAAAACTATGCGCGATAATTTCCAGCACATCATTTGACCCATTACCAATCGTAATATTTTCGGGCAATATTTGTTGA
>Ga0224507_10001086_pt1 | contig 10874 bp, 11 predicted proteins | sample SF_Jan12_sed_USG_3_FD_170159 | JGI IMG/M metagenome (GOLD analysis project Ga0224507, IMG submission 170159) | Sediment microbial communities from San Francisco Bay, California, United States - SF_Jan12_sed_USGS_13 | ecosystem: Environmental > Aquatic > Marine > Sediment | place: USA...
TACAAAGGTGGGGCTCGTATCGCCAAAATGGGTGATGGTGGGCGCAAGGTGACTCTCAATGGCGCCGATCTTGAACGGCTCTACCAGATGCCCATCCACTCAATGACCTATATCCCCAAAGCGAAGCTGAATGAGTTGCTGCTGGTTCAGCGCTTTGGTGAGCCTCAGCAGAAGATTGAAGAACAAGAGATCGGTGTTAGCCATTGGCTCTACCCCGATAAAGGACTTGATATTATCCTCAATAAGAGCGGTAAGGCGGTCTTTCAGTACTTGCCTCCAAGGGACTTTGACAAGCTTATAAAACCGTTACAGTCGTTGAAGAGCAAATAGAGTTTCGATTGATGACTGCACTCTAGTCGTCGTTATCGGCATCAGGCCAGCTACGCGCATCTCGCGCCGTTTTCTCCTGCTGATTGGCCGGTAGATTGGGGTCATCATCATCCATCAGGATCCGATTGCCATCTCCTTCAAGGTCATCATACTGGCCTCGTTTAACCGCCCAAATCAGAATACCAACCATAATAAGGCCGATGAGAATCATGCCGGGTATGAGGGTGTAGACAACTTCCACAATATTAATTCGCTGAAATTAGGGACAGACAGTTTAACTCTTTTTATTGAATAGCGTACGGATGCGAGCCGCATTGCCGATGACCAGTAATGAGCTGATAGGCATACTGATGGCCGCAACGAGTGGTGTAATAAAACCGGATACTGCCAGTGGCACCATGATGATGTTATAGATAATAGAGATTCCAATATTCTGGCGGATAGCTTTTAGTGTGCGGCGTGAAAGAGCGGCAGCCTGATGTATTTTGTCGAGTTCATCGTCCATCAAGACAATATCGGCGCTCTCGATGGAGACGTCGGTACCCGAACCGATGGCAATCCCTACGTTGGCCTGAATCAGCGCTGGAGCGTCATTGATGCCATCTCCCACCATGGCAACCTGCTCCCCCCGCTGTTGCAGCTCTTTGATTATTTGATGCTTCTCTTCGGGGCGCACCTCGGCGATCACCTCCATACCTCCCAGTTGTGCAGCAACGGCATTGGCGACTTTTCTGCGATCACCACTTAACAGGGTGGTGGTAATTTGATCGTGTTTCAGACTATTGATCATCTTCTGGGCATCGGCTCGCAGGGAGTCAGTGATTCCAAGCAAGGCAACGTGCTGACCGTCAATGGCGACATGAATGGGTGTTGTTGCCTGCTGTTCAAGTACTTCAGCACGTTCTGTAAGGATCTGGTCAGAAGCAATTCCCTCCGACTCAAGCCACTTAAGCTGACCAAGGCTAATTTTTTGACCATCCACAATACCTTTGATGCCGTGACCGCTCAAATATTGAAGACCACTGATTTTTTGATTTTGAAAGATAATATTTTGTGATAGAGCCTCTAACACGATAGCGCGGGCGATCGGATGTTCGGAGCGCTGCTCAATGGCCGCTATCTGGGTAAGTAATTTCTGTTTGTTAATAGTTTCTACAGCGTTAATCTCAACAAGGTGCATCTTCCCTTCGGTGAGGGTTCCTGTTTTATCAAAAACAAAATGGTTGATTGATGAAAGGGTCTCCAGCACGGCGCCATTTTTCACCAATATGCCGTGGCGTGCTCCCTGTCCAGATGCGACGGCAATCGCCATGGGTGTAGCGAGACCAAAGGCACAGGGGCAGGTGATAATGAGGACTGCAGTCGCGGTCATTAGTGCCATTTCGATTCCTGCATCGGCAATAAATAGCCAGTAGCTGAAGGCACTGATAGCGAGGAGTAGTGTGGTAGCAACAAACCATGGAACGATTCGGTCTGCGGTGCATTGAATCGGCGCCTTTGATGCTTGAGCCTCTTCGACAAGGCGGATGATGCGACCGAGCGCAGTATCCTTGAGTGTACCCGAAACCGTGATCAGAATGGGATTGAGAGCGTTCATGGTGCCGGCAGAAACGTGATCACCGATGGCTTTGGTAACGGGGTTAGATTCACCACTAAGCATCGACTCATCAATGCGGCTCTCACCGTCTGAAATGATGCCGTCAACAGGGATCTTGTAACCCGGTTTAACCACAACGATCTCGTCGACCTTGACGCTGCGAATGGGAACCACCTTCTCTTCGCCATCGCGGAGGACTGTGGCAACACGCGGTTGTAGATCCATCAGTCGCTGGGTGGCAGCTACCGCATGGCGTTTTGAGATCGCTTCAAGAAAGCGACCAACTAGAATAACGAAGATAAAGTTAACCACGGTATCGAAGTAGACCTCACCCTGTGTCGACTGGGTAAAGGTGATGTAACTGGAGTAGCCCCAGGTCACGCTGGCGCCGATCGCAATCGGTAGATCCATACCAAGATGGAGTGAGCGTAGCCCAGTATAAGCTCCTTTAAGAAAGGGCCACCCTGCGTAGAAGAGGGTCGGGGTCGCTAGTGCAAAACCGACCCAGTGGAACATCTCGCGGAACTCACCCTTGTCAGCACCGGAGTAGAGGGCGATAGAGATCCACAGCAGGTTCATCATTGTAAAACCAGAGAAGGCCATACGGAAGAGCATCGAACGATTCGCTTTTTTGATCTCTCCTTCGGCCGCTTCGGGATCAAAGGGGACTGCGGCATAACCGATTAATGACAGCTTTTGCAAAATATCGGAGAGCTTGATTAGGTCGTTATCCCACTCAAGGTGGAGTCGTTTTCCAGAGAGATTAACGCTCGCTTTGAGCACACCGGCCATCGGTTGCAGTGAGCGTTCAATCAACCAGACGCAGGCGGCGCAGTGGATACCCTCTACCAGTAGGTGAATCGAACGTACCTCGCCATGCTCACCAGACTTGATGTCGATGAACTCCTCCTGTACCTCTTCGAGATCGTAGATGTCGAGATCCTTGGGTGGTTCAGGAGGTGGTGAGAGGAGGGTACCTTCGGGGGTGCGTTGATAGAAGCCCTCAAGACCCGCATCGTAGATCGCCTTGCAGACCGATTCACAGCCAAGACAGCAGAAATTCCTTTCAGCACCATCCACAACAGCATTGAACGGAGCTGTTGGTGATACGGGTAATCCACAGTGGAAGCATGAGTTAGTCATATTAAGGCTTCATTTGGAGAGGCAACTGCCAGATAGCGGTACTTAGGCTATTTTAGCATTCATAAATATAACAACCTAACGTAACGGTAATAGCTTTAATAATTATTCGGTCACATCGATTCGAAGTGTTGTATCAAGGTGGTCCTCTCCTGATTTTACATTCGCTCCAAGATCCCACACACCCTTTAAAGGAAATTTAACGGTAGTAACAAAACGGCCAGGAGCCAGATTTTCCATCGATTGACTAAAGTCGGCGTTTACATCAGATGGGCGATAGGCCTTTAGGATAATAGTATCGGCAGGAATCAGCACACCTTCACGATTTTTTAGATCAACGTGAATGGTTGTTGTCTTGTTAACGGTAATTTGTTGTGCAGTTCTGAGATCGATTTTCCAACCAAGACGTTCACGATTGGCAATTTTGGTGCGGATGGTTTTCTCATAATCCTGCCCATTTTGGTAGTAATTTTCGTCAACTAAACCGGGGCTCGTCATGAAGGCAGTAATGATAAATGCCGCATTGACCATAACCACTAGAACAAGAATAGCCAGCCAGCCAATAACCCATGGGTTGCGAAAGGCCTGTTTATTATTTTGTGAAAAGAAAGGAGGAGATTTAGGCATAAAGGGGCTCTTCAACGTTAATTATAGCGGCTGTTCATATTATCAACAGGAGATGTTCTATCAGTGTATTTGTGGACCGAAGAACATACTCTCATAGTCGGCATTAATTTTATCATTATCAGCATTATAGACCTTGAAAATAAGCTTTTCGCGCTCCTCTGTAAGCTCTTTCTTTGGGATACGTACAAATATGCTAAAACTAGAAATTTTACCTGGAATAGATTTTAGTGTTTTGTCTGCTCCGATGATAGTTAACGATTTTGGTCCTTCAGCACGCAGTATAATCTTCATCTCTTTTGGCGTTTTATTGAGTATTTTTATCTGATATTTGTTCTGAATAGAGCCATCACTCTGTAGTACAAATAGTGGTTGTCGCTCATGCAGAACACTGAGCTCAAGTGCGCCTAGGTGAGTCAGGCCATAAAGAATCCCAATAGCAGCAATCAACATAATACTGATATAGATCAGTGGACGAGGTCGTTTATAGATAGGAGGCAGTTCTTTACCTTGAAGTTCGTCCAGTGACATGTAGCGGATCAATCCACGGGGTTTTTGGATCTTTTCCATCACGGAATCACATGCATCGATACAAAGACCACAGGTGATACAGCCCTCCTGCTGACCATTGCGAATATCTACACCGGTAGGGCAGACGGCATAACACTGATTACACTCAACACAGTCACCTTTATCGGCATCGTGAACGCCTTTTTTTAGGCGACTACGTGGCTCACCTCTGTGGTAGTCATAGGTCGGCATAATGGAGTCAACATCGACCATAACGCCTTGAATACGTGCATAGGGGCAAAGCCAGAGGCAGACTTGTTCACGCATAAAGCCGGCAAAGAGATAGGAGAATACGCTAAAGGTTGCGACGACCACCCAAGAAAAAAGAGAGACATTCAGATGTAAATAATCACTCCACATCTCGTAGGCATCACCAAACCAGAGGGTAAAAGAGATGCCCGTCAAAGCGCCTATTAAAATCCATATGGTGTGTTTAAGGAGTTTTCGAAAAATATTCTGCTGTAACAGGGGTAGTTTGTCAGCTTTGCGACGAGCAGCCGGCTTGCCTTCAAGTTTCTCTTCAATCCAGGTAAAGACGTCGGTCCAGACTGTTTGAAAACAGAAATAACCACAAAATACGCGTCCGGCAATGGATGTAACTGCGGCTAATAGAATCGCAAAAAATAGCAGCACCAGTGAAAGCATCCAGACATCCTGAGGTAGGATGGTGATGTTGAAGATATGAAACTGACGATCCATGATATCAAAGATGATCGCCTGTTTATCATTCCAGCGCAGGTAGGGGCCGAGAAAAAAGATGAGCCATGTCGATGCGGTAATCCACTTCAGATTACGAAAAACCCCAGGCATGCGTTTGGCATGAATCGTCTGTTCTCCGGTATTAACTTCCCAATGGTCGACCTCTTCATAGAGTTCGTGGATATGATGATGCGGGTGATCGCTATTGTTCGTTGTTTCTGACATGGGCTGATTCTATGTTAAAGGATAGAGATCCGATTTAATGCGCTGTATTAAAATGGTGTAGTGAAAAGAGGCTTTTCATTACGCCACTCGCCAAGAGAAAGCGGGACAGATGAGATGAGAATATATTATATATTCGCGTTTGCTTATAAACAAGAAAGGGGCCGAAGCCCCTTACCTGTAACTGGCCATCTGCGGCGCCAATTAGTCTTCTGAATGAGTGGTGTTAATCAATTTTAGTACACGCACTACAAGTACACCGATGACAACCAAAGAGCCAACAATTGCGAGTGTTGAGAAGAGCGCTGTTGAGTCACTGAATAGTGTAGATAGATCCATAATAGTTCCTCTTTAGAAAGGTTGGCAGCAACCTAATAATCGCTGCCAACTTCACGTTAATGGTTACTTACCACCACCTAGTTTGTGGACATAAATAGCCAGTTTTTTGATGTCGGTTTCGCTGAGCTTGCTGCCACCAAAGGTAGGCATTTCGGCATTACGGGTCGCTGGGTCCGAAGCATCATTTACACCGTGTGTAATGGTGTACTTGATACTAGCAAGCTGATCTTCTTCGGCGAAACGATAGATGCCATCGGTCAAATTAGCAGAGCCCATTGCGCTGATACCTTTACCATCAGGGCCATGACATGCAAAACAGGCCTTAGTCATAAAGAGAGGTGAACTTGTGGGTTCGCCTTTCATTACAGCATTGGCGAGCTCATCAATCTCCGCAGTAGAGAGGCTTTTACTATGTGCAGTCATGACACCTTTACGACCATTAGTGATCGAGGTGATGATCTCATTGGCGGTACCACCATAGAGCCAGTCATCGTCAGCCAGTATAGGGTAGCTAGGGTTGCCTGCGCCGCCTCCACCGTGGCATGCAGCACAGTTATCTCCAAACAGTACCTTGGCTGATTTCATCACATAGTTTGAGAGTTCATCATCTGCCATGATGGCTGCAGCACTCTTGCCAGGAAGTTGATCTTCATATTTGGCTCGAATCTGCTCAAGGCTCTGTAGATCCTCTTTATACTCGCCCATTGCGGTCCAGCCCATTACACCCTTGTAGTGGGTGGTCAGCATTGGCCACGATGGATAGAGGATGGTGTAGACAATAACTAGGATCCAACTTGCGTGGAAACCGATGCGCCACCAAGTGGGTGGATCATTGAGTAACTCGCGCAGATCGTTGTCCCAGATATGCCCGGAATTGTTTTCATTAGGGAAAGGGTTCTTTTCACTCATTTTTTTTCTCCATTACGGAAATCATCATCATCTGCGAAAGGGATATGGCGCTGAGCCTCCAGCTTGTCGCGATTTTTTGGGTTAAATGTATACACATAGGCCCAAATCATCACAAAGAAGACCACTACGGTCATGATCAGGCCTACCCAATCATTAACCGTCATCGCCGCCCAATCGGTATGAAAATAATCGCCCATATTAGTCGCGATAGCTCACTGCGTCGTCAAACTTAACCATAGTGCCCAGCACCTGAAGATAGGCAACTACCGCATCCAGCTCGCTCTTACCGCGAACTTCAGTAGCAGCTGATGCAATATCTGCATCGGTATATGGAACACCAACTATCCGCATTGCACTCATTGTTGCTTGAGTACGCTCGGGATCAACCATGTTCTTTTCGAGCCATGGATAGTTCGGCATAACCGATTCAGGTACTACTGAGCGAGGCGCGTTTAGATGGCGACGCTGCCATGCATCAGAATACTTACCACCGACGCGAGCCAGATCTGGACCAGTTCGTTTTGAACCCCATTGGAATGGGTGGTCATACATCGACTCAGATGCGAGTGAGTAGTGACCATAACGTTCGTTCTCATCACGGAATGGACGAATCATCTGCGAGTGGCAGAGATAGCAACCTTCACGAATGAAAACTTCCCTTCCAGATAGTTCGGTAGGAGTGTAAGGACGGATACCGTCGCCAGCTTTCCAGTCGGCAAGGGTTTGACCCGCTTTACGATTCCATACGATCTCAGGATGTTGGTTATGCTCCATGGTTCCCTTTAAATAGAACAGTGGAACAATCTCAACCAGGCCTCCGACCGAAAGTAATACGGCCAGCATGATAAACATAATGAATACATTACGCTCGATCTTGTCCTGGAACTTAGTTGAATGAATTTTATCAGACATTTTATTAGCTCCTTATATCAACTAAGCTGCGGCCGTAGCACGAGTGCTTGGCTGAACAGATGGGTTAGAAGATGCATGACGAATAGTCATAATGGTGTTGTAGAGCATTACTGCACCACCGGTCCAGTAGATCATTCCACCAATAGCACGCATTGCGTAGTAGGGGTGCATTGCAGCAACCGATTCGGCAAAGGTGTAGGTGAGTGTGCCGAACTCGGTGTAGTCACGCCACATCAGACCTTGCATGATTCCAGATACCCACATTGCAGTGATGTAGACCACGGTACCGATTGTAGCCAACCAGAAGTGCAGGTTAACCAGGCCAGCAGAGTACATTTTTGTATTCCATAGCTTCTCAATCATGTGGTAGAGGGCACCGGCAGCAACCATCGCAACCCAACCCAATGCACCAGAGTGTACGTGACCAATGGTCCAGTCGGTGTAGTGTGACAGGGCGTTAACGGTCTTCGATGACATAACCGGACCTTCAAATGTCGACATTGCATAGAACGCCAGAGACATAATAAGGAAACGCAGAATGTAATCTTCACGCAGTTTGTCCCATGCACCGGAGAGGGTCATCATCCCGTTGATAGCTCCACCCCATGAAGGAATGATCATCGCCAAAGAGACAGCCGCACCGATTGAACCGGTCCAGTCAGGAAGTGCGGTGTACTGTAGGTGGTGAGCACCCAACCAGACATAACCGAACGAAAGAGCCCAGAAGTGGATGACCGACAGACGGTAAGAGAAGATAGGACGACCAGCCTGCTTAGGTACAAAGTAGTACATGATGCCGAGGAAACCTGCAGTCAGGTAGAAACCAACGGCGTTGTGTCCCCACCACCACTGAATCATCGCATCTTGTACGCCAGAGAATATGGAGTAAGATTTGAACAGTGATACCGGAATTGCCAGAGAGTTCACCACGTGCAGATAGGTGATCATCACCATCATCGACAGGAAGAACCAGTTAGAGACATAGATGTGGCTAGTCTTGCGGTTGGCAATGGTCATCGCAAAGTTGAAGCTAAATGCGAGCCAGACGACAGCAATTAGGATATCGATAGGCCACTCAAGTTCCGCGTACTCTTTACCTGAGGTCAGACCGAGAGGTAGAGTGATAACCGCAGAAACAATAATGATATTCCAACCCCAGAAGACAAACCAGGCCAGCTTATTACTCCAGAGGCCAACACCCGAGGTGCGTTGTACCGAGTAGAAGCCCGTTGCCATCAGCGTACATCCACCAAAGGCAAATATGACTGCATTGGTATGCAGTGAACGTAGACGACCAAAGGTCAACTCTGCAAGGTCAAAGTTAAGAACCGGCCACGCCAGCTCAGATGCGATCCAAACCCCAACGAGGGTTCCAACCACCAGATAGACGATAGCCATGACGGTGAACCACCGAACGACATCGAAGTTATATTTATCATCTACTTGTGCTGTAGCCACTAGTAGTCTCCTTCTGATTCTAAGGTTATAAAAAACTGGAACTGACCCAACTTCATCAGGTCGAAGAGCTTGAGAGTTTGCTTTGATTCAATAAGCAGCCGCTATAGCCCCTACGCCAGCGTTCGCGAATTCTATCGTATATTGATAGAAAAAAAGTTGATTTTTGTCAGGTTTGTCCGGGTTTACGGGGAAATGAGCCATTTTTGTGTGTCAAATAACACAGTTAAATTCTAGGGATTTTCTCTGTTGTGGCCATTTTTGTCCCGACATGTTGATTGAGTGTGTCAAAGTCAAGAATGTCGATTTGGCGCCCTTTGAAGGTGATCACGTTCTCTTTTTTGAGTTGACCAAAGATACGACTGACGGTCTCCACAGCTAATCCAAGGTGGCTGGCAATATCTTGTCTGGAGAGATTGAGCTTAATCTCAGAGGCTGAAAATCCGCGAGCGTGACAGCGTTCAGAGCAGTTGAGTAAAAGAGCCGCTACGCGACTCGTGGCATTTTTTAATCCGAGGTGCCAAACCATCTTATGGTGATTTTGTAACTGTTTGCTCAGCAGATGGATTAACTGCTCCTGAATTTGCGGATGGCTTTTGCTTAAGCGGTTGATATCATTAACAGGAATCATGCAGAGATAGGAGCTCTCCAGAGCCTCTGCATTCTGAAAGTGACGGCCATTGTGAATGGCCCCCAAACCCAACAACTCCCCCGGTAGATAGTAGCCGGTCACCTGTTCTTGACCATTTTCATCGGTAATATAGGTCTTGATAGCACCCGAACGAACCGCATAGATTCCCTTCATGGTAGCTCCCGTCCTAAACAGGAGATCGCCCCGTTCCAGTGGTGGCGGATGATTAAGAATATTATATAGTTCATCGCGAATATCTAGATCGAGCCCTGATGGGAAGCAGATCGTGTTAATAGAGCACTGTAGACACGAGATTTGAGTCGCGATATCGCTTATTTTGGCTTGGCAGGCACGGGTCATGGGTTAATTTCTATAAATTTAAATATTTTTGATAAATATCATGTTGTCGCAGCGGCAATTCAAAAGCAAGAAAAAAGTCATTAGAAATAGATGATGAGCGATATTTTGGGTGATTTTCTCTGAGGGATGAGCGCCTCATCATGCGTGAAAGTGATACACTTTCCCTTGAATGGTGGAGGGAAGAGGGTATCCTTGCATCCCGTAATTTATGATCTTTATATAGAGGTAGAGATATGGCTAGCCGTAATGCAACGGTCAACCGTGAAACACTAGAGACTCAGATCGCTGTCTCCATCAACTTAGATGGAAGTGGTGAGGGAAAATTTGATACTGGCGTCCCTTTCTTGGAGCACATGCTTGATCAGATCGCTCGCCACGGCCTGTTTGACCTCGATGTTAAGGCCAAAGGTGATCTCCATATTGATGGACACCACACCGTTGAGGATATTGGTATCACTCTTGGGCAGGCGTTTGCACAGGCGGTGGGCGACAAACGCGGAATTACTCGTTACGGTCACGCCTATGTGCCGCTTGACGAGTCTCTCTCACGTGTCGTAATTGATCTCTCGGGTCGTCCCAGTCTCGATTTTGTCGCCGATTTTGGCGCGGGAATGATCGGTGATTTTGATACCGAGCTCTTCTATGAATTCTTCCAGGGATTTGTGAATCACGCCCAGGTGACGCTGCACATCGATTCGATTCGTGGACGCAACTCACACCACATCGCCGAGACCATCTTCAAGGCGTTTGGTCGTGCACTGCGCATGGCCGTGAGCGTCGACGAACGACTTGCAGGAGCGATGCCCTCTACTAAAGGTAGTTTATGAGTTCAGTCGCAGTCATCGACTACGGTATGGGTAATCTCCACTCCGTAGCCAAGGCGTTAGAACATGCCGGTAGTGGAGAGGATATTATCGTTACTCACGATGCGGCCAAAATTTTGGCCGCAGATCGTGTTGTGCTACCGGGTGTTGGAGCGATTCGTGACTGTATGCACGAGATTAAACGTCTCGGTATTGATGAGGTGGTGAGCGAGGTCGTTAAAAGCAAACCGCTGCTAGGGGTTTGTATCGGTATGCAGGCGCT
>Ga0224507_10001091_pt1 | contig 10858 bp, 8 predicted proteins | sample SF_Jan12_sed_USG_3_FD_170159 | JGI IMG/M metagenome (GOLD analysis project Ga0224507, IMG submission 170159) | Sediment microbial communities from San Francisco Bay, California, United States - SF_Jan12_sed_USGS_13 | ecosystem: Environmental > Aquatic > Marine > Sediment | place: USA: California...
TGCCTTGTTCACCATCACCCGGGTGGCAAAATTATCCGTGCCATCTACCACCACATCCGCCAGTCCGATTTGCTCCCGCAGGGCCGCCTCATCCAGTCTTTCGGAAAAGGTAAGCAGTTCCACATCGGGATAGCGCGCCGAAAGTGTTTGGCGGGCCGACTCGACTTTCAACTCACCCAGGGATTGAGTGCTGTGCAGGAACTGCCGGTGCAGGTTTGATATCTCCACCACGTCGGGATCCACCAGCACCAGTTGCCCGACCCCGGCACCGGCCAGGTACATGGCTACCGGGGAACCCAGCCCACCCATGCCCAACACCAGCACCCGGCAAGCGGCCAGCCTTTGCTGGCCTTCCAGATCGATGTCGGAAAGGAGTATCTGCCGACTGTAACGCAGCAGTTGTTCGTCCTTCAGGTCAACGCTACTCACCACACGACACCCGTATTGGCAACAAGTCGCTCCAGTATCACCCTGCCCCCTCGGGGACGTCCAGCCAGGCGGGTGATCTGCCGCATCAGCCGGATTTACTCCCTGGTCGCAGCAGGCCATGCCTGGGGATCGATATCCAGGTCGTTAAAGTCATCGGGATTCAGAACCGGTTCACCCCCCACTTCCCGGCGCTTGCTGTCGTAGTCCTTCAGCAGGCGCCTGGCCACCGGCCAAAGCAAGGTGATGGCCACCAGGTTAACCAGGGCCAGCAAGCCCATGGTGAGATCGGCAAAGGCGAACACGGTGCCCAGGTCTTGTACCGAACCCCAGAACACCAGGCCCAGTACCAGTGCGCGGAAAACAATCACCTGTTTTTTACTGTCGCCACCCAGGTAGTTGATGCTGTTTTCACCCAGGTAGTAGTTGTACATGATGGAGCTGAACGCAAAAAGCAGCAGAGCAATGGAGACGAAAATCCTCCCCCACTCGCCCACGTGAGTGGCCAGGGCATCCTGGGTCAGGGCGACCGGATTACTCACGTCGCCGCCCAGGCCTGCCAGCAAGATAATCACAGCGGTACAGGTACACATCAGCAGGGTGTCAATAAACACGCTGAACGCCTGGACCACCCCTTGTGCACCGGGGTGAGGCACCCAGGCAACCGCGGCCACGTTGGGTGCGCTGCCCAGGCCGGCCTCATTGGAGAACAGTCCACGCTTGATGCCGAGAATGATCGCGGCGCCCACGCCGCCACCCAGGGCAGGGCCGTAGCCGAAAGCATTCTGGATGATCAGGGTGAGCATCTCGGGAACCCGGGAAAGATTCATACCAATCACTATCAGGGCCACCAGCAGGTAGCTAATGCCCATGATGGGCACCAACCACTCGGTGACCGAGGCGATGCGCTTGATGCCGCCGAATACGATACCGCCGAGCATGGTCACCAGCAGCAAACCGCTGGCCCATGAAGGCAGACCAATACTGTCACGCATGGAACCGGCGACCACGTAGGACTGCAGGGCGACAAAAGCCAGGCCGAAGGTCACCAGCAGGAGAATTGAAAACAGCACCGCCAGCCAGCGCTGACCCAGTCCGTGCTCAATGTAGTAGGCGGGACCACCCCGGAACACGCCCTCGGAGTCCTGGCGCTTGTATAACTGGGCCAGGGAACACTCGAAGAAACTGGTGGCCATCCCGATCAGGCCCACCATCCACATCCAGAAAATAGCGCCGGGGCCGCCCAGGCTGATAGCCACTGCCACACCCACGATGTTGCCGCCGCCTACACGGCCTGCCACGCTGAGGGTCAGGGCCTGGAAGGAACTCAGTCGCCCCTGCTCATGCTTGAAGGCCTGGCCCATGATGGCAAACATGTGGCCGAAATACCGAAACTGCACCGCTCCCGATGCAATGGTGAACCACAGGCCCAGGGGGATCAGGACAAATATCAGGACCTTGCCCCAAAGCAGGTCATTCAGCATTGCTAACATTCAGCTCTCCAGCGTTTCCCGGCGGATTCAGCCCGCCAGGACTATTTCTTGTAAGCCTGGGGCCTGTCGGTGTTCAGCTCCAGGTAACGATCGCCTAACAAGGTAGCACGACTGACCATGGGAATTGCCTGGCCACGGATAAGCACCTGGGTCCCGCCCGTGAAATCAAGTACCGGAAAGATCCGGCAAATCGAAAGGCTACTGCTCCAGTGCCTCCAGGGCCTCCAGGGACTTCAGCCGGGCCGCCTCAAACTCATCCCCGGGATACCAGGCCTGCTTTTCATCTGCATTGGCCATGATGAGTCCAGCCCAGAAGCCAAAGCGCGCATCGTCCAGCATGCCCTCGAAATTCCAGTCATCGGTCAACTCGTCGCTGGGCTGGTGGTAGTTACGCGTGGTGTACGCATCCACCATCTCTGCCCCCCACTCCTTGGAGTGCCCGACGAAATCGGTGCCGCCTTTCACATACAGGCCAGGCACACCAACAATCGCCAGGGAAAACTGGTCAGAGCGGTAATAGATACCCTTGTCCGGGAACTGGTCACCCACCAGTTCACGCCCCTGGTAGTCTGCAACCTGCCGGGCTACTGCATCAAGGCTTGATTTACCCAGTCCTACAAACGCCACGTCCCGGGTCTTGCCCCAGATATTCATGCTGTCGTAATTGATGTCACCGGCGATAAGACCTACCGGCACAGGTGAATTGTTGGCGAAATATTTCGATCCCAGCAGACCCTGTTCCTCGGCGCCCACAAACGCGATCATGATAGAACGACGGGGGCGCTCTGGCAGGGATGCAATAGCGCGGGCAATCGCCAGCACCGATGCCGAACCCGACGCATTATCACGGGCACCGTTGTATATACGGTCGTCGGGATTCACGTTCATGTCCGCCAGGCCAATACCCAGGTGATCGTGATGAGCGGTGTAAACCACTACTTCCTTTTTCAGCTCAGGGTCGCTGCCCTCGAGAATACCCAGCACGTTGGCTGAGCTTGTATCTGCCAGGGCATTATCAAAACTGATGGAGGTGCGCACATTCAGCGACACGGGTTTGAAATCCCGCTTCTTGGCTGACTCGATCAGTGCGTCCATGTCCTGGCCACCCAGGGTGAACACCTTGCGTGCCGCATCCTCGGTTACCCATGCAGCCATCTGCAAACGGGGTTCGTCGCCGGCGGGCAATTCAAACTGTTCACCGGTCCACGACGTTTGTACTACCTGCCAGGGGTACCCTGCTGATGGCGTGGTATGGATGATGATTGCGCCCACTGCGCCCTGGCGGGCCGCGCTCTGGTACTTGTACATCCAGCGACCGTAGTACAAGCGTCTCTCGCCTTCGAACAGCTCCGGATCGAAGTCGGGATCATTATTGAGCATGACCAGGACCTTGCCGGTCAGGTCCTGACCCTTGAAATCATCCCAGTCGTATTCCGGGGCCTGGATGCCATAGCCGACAAATACCAGTTCGCCGTCTTCAACCGTGGAGCGCTCCGCCTGTACGCCACTGCCAACAATGAATTCCTCGCTTTGCTGCAAGGCGAAGGACTCGCCCTCCCGGGTAAAGGTCCAGGATGAGGGCTGTGAGGAGTTAATGCCGATCAGGGCGAAAGGCTGCTCCCAGCCACCATCGGCGGCTGCCGGCTTGTAACCCATGGCGGCAAGTTCTTTTGCCAGGTAGGCACGCGCCTTGGCATCGCCAGGGCTGCCGGGGCCTCGGCCCTCGTAGGCATCACTGGAAATCTCGGCCACGGTGGCGCGAATGTCGTCCGCGGTAATCTTCTCGGAGGCGGCAACAGCCTCGGCGGTGAAGACCGTGTCAGGGGCAACAGCATCCGGCCCCGGCGCCTTCGGCGCATCGCAGGCAGAGAGCAGGAAGGCGGATAAAAACAGGGCGAAAATTGTACGCATAGAGAAAGTCCCGGATTTTGGCAGGGTTACAAAGTCCCGGAGGGTAGCAGTTATGAGGCGCCGCGTCAGGTATCGTCTCTACGGGATAAGGCTAGTCACTGGCCTTCAGGCGGGCACCCTCGAAGGCCGCCAACTGGGCTTCCGTGGCTTTCTCCAGGTAACGCTCTTTATAGTCACCGTAGGGCATCCCATAAACCACTTCCCTGGCCTGGTCGTAATCCATCTCCACACCCCGCTGCTGCGCCTCGGCCCGATACCACTTGGCGATGCAGTTACGACAGAAAAAGGCCAGGTTCATCAGCTCGATATTCTGAACTTCCGGGTACTTTCCCAGGTGTTCCAGCAACCGACGAAAGGCGGCAGCTTCAATTTCAGTCCGGGTTGCATCGTCCAGTGTCTTGTCCAGGCTCATGGGAGGTCTTCCTTTGTCTTACAGGGAGGCGGCCAGTCGGCAGCCCTGGTTGATGGCTCGCTTGGCATCCAGTTCCGATGCCTCGTCGGCGCCACCGATTATGTGTACCGGAATCCCGGCCGCCCTCACCGGCTCGGCCAGCTCTCTCAGGGGCACCTGGCCGGCGCACAGGATGACATTATCCACATCGAGCCAGGTTGGATCGCTGCGATCCTTGCCATGGCTGACCAAAATGCCCCGGTCTTCAATGCGTTCGTAATTAATGCCGCCCATCATGCGAACCCGGCGCATTTTCAGGCTGGCCCGGTGTATCCACCCGGTGGTCTTGCCCAGTCCTCTACCCAGCTTGCCCGCAGAGCGTTGCAATAGCGTGACCTCTCTTTCCGGCGCAGGCACCCTGGGCCCACTCTCGGACACGCCACCGCGAGTTTCCGAGGGATCAACAACCCCCCACTCCTCCAGCCATTCCTGCAGGTTCAGGGTGCTGGAGTGACCGCCGGTCACCAGGTATTCCGCCACGTCGAAGCCTATGCCTCCGGCGCCTATGATGGCCACGCGCTTGCCCACCGGCGCCTTGCCACGCAGGACATCGATGTAGCTGAGCACCATGGGATTATCCTGGCCGGGTATATTCGGGTCCCTGGGCAGTACACCAGTGGCTATCACCACATCATCGTAGCCGGCATTCACCAGGTCCTCACTGCTGACCCGTTTGTTAAGCACCACATTGACCTTGTGCAACTCCAACTGGCGCCGGTAATAGGCAATCATGTCGTGGAACTCTTCCTTGCCCGGCACCTGCTTGGCCATGTTCAGCTGACCACCGATTTCGCCGGCAGCGTCGAACAGGTCGACCTTGTGACCACACTGGGCCAGCACTACCGCCGTGGACAAGCCGGCCGGTCCGGCACCGACGATAGCCACCTTTCGGGGAGCTTCGGTAGGCCGGTAATTCAGTTCCGTCTCATGACAGGCACGAGGGTTCACCAGGCAGGAGCTCATCTTGTTCTTGAAGGTGTGATCCAGGCAGGCCTGGTTACAGGCGATACAGACGTTCACCTCGTCCGCCCTGCTCTGCTCGGCCTTGAGTACAAACTCGGGATCGGCCAGCAAGGGGCGAGCCATGGAAACCATATCGGCGCAGCCGTCTGCCAGCACCTTTTCCGCCACCTCTGGCACGTTAATACGGTTCGAGGTAATCAGGGGGATATTCACCTCCTGTTTCATCTTCCGGGTAACCCAGGTGAACGCCGCCCTGGGCACCGAGGTGGCAATCGTCGGCACCCTGGCCTCGTGCCAGCCGATGCCGGTATTGATAATGGTGGCTCCTGCAGCCTCAATGGCCTTGGCCAGCATCACCACCTCTTCCCAGGTACTGCCATCGGGAACCAGGTCGATCATGGAAAGACGGTAGATGATGATGAAATTCTCGCCCACGGCCTCGCGGGTGCGCGCAACGATCTCTACCGGCAGTCGCATGCGGTTGCTGTAATCGCCGCCCCACATATCCTGACGCTTGTTGGTATGGGTAACCAGGAACTCATTGATGAAATACCCTTCCGAGCCCATGATTTCCACGCCATCGTAGCCAGCCTCCTGGGCCAGCACGGCGGAGCGGACAAAGGCCTTGATCTGCTTTTCCACGCCCTGGGTAGACAACTCTCGGGGCACAAAAGGAGTAATCGGGGATTTCACTTTGGACGGGGCGACCAGAAACGGATGGTAACCATACCGTCCGGCATGGAGGATCTGCATGGCGATCTTGCCGCCTTCAGCGTGTACCGCATCGGTCACCAGTTTGTGTTTACGCGCATGGCGCTTGCCACTCATCATGCCCGACAGGGGCTTCACCCACCCCGCCACATTGGGTGCATAGCCACCGGTGACAATCAGGCCCACTCCGCCGCGCGCCCGTTCGGCAAAATATGCGGCAAGCCGCTCATGCTTGTTTCCATCTTCCAGGCCCGTATGCATGGACCCCATCAGCACCCGATTCTTCAAGGTGGTGAAACCAAGATCCAGGGGGGAAAGAAGGTGGGGATAAAGGGGGTGGGCCATGCTGTGTATCCTTGAGATTGCGTCCCTAAAAAGCCATGCCGAAACACCCAGCGAGTGAACGACCAGCCATCCCGTCTACTTTGCCGTGCCTAGTGCCGCCAGTCCACCCGTGTCACACCCGGCCCTTAAAAGCCGGGCCTTGAATGCACCCAGCGAGGGCAGCTCAGACGCGTAAAAAAGATGGGTGAAGCAACCGCAATCCGAGGCGCCGAAACCGGGCCAGGCTGGAGCAAGCCCCCTGCCCGCGCCAAGTACCCGGGCCCAAACATGCTCCATGGGTTGGGCCTGGGACTGGTACCAGGCGGCAAGAGGATGGGTTTGCCTGCGAAGATAATCCACATGCCAGCGAAGACGCTCAGCGCCTGACCAGTGGCGAGACAAGCGCCCCCTGAGCCCGCCCGGGCCAAAGGCGCTGCCCACATACAAGTACACCCCGGCATCCAGCAGTCGTTCACCCAGGGCGCCGGGGCGCAGCCGAAATGGTGCCGCCGCGGCCAGGGCCAGCACATAGCTGCCTTGATCCGGTGGAAAGTTCGGCTCTTGCAGTGACATACGACTACCGGCCCGTCTTCGAGCCGCGCCTGGTATCGCCGGGCTTATCTTCCTTCACCTGTTTTTTTTCGCTGGCCTTGCGTAATTTCTCCATATGCAGGATCAAGCCGTCAGTCGTGCGCTTCAACAATTCCAGTTCGTCGACACTCAGGTCGTCCATGCGCTCAAGGTTGTACTCAATGGTGTCAATGACCTTGCTGACCGGACGTTGTAGCGGGCGAAAAAAGTAGGCCGTGATGGTAGACACGATCGTGCCAAAAAACAGCATGGAGCCGACGATCATCCAGGTTGCACCCAGGGCCTGGCCCAGTCCCGAAAGGGGCCGATCAGCTATCCCCGCGGTGGTGAATGCGGCCACGCACCAGTAAAGGGCATCGGCATAGTGAACTATGGACGAGCCCGTAACCCCGCTTTCAGCCAGGTAAAGACCCGCGGCAAAGATGGCCCATGCCAGCAACAACAACATCACAAGACCCAGGAAAGGCGTTTGTTCGGCCACATCGCGGCTAAAACGTCGCACACGCGAAGGTCCATATCGTAACTTCATGGCAACATCCTCCTGTGAACCAATGATAGTCCTTTCCAGGCTCACCCAGGGAGGGCTTTGCATCACTAATAAAACCACTCCGCCAGGGTCTTGCTTTGTTAGACTCGGCCCATGTCTGAACATGCATCTACATCTTTCAACGCCCTGGGGCGACTGCTGCGCTATGCCCGCGGCTATCGGCGCCGCATCAGCTTCGCCACCACCTGCTCGGTACTGAATAAACTTTTCGACGTCATGCCGGAAATCCTTATCGGCATCGCCATCGACGTCGTCGTCCGGCAGCAGGACTCCTTCGTGGCCAAGGCCGGGATCGTCGACCCCAAGTGGCAAATGGTGCTCCTGGCGGTGCTGACCCTTGCTATCTGGATGGGTGAATCCTTGTTTGAGTACCTGCACCTGGTTACCTGGCGAAACCTGGCCCAGGACCTTCAGCACGCAATGCGACTGGATGCCTATGAGCATGTGCAGCGCCTGGACCTTGCCTACTTCGAAGATCGCAGCACGGGCAACCTGGTTTCTATCCTGAACGACGACGTCAACCAGCTGGAACGCTTCCTCAATGGGGGCGCCAACAGCCTGATCCAGGTGGTGACCACCCTGGTCGCCGTCGGTGGTGTGTTTTTCGCGGTCTCACCCTTTATCGCATCGATGGCGTTTACCCCTATCCCGATCATCGTGATCGGAGCATTTTACTTTCAACGCCGGGCCCAGCCGCTTTACGCCGAGGTGCGTAACCGTGTTGGCATGCTGGCTGCCAGGCTCTCGGGAAACATCTCCGGAATCACCACCATCAAGAGCTTCGCCACCGAGGAATTCGAGGCCGAGGGCGTACGCCAGGAAAGCCAGGCCTACGTGGCAGCCAATCGCAAAGCCATCGCAATCAGTTCGGCGTTTATACCTATTATTCGCATGGCGATCCTCGCGGGCTTCCTGGCCACTTTCCTGGTCGGCGGCTGGATGACCTTAAGCGGCGATCTCAACGTCGGTGCATACGGCGTTCTGGTGTTCCTGACCCAGCGCCTGTTGTGGCCCCTCACCAGCCTGGCCGAAACCGTCGACCTGTTCGAGCGAGCCATGGCCTCGTCTCGGCGCATTCTTGACCTCATTGAAGTGCCGGTGCGTATTCGCGACCGGGCCGATGCAATGACCCCGACCAAGGTCGACGGTCATATCCAGTACCAGGGCGTAAACTTTTCCTATGGCGAAAATCAGCCTGTTCTGCACGACATTACCCTGGATATCCCAACCAGCAGCACGGTAGCCTTCGTTGGCCAGACCGGGTCGGGCAAAAGCACACTCATCAAGCTGCTGCTGCGTTTTTACGCGCCCACCGGAGGCAGTATCCTGCTCGACGGCCAACCGATTGAGCAATTGCAACTGGACAGTCTTCGCAGGCAGATAGGTCTGGTCAGCCAGGACGTGTTCCTGTTCCATGGCAGCGTCAGGGAAAACATCGCCTATGGGTCGCCAGGGGCGAGTTTCGAACAAATCCAGGCGGCCGCTGACGCGGCCGAAGCCAGCGAGTTCATCAACGACCTGCCGCAGGGTTTTGACACCCTGGTGGGTGAGCGCGGACAGAAGCTATCCGGTGGTCAGCGTCAGCGACTGTCAATTGCCCGAGCGCTACTGAAGGATCCGCCAGTATTAATCCTGGACGAGGCAACCTCCGCGGTGGACAACGAAACCGAGGCCGCCATACAGCGTTCCCTGCTGCGCATATCCCATACTCGCACGACCGTGATCATCGCCCACAGACTATCCACCATCGTGCACGCCGACACCATTCACGTGGTTGACAAGGGGCGCATTGTGGAATCCGGGAAACATGCCGAATTGCTGGAACACAATGGCATTTATGCGAGCCTGTGGAAGGTCCAAACAGGCGCCGGGGCAGAAAATTCCTAGCTATCGAGGCGCCCTGTCAGACCCAGGCTGCGGTCCTCGATACCCAGATAGATGGGCTCGGCCCGCTGGCGGTAAATATTCACCTTGGCATTGAAGGCGTGATGGGCAATACCATGCTTGTCATGAATTTCCAGACGACGAACGCTATAGCCACCGGAGGACATAAGTTCACCCGTGAGATAGCACTTGATGGAATTGATTGGCTCCCCTGCCAATTCCAGGCCATTGAGTTTCCCAAGGTGTTCCTGGGCAATGTCCATGAAGCGGATCGCATCGAATTCCTCGGGATTCAACATGCTCTCTCGTGATGGCGGCTGGGTTAATTTGAACTCACCCACCATGATCTGGCCCGGCAGGGCTTTGTCCACCATGCGCGCCAATTCGATTGTCACATCGCCCACCAGATAGCTATAGAGCATGGGGCTCAGGCTTTCCGCCTGGTAAAACTCGTAGCAACTACCCAGGTGGAAACAGGTTCTCAAGATTGGAACAACCTTGCCCCTGCCCTTGCGCCTGGCGATCGCGTTGTCTGCCAGGACCAGGTGCATGAAGTGATACAGGTTGGTGTTGGCGTTGTCGCCCTCGTCACGATTCCAGATATAGAACCCATCACCGGTGTTAGACCGGGCAAAGCGAATGTCAATCTTCTTGGTCAACATTCGGCTATGGGCCGAGTTTAGCGAATAAGACAGACTGTTCAGTTGGGTCATCTGCTCAAACGGGGTGAGCAAACTGAAGCCAACGATATCAAACAGGGCAACCGCCCTGTTGTCAGAATAATTCAGGCTATAACGACGGACAATGCGCTCAATCGCCTCGATTTCGCGGGCATGGCCACTAAGAGAATGCTGCATGGGCGCATGTACCACAGACAGGCCCAATTCACTGGCCAACTGTTCAAGTCGCTGGTATTCGCGCTGCTTGGGACTGGATACCAGTTCCCGATAAATGCCCTGGTCAAGACTGACGCTACCCATGGGGGCACTTTGAATCTGGTCGGCAAGGAAATAATGCGGCGCAATCAGTAGCGCGATGCCACCGTTGCTTGGCGCCCAGCCCAGCACGAGCTTCTCTCCAAGCGCCCAACTGTCGTGTAACAAGTTATCGAGATCGATGAGGTTGCTATGCTCTGCAACCGTCAGATCTTTTCCAAACAATTCGGCATCGGCCCTGCCACCGACTGTTCCAAAACGCTTGCCCGATAAATCAGGGAAATTATCGTCTGCCATGATTTCTTGTCTGTCTCATGTGTCACTTGCACCTGTATCGGTGTTGCGCAGAATCCTAACACGAGAAAGGCATCGGGAGATGTTCTCCCGATGCCTGTCTAGTGGTTCTCAAGGTCATCAAGTATTTCAGCCAACCGGCGATTTAACTTAACGAGGCTTGCCCCGCGACTTCTGCCTGCTGGAGCTTGAACGCGACTTGCCGCCAGATGATTCACGCCGGGATTCCTGTCTTGGGGCGGGACGGCTTTCAGATTTCACCTCGGGCTGACTCCGGGGAGCAGGCTCTGATCTTACTTGAGGAGCAGGCTGCGACCTTGCCTGGGGG
>Ga0224507_10001096_pt1 | contig 10849 bp, 9 predicted proteins | sample SF_Jan12_sed_USG_3_FD_170159 | JGI IMG/M metagenome (GOLD analysis project Ga0224507, IMG submission 170159) | Sediment microbial communities from San Francisco Bay, California, United States - SF_Jan12_sed_USGS_13 | ecosystem: Environmental > Aquatic > Marine > Sediment | place: USA: California...
GTCGGGGTATAAATTATGGACATGTACTTGGCAATATCGCTTTTAATGAGAGCATGCGCCAGTGTGACGTTGCGATCAAAAAGAGAACGGATATAGATGAACCGTTCTATATCGTTCTCCTTGTCCTCAACTTTTACACGACTGTTTTCCACCTGTTCGTCCAGGCTGCGTAATGTCGGCGGGAGCATGCCTGTCAGTCCAAGCCTATCCCTCTCTTCTCTTGTAAAAGCTGTTCCTTTGTTAATAAAACCGTTGCTGTGAATATCCATACCGCTGCTGTAAACATAAATATCTCTGGTATTGCCGTATTCGTCATACTTCAGCATATAGGAATGCTCAGACATGGGTGATATCTCCTGAATTGTTGTGAACGGATGCAGTCTTTGTTATAAACTTACCCAAAATAAAGAGTTCCCAGGGACAGTACAAATTCATATTATCACTATATCTCTTTAACTGGCAATGACAAGCTGGCAAAAACTAATAAAAAACAGCATCTCCCATCACGATCAACTCTCCCGGTTTCCCGGAATTGACCAAAAGGAGATTGCTGAAGTCTGCAGAATCTATCCCATGCGGGTTAATCCGTACTACATGGAACTCATCCAGCAATCAGGTGATCCGCTCTGGCGGCAGGCGATTCCGGATATTCGTGAGTTGCTGGATCAAACGGGCCTGGATGATCCACTGGATGAAGAGAACCTGAGCCCGGTCCCCAACCTGGTCCACAAATACCCGGACCGGGTGTTGTTTCTCGTCAGCAGCCAGTGTTCGATGTATTGCCGATTCTGCACCAGAAAACGAAAGGTCGGACGCAAAGAAATGGTGATTGATGATAAAACCATCGCAGCTGGACTGGCCTATATACAAAAAAACAAAGAAATACGCGAGGTCTTGCTGTCCGGCGGAGATCCGCTCATGCTGACTGATGTGCAGCTGGAAAAAATATTACAGGCTGTGCGGCGGATAAACACTGTCGAGGTGATTCGGATCGGGACAAGAATTCCCTGTACCCTGCCCATGCGGGTTACCCGAAAACTTGCTTCGATGCTGAAAAAATATCACCCTCTCTATATTAACACCCATTTCAACCATCCTGCTGAAATCACCCCCGAATCTACTCTGGCATGCTCAAGGCTTGCTGATGCGGGCATCCCTCTCGCCTGCCAGACAGTTCTCCTTAAAGGAGTGAACGATGACAAGTTAATAATACAGGAACTGATGTGCAAACTCCTGCAGATCAGGGTCAAACCTTATTACCTGTTTCAGGCGGATTTGACCCGCGGAGCCGATCACTTCAGGACTCCTGTTGAAACTGGTCTCGAAATAATGCGTTATCTCATCGGCAGGATCTCGGGCATGGCTGTACCGACATACGCACTTGATGCTCCCGGCGGCGGCGGAAAAATTCCCCTGACCCCTGACTATATTTCATCTCTCGATGAAAATTCTCTTGAATTCCTGACCTACCAGGGAACCCCCTGTTCCTATCCGAATTCTCGGCATGAATAAATGGTCCGAATTTGAATTTATCTTTGAACTGAACACGAATAACGATATAATATTTAATGGTTACGTGGTTGCAGATCTCTTATTCGTTCATACTTTCAGATCATAGGAATACCATGAAAAGACAATCCACCCGTTCCACCGGATATTTACCGGCCTCAGCCCTAAAATCCTCAGTCACCACAATGAGCTGCCTTGCCGCCGCAATACTTTTTCTCTTTATTACGTCAGTAACATCACCTGTTTCCGCGCAGGAAGGATGCGGCGAACTGCTTAAAAGCCGGTGCGCGGCATGCCATTACCTGACCAGAGTCTGTCAAAAAATCGAAAAAAACCAGAAAAAAGGATTTTTCGGCGGTGTTCTTTCTGGATCCTGGGGCCGTACTATAAAAAATATGATCAAACAGGGCGCAAAATTAAATGAAGCCGAACAGGAAAAGCTCACTCAATGCCTTGACAACTCGGTGCCGGAGATACTCGATCTCTGTGGCTTGAAAAAATAGCTCCGTATTGACCCGATCATTTACTTTACATCAGTTTAAGGATCATGACCAAATCACTATATTGTAAAGTATTCAAAAGCATTAAAGGTAATCAAACATGCCGAGCACGGCTAGTTTAATTGATGACCTCTGGAACGAAGGGGTAGCAATACTTACAACCAGCTTCGGCGAAAAATACAAAATCCTCTTTTCCCGGCCTGCCGACTTCTTTGACATTGTTATTGCCGACAGTTTCGAACCGATAGGATTCATTACCTTGAAAAATGAAGGTGCAGGAACCTACTCCATTGTGAACGATACCAAAGTCAACCCTCATCCTTCATTTATCAATACCCCTGGCCATGGCATAGAGGTGAAAAACAAATTCAGAAAAAAAGGAGTGGGAGCGGCCCTGCTCAGTATCGGCATCGGCATCGTCCAAAAAGACTGGCGGCTCAACAGCAGGGGGGGAGATTTTAAGGTTGTGGCCTCAGACATCACCGGTCAGGGACTGGGGTGCTATCAAAACTTCGGTTTTGTCATCATGGAAGGGATGCGTGTCAGCAGCGGGTACTATAACGACTCAGGAACCGTTCCGGAAATAAATATCCTTGCGGGACGGGCTTCTTTTTTCAAGCGGTTGAAAACCAGGTTGAGAATCTAGAGGGAAGTTGGCTGTCTATCGAATTCTGCCAAGAAATCTTTCCTGTATGGCGGGAAAGATTTCTTGGCAGAATGCACTTTTGCGGAACGCGGATCACTGTCTCGGATGGCACCTTCTGCAGGATTTTACATCAGAAACGCTGAAGGCCTTTTGACCGTTATGGCAGCAACCACAATATCTGCCTTTTTTCATTTCCGCCATGGTCAATTGTCCCCCCTTCACAACCTTGTCATCAACCTTCATTATAAAAACCTTGGGATGGCACTCGATACATTTAAGCTTCTCCCGGGCGGTGTGTTTTTTATGGCTGAAAACAGCAGTGCTTTTCCCTTCCGCATCTGACAGGGTAATATCGTCTGGAAAATATCCGGCGCTGACCATCTTCTCCATGGCGTGCTCCTCGCCACCTGAAGCCTTTGTTCTGGCCGCCTCGGCTTTTTCGATGACGGCTTCCGCCTCTACCATTGCTTTTTCAGCCTCGGCCATGGCCTTTTCAGCATCTGCTTTGGCTTTTATCGCGTCTAACCTTGCCTTTTCCAGATAATTATCGGTTGTGGCCTCAGCCGTCCAGCCTGATTTCCCCGGACCGATAACAAGTACAAATGCAATAACAAACATTGTGACGAATCGCATGATTCTCTGTACCTGGTCGATTTTTTGCATTCCGTCCCTCCTGAAAAAATATATAATTTTCAGCCCCTGATCCGCTTCTCGTCTTCAAGGCCTTTTTTTTTTAATGGTCTTTATTTTCTTCCTTGCTGTCCGTATCCGCTTCGACGTCATCCTCATCGGGCTGAATTTTTCCCTGCTTGACCAGTTCTTCATATCCCTTTACTCCGATATGGCACCTGGCACACTGGGTGGTTGTCGAAAAAGAAATATCGCCGTTATGGCAGGTACCGCAATACCTTTCGTTACAGAGGCTTTCCATATCAAAGGTTGCCTGTTCCTGCATGGCCAGGGCTTCCATTTCAAAGGTTTCGTCGTGACACCACTCACACTGCATGCCAAGGTCTTCAGTATGAGCCTTGTGACTGAAAATAACCGCCTTGAGCGGCTTGGTATAAATGATATCGCCTCCGTGCTCCTCTTCCTCAGCGGTAGTGGCAAAAATCGCCGGGCTGTTGAAGATCAGGGATACCAATAAGGCAAACAAAACAAGTAACAATAATCTTTTCATTGAGATCACCGATTTTAAATCATTATTAGTAAGCAGCCATTTACCTGGCATCCGCCTGACGTCTCAAGTCCCATGGTGAAGACCGTGTTGCCTTCATATAGAAAACATTGGGCTTGGAGCCTGATTCAGGGCGAAGCACCCAGACCTGTTTCTCAATCTGGTGCACCATTTTATAGACAACATTTTCAGGGTCTGAAATATCACCGAAAATCCTGGCGCCCGTCGGGCAAACATTGGAACAAGCAGTTAAGGTTTTACCTTTTGACAATCGTGTATCGTAACAGAAGTTACACTTGTCAATGGCATGCCGCTCTTCGTTAAAATAACGGGCCTCATACGGACAGGCCAGAACACACATCTTGCAACCGATGCACTTACTGGTATCCATCATCACGATACCGTTATTGGTATCCTTATACGTTGCCTTTGTGGGGCAGGCACGGCAACATGGCGGTTCATTACAGTGGTTGCAGAGAATGGGAATGAATTCTTTCTTGCGCCCGACAGCATCACTGACCTTTTTGGTCAGGATCCTGGTTCGATAGCCGTAGTCAGGCACCTCGTTTGTTTTCTTGCAGGCCCGGACGCAAAGCTCACAGTCAATGCAGAGGCCTTGGCGCACGACCATGCTGTAATGAGGCTTGTAAGGATATTTTTCCACAAATTCACTGGGTGAGGCAAAAACTTCGTTTACCTTGGAAACAACGGACAGGATCTGGCCGCCGGCAAAAACACCGGTTATCATCAGTCCCATTTTCATAAACGTCCGTCGTTCACGAACGGAAACCTTCTCAAGGCTTTCTTCCTGTAAATTGTCAATATCAATCTTGTTGAAATTCATGCTTGGCACTCCTTATACTCGACACTTGTCAATCAATATTTATTCTTCAATCTTTGTTTTGATCATTCTGTGATGACGCTGCAGTGCCTGTTCAGAAGTTTCACCCTCTTTCTTGTAATGGATGCCGCCGCAGCCAGGACAAATAAAGGCGCCTGGCGGAACAATCTCGTGCTTCTGGAACTGGTGACCGTTGAGGATTTTCTCGCCAAGAATAAATAAAGACCCGGCTAAAGCCAGTCCGCCCGTAACCACTGCTATTTCATGAAATGATGGGACATAGTTAAGCAGCGCACTGTATTCCTCGACATGCAGGGCATGAAAAACCGGGACGATCTGACCGGCCAGCACCAGGTCATAACGCATGAAGAAAATTCCTATCAGCATCATTCCGGTCGCAATAAACATCAACTGAACATTCAATCCTTTAGAACGTACAAGGAGAATAAGCGGAATCACGAGGCCCATTCCAATTTCCCCAATCCAGAAAAAAGGAGCATAGGGGCCTACGATAAATGCTTTGATCGCAACAAATTTTTCCGGGGCGACAATTCCGCTGATGATCTTCCAGAGGGTAAAAAAGAGGATTATTGAAATCAGCATAATTGTCAGCTGAGAGACTGCTTTAATGGCCCTTTCCTTACGGCTGTCAAGAATTTCCGGGTTAATCATCCAGGCAAAGCAGGTGAAAAATATTATGGCTGCCCCCCCCGACATCATAGCAGAAACGATAAAATAGATAGGCATATACGGGCCGTACCAGAACTCGCGGCCATGGAGCATACCAAAAACCGCGCCAAGGTTACTATGGGCGGCTACACCGAAAAGAAGACCAAAGAAGCCGGTAAACCTTGAGAGGGCGTGATTCTGTTCAAGCAGAAAGAAATATTCAAAACACAGGGCCAGCAGATACAGACCGTAAAGTGTTCCCATCCACCACATATTAGACCGGAAGTTTGGTGATATAACATTGAATATGGCCATCCGGAAAGGATTTTCCAGATCGAAAAATATAATGGTAAACCCGGCCAGCATGAAGACAATGGACATGAACACCGCCCGTTTGGCTATGGGCATATAGGGTTCATAGCCGAACACATGGCCGATTGATGAAACCAGACAGAGCCCGGTGGACGTTACGACACAGAAAATATACCCGGAGATCAACAGACCCCAGGGTATCTGACGGGTAACTCCATACACATGGCGATAACCGGTGAAGGTCCCATGCAGTCCCACAACATAAGCACAAAGGGCCGTAATTCCCAGCAAGGCAAGGATGCTCAACTGCACTTTTGAGCTGACAAGAGCACTGAATCCTGTATATCCCCACCTTGCCGCTCTCTCCTCTGAAATTTTTGCCATTTCCCCCTCTCCTTTCTTTCATATCTGGTCTGCTTGTGTAAATCCCAGATATAAAGCAGTAATTAAACCGTGCAAAATAATGATTGCAGAAGCAAAAAAATAAATGATTATCGAGAATTCGATAAATAGCCAACCAAGCCGGTATTAATAATTCATTTTAGTGAAATTATAATTTTTCATTTTGCTTAATTAATTATTATAGCAAAGCTAATAATTTTTGCAAGTGCCATGGTGGCAAAAAACGCTATCGGCGGAGAGCTGTGATGAGGAAAATTCCAGGTAGGGGAAAAGCGTCATCATCAATTTTGTGCTGTTTAACGCTCAGGAATCTTTTTTATTCGCTTAATTGACAATGCTGGACGTTATGCAGGAATCACTGAAAAAAATAGCTGACATAACCAGGATATTGAGGATTTACAGGGCAATTTATTGGAGCAGAACACTGTATGGACATCTCTGATCAGTCAGGAAATTTCACGGGCTGATCAATCTCAAGCAGGGTCGATGTTTTTTATGGGTGGGGTATTGCTGCCTGATTTTTACTGAAATGTAGTTTTCTCTGACCGTGTTTATTATTTTCTCCGTACCGGTCATTTTTCTGTACACGGCAGAGATAATTTTTTTTCAGATCATAAGCCGCCTCAATAAAGGTCATTGCCCATCTGAAACCTGCCGGAAAGTATTATTTTGCTAAACCTTTCAAGAACTCTGCAACATCACGAACAGGCTGATCCTCGATGAGGGTAATGTGACAAATATCACAATTATCGGGAATGGTCTTGCCGGTATCGGTCTTAAAATTTTCATGATGACAGCGAAAGCAGCCGCTCCCATTCTTATGACCGGTATAACTCTTATACGCTCCCCATTCTATGTTCATCTGCGGGAAGACATTTTCCATATATGCTTCCTGTACTCCCCTGACCGCCTGATCAACCAAGTCTCGCTCCTGATTAATAAGATCAGGATAGTGTTCTCGGTACCAATCCAGCAATTCTTGTGCGATCCCCCGCCTGGCAACATCCTGAGAGGCATACTTTTTTACGATTGCCGCAAGACCCTGTCTTTTAATAAAAGGTATCTTCTGGGGAATTACGCCATTGATTATTTTTTGATCCAGGGATTCCTCGGGACTGAGAAAAATATGGGTAGGACGGTTATGACAATCCATGCAATCCATGACCCTTTCCTCGAGTTCTTTTTCCCGGACCAGCTTGTGATCATTATTTCGGTATACAATTTTCTTCTGATCCGAACCGACAAGGCTCACCTGATATATATCCTCCCGGTCTTTAGAGGTGATGAAGGTAACTTTATTATTTTCTGAAATATGCCAGTGTATGTCATGAGCCTCTCTGCCGCTGTAATCACCTGAGCCGATCTTCAACAACATAACTGTTTGAACGTGCGTATTGTTTTCATCCGACAGAAATTTGTCATGGATACACAATTTGTGCCCATGGAAAATTTCAGGGCGGTGACAACTTTCGCATGTGCCCCTTTCCGGCCGCAAGGCAGTAATCGGAGTTTTAATGGGACGATTATAAGAATCACGCATAACAGCAAGGAGTTGCCTGGCTCCGGAGAATTTTGATTTTGTAAACCACTCCGAACTTGCCCCAATATGACATTCCACACAGGACACCTGGGAATGGGGTGAGTTCTTATAGGTAACATATTCCGGTTCCATAACCTTGTGACAAAATTGACTGCAAAAGCCTACTGTATCGGTATATTGCAATCCGGCAAAGGTTACAATGAAGACAACAATGAGCGTGCCCACTGTTGTCAGGGACGTCAAAAAAATTATTTTTCGTATACGTGTAAAACGACCCGGCCTCCTTAACTCTTCTTCGAAATACTCGACGACGAGCTGCCCTATATTATCTTTATCATCAGAAAAAAGAGCTCCTCCAAGAAACATAAGGAAACCTATGATAAATATAGGCCCTATCACCAGATATATGAGAAAGCTAAAGTATGGGTTCTGGACTATCCCCAGGATGTCAATGAGAATTGACACCAGCAATACTGGCAAGAGTATGGCAACAACGATTCCTCCGATGAGGGAACGCCTGCTTCGTGAAAGAAAATTTATTATTTTTTTCAGTATTTTTGTGAAAAATTGAGACAATTTCAAACTCCCGCCAAGCTTATTTTCTGGGTGTCAAGACGTGTTGATTCTTTGTAGATTGAGCTGTTTAACGTAATAAAAGAAAACTGTCGATAGAGGCTACATCTCTTCTGGCCCGGATTTAACCATTTCTTCCATTCTTTTCTTTTTAGTACATGAATAGATAATTTCCATTTCTTCTTTGTCCAGCGTTTCATTTAACAAAAGCATATCAGCCAGGTAATACAGAAAATCGATTTCTGTGGTTAAAATCTTTTTCGCATTGTCATAACACGAGAGGATGATTTTTTTTACCTCATTGTCTATTAACAGGGCAGTCGCTTCACTGTAATTACCCCTGGCAAACTGATCGCCTAAAAACCCTCCTTCTTTTCTGCTATAGGACATGGGACCTATTTCTTGATCCATACCCCAACTGCAAACCATTCTGGTAGCAATCTCAACCGCCTGCTGAAAATCATCCTCGGCCCCGGTGGTCTGCTGATTCAAGGCAATCTCTTCCGCCACCCTTCCGCCAAGCAGAATAGTAATTCTGGTTAACAGGTATTCCTTGGGATAGGCATGGCGATCCTGCAGGGGCAGTTGCTGGGTATGCCCCAAGGCTCTACCCCTAGGTATTATGGTAATTTTGTGCAGAGGATCCGCATCCGGCAGGAATTGAGTCAGGATGGCGTGACCGGCTTCATGAAAAGCCATAGTCTGACGGTCCTGATCGTTAATCACCATCCCTTTTCGCTCAATACCCATCAGGATTCTGTCTTTCGCTACATCAAAATCCTGGCTGTTGATTTCTTTTTTGGATGTCCGGCCGGCGATTATTGCTGCCTCATTGACCAGACTCGCCAACTCCGCCCCGGTAAAGCCCGGAGTACTGCGGGCAACATTTTCCAGATCGATATCCTTGGCAAGCGGCATATTACGGGAATGAACATTGAGAATCTGCAGGCGGCCTTTGACATCGGGCGGCAGAATATTAATCTGACGGTCAAAGCGTCCCGGTCTGCGCAGGGCCGGATCGAGGATATCCGGCCGGTTGGTAGCAGCCAGGATAATTACAGTTTCATCTGTGGCAAAACCATCCATCTCGACCAGTAAAGCATTCAGGGTCTGCCCCCGTTCATCCTGGCCTCCGGAGTCTCCACCGGCTCCCCTATGACCGCCGACAGCATCAATCTCATCGATAAATACTATACAAGGCGCACTTTTCTTGGCTTCACGAAACAGATCCCGAACCCTAGAGGCACCGACACCGACAAACATTTCCACAAAATCGGAGCCGCTGAGACTGAAAAAAGGAACTCCCGCTTCTCCGGCAACAGCTTTGGCCAGGAGTGTTTTTCCGGTACCCGGGGGACCCTGGAAAAGTATGCCGCGGGGAATAATCGCGCCAAGCTTGCTATATTTTTTCGGCTTCTGGAGAAAATCAATAATTTCGATTAGCTCTTCTTTTGCTTCCGGCACACCGGCAACATCACGAAAAGTTACGCTTGTGGAACTTGTGGTAAATTTATACTTTTTGTCCTTCTCTGAATCTTCATCATCTCCCTTTCTTACCTGCTTGCTGGCCAGAAAATACCAGGCCAACATTACGAGGCAGACAGGAATAACTATACTCAACAGATTCCAGAACGGAGCAGGACGGTCGTTCCGGCCAAGAACGATTACATTTTTTTCAAGCAGTTTCGGCAGGATGCTCTGAACATCAGGAGAAAAGGTGGTGAATTCCCGCCCAAAGGTATCGACAAGGTTAATGTCACCACCCTTGAAGCTCACTTTTGCAATTTCATTGTTTTCGAGACTGGTCAGGAATTCGTTATAGCTTATGGATGGCTGCTTATGCTCCATATTCCAGAAAAGTACAATAATACCGCCCAGGATTCCTATAAGCACCAGAATGTACAAGCTGCGTATAAATGCGATCACAAATTACCTGCAAATAAGAAAAAAACTCTTTGTATCCGGAGCCTGGCTAGAATTATCATCTCTACTCCGCGAAGAGCCTGGTTGCATATATATTGCCTTCTGACAGGTAAGCTGTCAAGCTTATTAGAGTGTTGCATCATGCTGATGTACTGAAAAATACAGATATTTTACCGAACCATCTCACCGGATACTTACTTAAATGGAAACCGGACAGCAAACCAGTCTACTTCCGAAGAACAGGATTCTTTGAGCCTGCCTGATCTGAAATTATCATGTTTTCCAGGCGGGAACCGTCAGGTACATCTGCATCATCCCAGATGACGCAGTTTCTTAATGTTGCCCCGCTGCCGATATCCGCTTTGCCGATACAACCCCATCCGGAAAGGACCGCATCATTTGCAATTCGGGCCTGTTTATCAATAAGCCACTGACCTTGCGCAACCGGCAATGATGCATTTTTTACACCTATTCCTGTCAGCAACTCCTTATGCAGCTTTAAATAATCTTCAGGTGTTCCTATATCACTCCAGAAACTGTCATCCACCCGGACAAAGCCGACTTGTTTCCCTTGCCGGGCAAGATTCTCGTACAAATCGATTATATGATAAAATCGACCGGCAGGAATCTGTTTGACCACATCCGGATCGACAACATGTATGCCGGTAAAAGCAAGGAGCCTGTTCGCTGAAACTTCTCCTGCCGCACGAAATGAAACTATCCTGTCATTACAGACTGCAACTGAATTAAAACGCGG
>Ga0224507_10001097_pt1 | contig 10849 bp, 15 predicted proteins | sample SF_Jan12_sed_USG_3_FD_170159 | JGI IMG/M metagenome (GOLD analysis project Ga0224507, IMG submission 170159) | Sediment microbial communities from San Francisco Bay, California, United States - SF_Jan12_sed_USGS_13 | ecosystem: Environmental > Aquatic > Marine > Sediment | place: USA...
GAACAATCTACTTTTGCAAAAGAAGGTGAAATTGATTTTGGAAGTTGGAAATACAAATCAGATTGTTATAATTTAAGATTGAAAAATTTGAATAAATTTAATGATGCGGTGTAAAGTTTGCAACATAAAATTTGAAGTTGTTTATTTTAATCAAAAGTATTGTTCTAACGAATGTAAACACAAAGCCGAAAAGCTACCTAAGAAGAAAGCTAAACGCCTTTATAAATGTAAACAATGCAAAACACCATTTGAAAGAATGAAGCCTTTACAAGCCGTTTGTTCACCAATTTGTGCAATTGAATATTCAAAAGTTTTGGAAGCAAAAAAGCAAAGGAAAGAAACACGCGATTTAAAGCAATCAATGAAAACTTGGATGGATTACTATCAAGAAGCGTTGAAAGTGTTTAATTCTTATATTAGAGAACGCGACAAGAACGAAAAATGTATTTCTTGCGATGCTGCTCCAGGAACTTACAGATTAACAAGCGGCCATTACTTTCCACAAGGCCAAAACAAAAGTGTTGCATTGGATGTTGATAATGCGCACGGTCAATGTTGGTTCAACTGCAACAAAAACAAATCCGGCAACCTTGCAGAATATTATCCGCGATTGATTAAGAAGATCGGCCAACAAAGATTTGACGAATTAGAGCAAAGGAAAAACAGTTTAAAAGAATATTCAATTCCGGAACTTATCGAAATAAAAGTTATATTTAAAGACAAATTAAAAAAACTAAAAGCAAAATGAAGATATTAGTAGCTTGTGAGGAAAGCCAGGCCGTAACAATAGAATTGAGAAAATTAGGTCACGAAGCATTTAGTTGTGATATTAAAGAATGTTCCGGTGGTTATGCTGATTGGCACATTATAGGTGATGCTATTAAAATTATGTACGATTCAACCTATAATTGGGAAATGATGATAGCTTTTCCCCCTTGCACACATTTGGCGGTTAGTGGTGCAGCACACTTTGAAAAAAAGCGAAAAGATGGAAGGCAACAAGAAGCAATTGATTTTTTTATGAAATTTGTTCACGCACCAATTGAAAGAATTGCTATTGAAAATCCTATTGGTATAATGAGCCAAATATACAGAAAGCCGGACCAAATCATTCAACCTTATTATTTTGGGGATGAAGCACAAAAATCAACTTGCCTTTGGTTAAAAAATTTAAATTTATTGGAGCCAACAAACATTGTTTCAAAAGGTGAATTTTTTGAATTTATTGAAAAAAAAACGGGTAAATCTAAACGGCAACCTTTATGGTATGCTGAAAGTTTAAGTATTGCAAAATCAAATGAGGAAAGAAGCACTTTGAGAAGTAAAACATTTCCAGGAATTGCAAAAGCAATGGCTGAACAACTACCAAAGCCAAGAAAGCAATTAAACATATTTGACTTAGGTGCTTAAATTTAAAACATAAAATGATTATATTTGTAATTCTATGAAAGCAAAAACAGAATTTTTAGTAAACTCAAAAGAGATTGAACAAGCGTTGAAGTTGGATATTTCACCGCCCGAACCGGAATTTAAAAATGTTGATTTTACTTTTGATTTAAACGCGGTTGCGGCTTATTACATAAATTCAGACGGAAATATAAATATTTCGCTTTACGGTGAATTATGGACATTAATCTACAATAAAAGAGTTATTGCAGAACTTGAAAGATATTTAAACAGATGATTGAAATATATTTAATTATCTTTGTAGCCGTATTATTGCAAATGTTAATAATAAACCCTATATTAAGAAAATTACTAAAAATAAACGAATGAGCAAATTAAAGAGATTTACAGATATTATGAAAGGCCTTTTGGCAATTGGAATAATAGTTGGATCAGTTCCTTTTATTGTATTCCCGGTTGTATGGTATTGGATAAAATGTTTTAATATATTCTTTTAAAAATGGATATTTTACTAAAAGCGTTAATAATATCATTGTTTTGCGTTGGATTGCGTATAATTTCATCACCTGGAATGATTTTTTATTTTTTACGTATGCCGTACGAATGGGCGCAAAGACATTCACAACTCCTTAAATACATATTAAAGCCGGTTATTGGTTGCGGAACGTGTATGGCTTCAGTTTGGACCATAGCAATTGAACTTGAATATTATAATGGCACTTTTAACATTGAATTGATAATTATTGCTTTTATAGTAGCGGCTTTAAATTCATTGATTTATGCGTACTTTGAAAAGATTACCGCGTGAAAAGGCCAAGAATTGATTATTTGGATCGAATGATTTTGATTGAATACGAAACCGGAAATGCAGATTTCAACGGTGTAAATGTTAGAAATAGAATAAAGTATTTAAAATTGAGAAGGTTTTTCGCAAAACGATTTATTAACAAAAGTAAAAGAATAGAAGGGAATGATAAAAGATTTTGAGCCAATGGATTTTTCACAAAATTACACATACAACGACAAAAAGATTTATATCAGTTACGAAACAAAGAAATACATACTTTGTTCATTCTATCCGGATGGAAAAGGAACTTTCAAATTGGATAAAACAGAATTTTATGCTTAAAGTTTTAACTATCAAAGAAGAAATATTAAACAGATATTGTGATGAAGATTTATTAATCGCTGATGGTTTTGATGATGCTATAATTGGTATTGAAGAAAATACTATGAGAATAATATATTCAGTTAAAAAGTGTATTAACATACTTGAAAAAGAAATGAGTTTTGAAGATGCAACAGAATATTTTTATATCAATGTGAATGATTCGTATGTTGGCAAACAAACTCCAATTTGGTGTATGGATGATATGTAAATAATAAATTAACTAACTTTGTTAAATGGGTAAGCTAACAGATAAGCAAGAAATGTTTTGTAAAGAGTATTTAATTGATTTAAATGCAACACAAGCCGCAATTCGTGCTGGTTACTCCAAAAAGACTGCAAATGAACAAGCCGGAAGGTTGTTAGTAAATGTTAGTGTTCAATCAAAAATTTCTGAATTAAAAGAAAGCCGTTCAAATCGAATTGAAATGAGTGCTGATGGTGTTTTGAAAGAACTTAAAAATTGGGTTGAAGGTGACTATACAGATTTGATGATGTTAACCGCAAAACAGATAAAAGAACTTGCGCCCGAAATAAGAAGATTAATAACCGGATTTAAAAGAACAACGCGCCGGATTCCTGGAACTGATGAAGAAGAAATTCAAATTGAAATTAAATTTATTGACAAAATCAAAGCGATGGAAATGATTTCAAAACATATTGGTTTTTATGAAAAGGATAATTCTCAAAGTAATAAACAACCGATAATAATTAGTTTAGGAGAAGGAACAAAACCGAATGAAGATTGAATCTATTACCAAAACAAAACAACGCGGTTTATTATTTAAAAGATAAATCAACAACAGAAATTTTATTTGGCGGTGCTGCTGGTGGTGGTAAATCTGCATTTGGTTGTTTATGGTTAATTGAAGGGTGTTTGAGTTATCCGGGTTCGCGTTGGTTAATGGGAAGAAGTAAACTAAAAACATTAAAAGAAACAACGCTAAATACTTTCTTTGAAATGTCGTCCGAACTTGGAATTAATGAACATTGGATTTATAACAGTCAATCCGGAGTAATTCAATTTATAAATGGCAGCCAAATCATAATGAAAGATTTGTTTCTTTATCCTTCCGATCCAAATTTTGATTCACTTGGTTCGTTAGAAATCACCGGTGCATTTATTGACGAATGCAATCAAGTAAATTATAAAGCGTGGCAAGTTGTAAAGTCAAGAATTAGATACAAGTTAAAAGAATTTAATTTAATACCGAAAATTTTAGGAAGTTGCAACCCGGCAAAGAATTGGACCTACAAACAATTTTACCGGCCGTATAAAAACAAAGAATTAATTGAATATAGAAAATTCATTCAATCACTTCCAAAAGATAATCCGCATTTACCTAAATCCTACATTGAAAGTTTAAACCAATTGGATGAGGTAAGCCGACAACGTTTACTTTTGGGAAATTGGGAATATGACGATGATAAAAGCGCGTTGATTTCATATGAAGCAATAATGGATTATTGGAACGGTCAACAAGTTACTCCAGGACCAACAAGTTATTTAACAATTGACGTTGCAAGGAAAGGAAAGGATAAAACAGTTTATAGGGTTTGGAAGGGGTTTGTTTGTGTTAACCGTTATGAACTCGGCAAATCATTAATTAATGAAGTTGTTGATAAGGCAAAGGAAATTCAAAGAGAATATAAAATAAGCAATTCAAATACAATAGCTGATGAAGATGGTGTTGGTGGTGGTGTTGTTGATTATCTTGGATGTGTTGGATTCGTAAACAATAGCCGACCGGCACTTGGCGAAAATTACGATAACTTGAAAAATCAATGTTCTATTCGAATGGCCAAAAGAATTGAAGCGCGTGAAGTTGTTGAGGTATGCAATGATTCAAATATTATTGATATTGTTTCTGAAGAAATGGAGCAAATCAAACTAAAAGACATTGATAAAGATGGGAAACTTGGATTGATTCCAAAGGATAAAGTAAAAGCTTTAATTGGCCGATCACCCGATGATTGGGATTCTATAATGATGCGCGAATACTTTGAACTTTACGGTGGTTTTTATGTCGATTAATTAATTAAAAAATTTGTTTAACTTTGTAAAAAGATTTTTCACGAATGGGTATTTTCTCAAATTGGTTTCAAGATGCAACAGAAAGACCGGAAGTTGCGGTTTATCAAATAGGTTCTAATTTCGACATTGGAAAGACTGAAGGCGTTATTGAAAAAGGTTATATCAACAACGGTGATGTTTATGCAATAGTCAAAAAGATTGCCGACAATGCGAAACACATTCCGCGTGAACTTTGGCGTAAAGATGGTGATGAATGGGTGATGGTTACCGAAGGTGATTTATACCAAATAGTAACAACAAGACCAAACGACCAACAGAACATTCACGATTTTGTTGAACAGTCAATTACAAATTTATTAACGAAAGGTAACACTTTCAGACGTGGCCGAAGAACACCCGGATTTGGTGAAGCATTTCAAGAAATATTAATGGTTAATAATAATATTTTAACTATTGATTGCAAAATTGAAGATTTCAATTACATTCCGAAACAATACAAATTAGAGTTAGGAAAGAATAAATTAATTGTTCCGGTTGAAGATATGAACCACGTTAAGTTTTACAATCCTTCAGATTATGGAATGGTTTCTTGTTTGGGATTATCACCATTACAAGCCGGATTACTTTCTTTGGTTGCTTCAAATGATAACAAAACCGCGCAATCTGTTTTGGTACGAAATCAAGGAATTAGAGGTTTAATAACTTCACGATCAGAACGCGCACAAACACCGGAAGAAAGAAATCAAATCCAACAAGCGGCTGATAATCGAATGATGGGCGCAAGTAAGTTTGGAAAGGCAATTGCAACTTCAGCAAATGTTGATTTTATCCAAATGGGAATGGATGCAACACAATTAAAGATTATTGAAAGCGCGGTTATGAAGTTGCGCGACCTTTGTAATTTATACGGTGTTGATTCTTCATTGTTTAATGATCCGGCCAATAAGACTTATAACAACCGAAAAGAAGCGGAAAAATCAATGTTTACAAATGCGGTTATTCCGGTAAATCAAAAAGATATTCAAAGCCTTTCCGAATGGTTACTTCCGGCCTGGAATGAAAGAGATAACACAACTTATGAAATTAGACAAAATCTTTCATCTATTCCGGTGTTACACGAGGATGAAGATAAAATGGCCGCGAAACAAGAAAAAGTTAGTAAAATATTTATTAGTATCTTAGAAGCGCAAATATCAAACGAACAAAAAGTGTTTTCACTTATGCGTTCATTGAATTTAACCGAAGATGAAGCAAAAGAAATTGTTGGAAATGAAACACAAGAAATTGAGTAAAGGACAAATTGAAAAGTTGAAAAAGGCAAAGATTAAATCTTTGAATGAAAATAAACTGATTAAGAAATGAAAATAACCGGTAAAACATTCGCAACCAAAAAGGAAGAAATTGATTATCTTGTTAAGCATAACAAGGAAATAATTGAGTTTAAAAAAGCGGTTGTGAAACATACTACTCCAACAACAACTGAAGCGGAAATTTCTTCAACATTAAAGGCATTAAGCACTTCAAAAGAACACGATACTGATAATGTAATTAAAAGAACGGTTATCGGCAACACTTACAATTGGTTGGATTCGCACGGTGATGTTCATCTTGATGGTACATTTGGAAAATCTATTTCAGAAAGACAAAATAAAATTTGGCACTTACACGATCACGAACAAAAGATTACCGCGAAAGTTGGTATTCCTTCAAAGATTTATGAAGAAAAAGTTTCTTGGTCCGATTTAGGAATTAAGAAAGCCGGAACAACAACCGCTTTAATGATGGATTCCGATATTCGAAAAGATTATAATAATTTAATATTCCAGGAATACAAAGATGGAAACATTGACCAGCACTCCGTTGGTATGTATTACGTAAAGATTGATTTTGCGGTTAATGACAAAGAACACAAAGCGGAATTTAAAACTTGGAATGATAACATTGAAAATATAGGAAATCGCGAAAAGGCCGAAGAACTTGGTTACTTTTACGCGGTTAAAGAAGCTAAATTGGTTGAAATTAGTGCGGTGTTGCAAGGTAGTAACGAACTAACACCGACAATTGAAGCAAAAGATATTGAGCCGTCGAAAGACACTCAAAACGAGCCGGAGCAATCCACTCACAAAATAAATAATAATTTACGAAATAATTTTTTAATTTAAAATAAACAAAATGTTTACAAGAAAAACGGCTGAAGAAATCAGCAAATTAAACGAGGTCGAAATTAACGACTATCACACGGCTTTAGAAAAGCACCGTGAAGAAAAAGAAGCGGAATTGAACAAATCAATTTCTGAAAAAGCAAACGCAAGTGATGTTGCAGAATTAAAAGCTTTAGTTGAAGGACTTAAAGTTTCTGAATTTGAAGCAATGAAATCAACTTTAAAAGCGCAAGGTAAAGAAATGGCGAAATTAGTTGAGCAAGTTGAAACATCAACATCAAAAGAAGGTATTTCTTTTACTGCTGCGGTTTTTAAAGGATTAAAAGAAAATTCTGAAAGACTAAAAACAGTTTTGAAAGAAGGTGCTGGAACTATAAAGTTAGAAATCAAAGCAAGTCAATCGGCTGCGGATATTACTTCCGGAACTGATTTTGCAACAATGGAGCCAGGAGTTGGCCAAATTGCAACAAGACAAACATTAATGAAATCTTTGTTTCCGGTTCAAGCTATTTCAAGCGAATATTTGAAATACAATGACCAAGAAACAATTGTAAGAGATGCAAAAAATGTTGCCGGTTGTGCTTCATCAACGCATAATTCAAAAATCACTTGGCAAGTTAGAACGCTGCAAATCAGCAAGGTGCGCGACTATGTAGACGTGTGCGTTGATATGATGTCAGATTTCCCATACATCGAATCAGAAATCAGAAACTTAGTTTCAACTGATGTTGCTTTGAAAGTTGACCAACAACTTTTATTAGGAACGGGTGTTTATCCGGAACTTAATTCCGTTGATGCGGTTGCTTCAACATTTGCTGCTGGAAGTTATGCACTTGCAATACAAGATGCAACGCTTATTGATTTAATCAAAGTTGGTGCTGCTCAAATATCTGATTTTGGACAAAATAACAAATTTATGGCTAACACGGTTTTATTAAACCCGGTTGACGCGATGAAAATGCAATTGTTGAAAAATGCAGATGGTAATTATATGGTTCCAAACTGGATTACTTCTGATGGTGTTAATATCGGAGCAATGCGAGTTATTGCAAACCAATTAGTACCGGTTAATGAAGCGTATATCTTTGATTCTTCTAAAGGAACAATTTTCCAACGTAGAGGTGCAACGGTTGAATTAGCTTTTGAAAACAGAGAAAACTTTGAAAAAGAGTTGGTTACTGTTAAGGCTTACGAACGTTTAAACTTCAGAGTACGTAATGTAGATGCTAACGCATTTATGCACATAGCTGATATTACTGCGGCAATTGCTGCAATATTGAAGCCATAGTATTAATTTACTTTATAATCGCGCACTTCCTTCATTGGTTGTGCGCTTTTGTAGTTAAAAGAAAGATATTATGGAAACCACAAAATTGATTTTATTAGCTGATCACAGAACACTTGGTTCAAAGGGTGTAGTTTTTGAAGTTCCAAATGAAAATGTTTCAGCCTGGATTGATTCCGGTAAAGCAAAAAAACATTCAAAAGGAAGTTCAAAGAAATCGGAAAGCGGAAATAATAAAAAAAGTAAAAAAAAAAAGTAGAACAAATTATTGATTTCATTTATACCAAATAACAATGGCAATTTTACAACCTTCTGATTTTACAGAAAATCCAATTTATAACATAGCCTTAACGCTTCAAGCGGATTGTGAACTTGAAACAATGATTGATGACGTTGAAAAGAATACTTTGCAAGATTTACTTGGGTGTGAATTATACACTTTATTCAATGCAGATTTAACGGTTGATACTCCACAAATTCCACAAACGGCAATTTATACAGATATATTTGAACCGTTTTGTTTTGATCACGTTCTTTGTGGACCGCAAAGAAGCAAAGGAATGAAAGATTTATTAATGTCATTTGTATATTTTGAATGGCACCGTTACAACTTAAATAAATCAACTTCGGTTGGTATTGTTCGCGGTGATTCTGAAAATTCAAATATGGTCCTGGCTGAAACTTTCGGAACTTACGACAAATACAACCGTTCAATTGAAAGTTACCGAAGTATTCAACAATATATTTCAGACAATTCAACCGTTTATCCTACCTTTGAAGGAAGAAGAAAACATTTTAATTCAGCGATATGAGTAACCCGATTAAACTAACTTTTCAATTTGCCGATGGAACTTCGCACGATGCAAGTGTAACTGAAGCAAGTATTTCACAAGCAATATGTTACAAATACGGTTGGTCAATTGCGCCAATTGTGGCCGGATTAGATGATATACCAACTTATACAATTGAGGTTTCAAATAATAATGTTGATTTCTTTCCTTATGATTTGCAAACTGAGGACGCGGTAATTGGTCAAGCGTTTGATGATGTACACTTGGATTGGTTGTATATTAGAATTAATTATAATGCACAAACAAACACAACCGGAACAGTTGAATTTCCTTTAATACTTAAATAATTATGTCGTTACCGGTTATACACTTAGATAGAGGACAACAAGCGGCATTCACCGGTTGGAAGGGTGAAGTATCAGTTTACGCTGATTTACCGGCTGCAAATACCGTTCCCGGTGAATTTTGGATGGTATTAAATCCAAGCGGTTCACGATTCTTATTAAATTATAAAGCTTCCGGATTATATTTATCTGAAACCGGTTCTTGGAGAAAAATAAATGATGCTCAAATACTTTTAAATGATAATCAATTTGCCGTTTACAATGCGATTGATAACACAAAACAAATTGCATTCGATGTTGCAGATATAGCAACCGGAACAAAAAGAACGGCAACGTGGCAAGATTCCAATGGTGTTGTTGCGTATAATTCAAATATTGTATTTACGCCAACAATCAATTCTTCAAATTGGGTTGAGGTTTCGCAAGAATCAGATTTTGGAACTGCGGTTGCTGGAACAATAACACTTGCGGCAAATACGATTTATTTTGTACGCGGTGAAATTACAATAAATAGCAATCTTGTTTGTAATGTTGAAGGCGTTGAAATTGTTGGTACTGATAGAAATACCGACCATTTAATTTGGAATGGCAGCGGTGCGCTTTTAACGATTGCGGATGTTAATTTTGGAATTAATCAAGTTCGTTTTTCAAGTAACAATGTAAACACTTCAATTTTAGATGCTACAAATATAAATGCCGGTTCATTTAATGCCGGAAGATTAAAAGTATTAACAATATTTAATTGCCAATTTAGGGGAACTTATGATGTGATTGATATTAAAGGGTTTGATTTAGTTGATATAAACAACTGTTTATTCTTTTACATTAAAGCAACAAATTTTGGATTGAGATTTGAAGATACTTCAAAAATTCAATTAAGTTCTTGCGAATTAATTCGCTGGTTTGATGAAACAACAATTCCAACTCCTGGAGGTTGGTCAACTGTTTCAATGATTGAATTAAAAGCAAACAATATTGCTTCATTTGGCGCGGTTAATATTAACGGTTGTATTGTTCACCCACAACAAACGCAAAATGGAATTGATATAAACACCGCTTCAACAACCGGATTTGGAACTATTTCTTCAAATGCTTTTATCAATTTAGGATTAACAACCGGAAAAGTATTTTTGCCGGAAATACCGGTTATATTGCTTCCGGATTATTCGCAAACTGCAACATTGAATTATGATATTTTTTCAAATCAAGGTTTATTAAATTCAACAAGCGGAACAGTAATGACGTTAACCGGAAACACAACTAATACTGTTTTGACCGCCGGAGTACCAACGGTAATAAATACCGGCGGAAATGCGTTACAACAAGCCGGTGTAAGATTTACAGTTACAACCGGCGGACGTTCAACTTACATTGGAAATAAGCAAAAATTTGTTTCGATTCACGCTTCAATTGCCTATCAAAAACAAGGCGGTGGTTCGGCTGATTATGTATTCTATATTTACAAAAACGGTGTTTTATTAGCCGGTTCCAATGTTGATGTGATTGCCGGAACTGCAACTTCTGATGGAACTGCGGCCATCAATTATGGTGTATTAATGGAATTAAATGATTATTTAGAGATTTATGTTGAAAATCCAGCAAACAATGATGACATTTTAATTAAGGATTTACAATTAGTAATTAGAGAATAATGGAA
>Ga0224507_10001099_pt1 | contig 10828 bp, 13 predicted proteins | sample SF_Jan12_sed_USG_3_FD_170159 | JGI IMG/M metagenome (GOLD analysis project Ga0224507, IMG submission 170159) | Sediment microbial communities from San Francisco Bay, California, United States - SF_Jan12_sed_USGS_13 | ecosystem: Environmental > Aquatic > Marine > Sediment | place: USA...
ATATTAATATATCAGCGCGATAATATTCGCTATTCGCTATTCGATCATAATTTTTTTATATTTGTCTATAATTGAGTAGTTATCCCTTAAGGTGAGGGCGCACTTTACTTTCTGCACAGAGATGTGCTTTTTATTTAATCGAATTTGTTATACATAAGGAGTTTTTCATGGCCGATTTTGATTCTGAACTTGATGCATCTGGATTGAACTGTCCCTTGCCTATATTACGAGCAAAAAAAGCGTTGGCAGCACTTGAAAGCGGTCAGGTATTGCACATTATTGCGACGGACCCAGGTGCGATAAAAGACTTTCAGGCTTTTTCAAAGCAAACTGGAAATGAGTTAATGGAGTCTCGCGAAGAAGACGGGAAGTTTTATTTTCTTATTAAAAAAGGTTAGTTGATTCTCGGGATGAGAGTTGTGTAATGCAATTGGACGCAATTTATTTTTAATTTGAGGTGTGAATTATGTCAGAAAAAAAATTAGCAATTATTGCAACTAAGGGCACCCTTGACTGGGCATATCCACCTCTGATTCTTGGTTCGACAGCAGCCGCTCTAGGTTATGAGGTGGAAATATTTTTCACGTTCTATGGCTTGCAATTACTTAAAAAAGACCTCGATCTTAAAATGTCATCACTGGGAAATCCGGCAATGCCAATGCCAATGCCTGTGCCTGTATTAATGCAGGCTTTGCCGGGCATGGAAGCTGCTATGACCATGATGATGAAAGCCAAGATGCAAAAGAAGGGTGTTGCTAGCATTGATGAGTTAAGAGAGCTGTGTATAGAAGCCGAAGTTAAAATGATTGCCTGTCAAATGACCGTTGATTTGTTTGATTTTAAGCCTTCGGAGCTCCTTGATAATATTGAATATGGTGGGGCTGCAACATTTTTTGAATTTGCTGGTAAGTCAGATGTCAACTTATACATGTAAGTGTAAATTATTCTGAATAAAGGGTGATTAGTTCACCCTTTATTTTATGAGTGAAATTCACTATATAACCATATAGTAAAGTATAAAAAAGCGAAAAAGCGAAAAAGCGAAAAAGCAATTTAATTTGCGTCTGCTACACTTTGTTATTATGACGCGCAAGCTGGAATAAGAACTAAGAGGGCTCTTCATGGCAACATATGCTGAAATGCAGGAAATCTTTGAAGATATTAAAAGTGATTTCCGTTACGAGCACGAACTTAATGGCTGTTTAAATTGTGGGATTTGCACGGCCACGTGTCCATCAGCTCAGTTTTACGACTATAGCCCGCGAGAAATCGTGCAGTTATTGTGGACGGAAAACGTAGACCAAATTTATGACGCAATGCAGGAAAAAATCTGGGCTTGTGCTCAGTGTATGACTTGCGCTGCGCGTTGTCCTTTTAAGAACTCTCCTGGTGGTCTTGTGGCAATCATGCGTGAAGTGTCTATAGCGCATGGCATGGAGTCGGCAAAAGACGTATTGCGTCCTTTTGGTCGAGTCATGCTTAAACTGATTACAACAGGTAATCAGTTATCCCCCGATATGATTCAACCTGATCACTTTCCTGATTGGGGCCCCAATATTCAGAAGATTGAAGGTGACCTGAAACTTTTGCGTAAAGCGATCCCCGTTAAAACATTACAAACAACAAATACGGCTTGGGAAACTGCGCTTAAAACATCTGTGGAAATGTATACCATTTGGGAAATGACTGGCGTACTTGATCAGTTAGCATTGATGGACGAAAACCTGTTTGACGTAATTGAAGACTTCATTGATGAGAAAAAAGAAGAATATGAAGAATTCCTTGAAGAGCAGGAAGATGATGACGATTAAATTGAATTCGCTCGCAAAAATATCGAGAGTAATCGAGAGTAGGAGGTTGTTATGACAGATAAGCAAAGACCTGGAAACCATAATCAAACAGGTGACGGTGCTGGCTCAGGCACAATGAAGCCAGGTTTTCATAACACAGATGGCCAAGGCGTTTCTGGTCATGGTTCCTTTTTTCAGGACGCTAATCTAAGTGCTGCAGATGCCGGCACAGCAACTGACTGGGTTCGTAAACATGTTGATAAACGTACTATTGATCTTGGTGATCGAATGGATGATGTGCGTGACCATATGTGGGAGCTTGAAAAAGAAGGCGAGATAATTGTCCATCGAATTACTGATGATCATGATCCCAAAATGGTTAAAACTCTTTTTGGCTGGGACAAAAAAATTCCTACACGCCAGTTGTGGCATCACAAGTCTTGTGGTCAGTGCGGGAATATACCGGGCTACCCCACGTCGTTGATGTGGATGATGAATAAGTTTGGATTTGTGCCTGGCAAAGATTATCTCGATGAAACTGACCAGACATCTTGCACCGCATGGAATTATCACGGCTCCGGTATTGGTAACGTCGAATCTTTAGCTGCGGTGTTTTTACGTAACTTTCATCAGGCGTATGTTTCTGGTCAGCAGCATGGTCATGAAGCTGGTCACTTTTTTCCATTGGTACATTGCGGCACTTCATTTGGTAATTATAAAGAAGTCCGTAAATATCTGATAGAAAATGCAGAGCTGCGGGAAAAAGTAACAAAAATTCTGGGCAAGCTTGGTAGGTTGGTTGATGGCAAACTGGTAATTCCAGAAGAAATCATTCATTACTCAGAATGGGTTCACGTTATGCGTAATCGCATTGCCTCAGAGCTGCAAACAATTGATGTATCAAATATTAAAACAACCGTTCATGCTGCGTGTCATTATTATAAAATGGTACATGAGGATGCGATTTACGATCCGGAAATATTAGGCGGTAATCGAACAGCACCGGGTACTTCAATTGCGGTAGCATTGGGTGCTGATGTGCGAGATTATTCTACTTGGTATGACTGTTGTGGTTTTGGTTTTCGTCACATTATTTCTGAGCGTGAGTTTACCCGTTCGTTCACGATGGATAGAAAAATTAAAGTTGTTCGTGAAGAGGCTGACTCTGACCTTATGCTGGGAATTGATACTGGTTGTATTACTACCATGGATAAAAATCAGTGGATTGGTCAAGCTCACGAGAAAAGCTTTGCCGTACCTATAATGGCTGATGTTCAATTTGCGGCATTGGCTTGTGGTGCTGATCCGTTCAAGATTGTTCAGCTTCAGTGGCATGCTTCACCTTGTGAAGAGGTTATTGAAAAAATGGGTTTGAGTTGGGCCGACTCCAAAAAGCAGTTTGAAGCTTATTTGAAAGAAGTGGAAAAAGGCAACATTGAATATTTATATGATCCAAAACTGGCAGTAGGGGGCTAAATGTCTAAGGATACAGTATTGATTGTAGGGGGCGGGCCAGCAGGATTGTCGGCAGCCGCAGGGGTAGCAGCAGCAGGAAAAAAAGCTGTGCTAGTTGAGAAAGAAGACCGATTAGGTGGCGCGCCAATTTTATCTGGTTACGCGAAACTGGTTCCTTCGGGTGAATGGGCGAAAGATGCGATTGGCCGTATGGTTGATGGTGTTGAATCAAGCTCAAATGTCACCGTTCATAAAAGTAATAAAGTAACTAAGCTTGATGGTGACGCGGGTAACTTTACTGCAACACTTTCAAATGGTGAAACGGTCAATGCGGGCTCAGTTGTTTTAGCGACGGGTTTTACGCATTTTGACTCGATCAATAAGCCCGAATGGGGTTTTGGCACTTTTCCTGACGTAATTACAACAACGCAATTAGAACAGATGGTTGGCTCTGGAAAAATTGCGTGCCCGTCAGATGGTCGCGTACCAGAACGTGTTGCGATTTTATTATGTGTAGGTTCTCGTGATCGTCAAATCGGCCGTGAGTGGTGCTCAAAAGTTTGTTGTACTGTTTCAGCAAACCTGGCGATGGAAGTTCGTGAAATGTCACCTGAAACACAGGTTTTCATTTATTACATGGATATTCGTACGTTTGGTCTTTACGAAGATAAATATTACTGGAAATCGCAGGAAGAATTTAAAGTTAAATACGTAAAAGCACGTATTGCTGAAGTCACTGCTGCAAGCGATGGTCGCCTTTTAGTTAAAGGTGAAGATACTTTAGTTAAGCGTCCAATCGTTATTCCTTTTGATATGGTTGTTCATGCGGTTGGTATGGATCCAAACGAAGATAACCCTGAAATATCCAACACGTTTGGAGTTGGTCTTGAAAAACACGGTTACATCGAACGCGCAGAGCATTACACCAATACGGCGGGTACGACGCGCAAAGGTGTTTATTCTTGCGGTTCCGCCTATGGCCCTGAGTCTATCGATGATTCAATCTCTCAAGGTAGTGCCGCTGCCTTGCGTGTATTAGCGGACATGGCTGGTTAGCAGACACATGCTTTGGTTTAAAAGACAGGCAGCTGAACACATAACTCATAATTTTGATGAGATCGAACCAGCAAGTTTGAAGATCGAACTTGATGATCACATTTGTGCTCAGAAGCTACAGCAATTAATTAAAGCAACTGAAGAACATGGCGGCGTTGATGGTTATATTGAGGCGCTGAAAAATAAGCAGAAAATGTTTTCGATTGCATTAGCGCATGACAGTATTGATAAGCTTTCGTCGGAAGGTTTGGAGGCTTTGCTTGACACTGTTTTTACTGCGCGAAGAAAACTACCTGACTCTATCAGTAAGGTGCCCCATGAAGTTGTTGTGAGCCAGGTAAAACATTTACTCTATGGTAAACAGTCGATTGTTGATCGAATGCAACAGTTTGTTGCTTTGATTGATAACGAGAACAAAAAAGTGCAACGTGCAGCCTGGGATTTTTCAGCAGAGTTATTGCACTTTTCCGGTCCTGAAACATTCCCTCTCATGTCGCGATGGGTGTGGAATGAAAAAGAAACCAGCGGATCGCTTCGTGAATTTATTCGTGGTGGCGATACCATGCGAGATGTTACCTTTGGCGAAAGTCCGGCAGATTTTGAGGCAAGCCGCGTCTGGTTTGCGCAGCAGCTAGGGCAGCAGGGTTTTTATCGTGATATTCACTATTTAATTGATTTGCTGATAGCTCAGGCTTATGCCGAGTATATATTGAGTATGTCTAGCGGTATGGGTATGTTTGGTCCGCAATTTGGTAATGCAGAACTGCAACCAATTGAGCTTGTTGTGAAGTTGCTGGGAATTGAACCCGCAAAAAAAAATGAAGCTACTCGTTTAAAAAAAGCCGTTGTTCATTAGGTCTGTAGTAATGGCAATGTGCGTTGAAATAAGACGGAGATAAAGATGGCGATTCATGAAAAGTCGTTAATTGATGTAGATAGGCTATTAACTCATGACAACTTGGTAATTGATGGCGTTGATGTATCCGGTCACTGGAATACAATGATAACGCCGCGTACGCTAACGGATTATGATGATAGCTTTGAGGCGAAAATTCAAAAAATTGCAGGTGCAGAAAATGTCCATCGTTGCTGGCAGTGTGGGTCATGTACTAACTCGTGCACCATGTATGCTCAGAATGTAAACTTCAATCCACGTTATTGGATTTACGCGACGCGACTTGGTTTAAAAGAAGAAATAATTAAAGACAAAGATATTATCTGGCAGTGTGTATCCTGTAACAAATGTACCAATATCTGTCCTAAAGACGTAAAACCAGAAGGTGTAATGAAAGCGCTTTCTCATTGGCTGGAAGAAGAAGGTCATACAGAAGAAACGCATTCAACAACGTTTGATTACGAATTCTGGGATCAGATCGCAAAACGTGGCCGCATAGAAGACAGTGCAGTGCTCAAAAACTTTTTTGCCAAAACAGGCCAGGCATTAGCTCAGGACTGGTTGGTTGAAATGGTTAAGCGGATGATGAAACATTTACCGATGACTCACCTGATTCACTCAGCTTTGCATGCTGTGTTTCCGCCCAAAACGAAATCTTGGGGAAAAACCGGCGACGTATTAAAAGCATATGTAAAAGAACAAAAGGAGGCTGCGCATGGCTAAGGTTGCATATTATCCGGGTTGTGCCCTTGAAGGAACCGGTGGTCCATATGATCGTTCAACTCGCGCATTAGTTGGCGAGTTAAATTTGGAAATGGAAAACCTGCGTGACTACAACTGTTGTGGCGCAATGGAGGTTAAAAACGTTCATCCTATGCTACAAACGTATTTATCCGCCCGTAATTTAGCGATTGCAACTGAGCAAATGGGTTTTGATACAGTGATGGCGCCTTGTAATGGCTGTTACCACAATCTTAAAAAAGCGGAATACGAACTGGCAACATCAGAAGAATCTTTAGCTACCGTACAAGAGCTCGCTAAAAAAGCGGATGATCCTGTTTATAACGGTAATGTGCGTACTATTCATTTGCTGGAATGGCTGATGGAAGAAGTCGGGCCAGAGGGATTCAAGTCTCGTATCAAGAAATCACTGAACGGAATTAAAATCGCTAATTATTATGGTTGCATGTATACGCGACCTCGCCAAATATATCCTGAAAAGGATGCCGGGCCAGGTTCAGAGTCAACGTATCAACCACATTTTATGGATGATCTTTTGTCTGCCGCTGGCGCAGAAAATGTTGACTTCCCATTAAAAACGGCATGTTGTGGTGGGGCGCATACACTTTCTGATGCAGATACTTCTACGCAGTTGGTGTTGAACTTGTTACAGGCTGCGGAGGATTCTGGTGCTGAAGTGATCGCAACAGAATGTCCTACGTGTCATTCAGGTTTAGAAATGCATCAGGTTCGTGCAGAGAAAACTTTTGGTATAAAAACGAATGTGAAGATTATTTATTTTACGCAGTTGCTTGGTTTGGCAATGGGGCTTTCGCCGCGTAAACTGGGTATTCATGAAAACATTAGTGACTCGATTGATTTTCTTAAGCAGAAGAGTGTTATTTAAATAATATGACCTGCAACGGATGCGAATTCAAACCAGATTTATACTATGACGACCAGTTTCAAATCTGGGTATCCAAAGAAGAAGACGGCACTTTAAAAGTAGGGATGACAGACCTGTCACAAAGCATCGCCGGAAAAATAATGCACCTTCGTGTGCGGAAGCCCGGTACACGACGTCCACCAGGAAAGCCAGTGGCGACAGTTGAAAGTGCAAAATGGGCAGGACCTATTCCCAATTTCATTGGCTGTGTTATTAACGAGGGTAATACACAGGTTCTTGAAAATCCAAAATTATTAAACATTGATCCTTATGGTGCGTGGATAGCCAGAGTCACATCAGACTTGCCTGTTGATGAAGCGTTAAGTGTATTCTTAACGGGTGACGAAGCTAGAAAAGGCTATTGTGAGCGAGCGCATAGAGACGATATTCACTGTGAACGACTAACCTAATATATCGACATCCAGGCGGTTTAGCCGTTGAGGTTGCCGTTGCTTGGTTTCAGAACAAGGATAAACGCGGAGTCTTTAGGTATAAATACATACTCTCGACGAAGTTGTGGAACCAAATAGTAGTGAGTAGGACAACTAGATATGGCAAATAGTGATTTTTATATAGACAATGATGAACAGACCGTTTTGATCATTATGACAAGCGGACCTAGCACACCTTCTAGATGCGCGACTCCTTTTTTTCTTGGCTCGATTTTGTCTGCCATGGATGCAGAAGTTCGTATTTTTTTTACTATGGAAGGCGTTCGCCTGATTCAAAAAGGTATTCCTGAAAAGTTGGTTGCGATGGAAGGTGGGAAAACAATCATTGAGTTTATACGCGATGCAAAAGCAGCAGGTGTAAAAATTATTGCCTGCATGCCCGCTATGCCAGGGTATGAAATTAACATCGAAACTGACTTAATTGATGAAGTAGATGACGTTGTGGGTGGTGGTGTTTTGGCGGACTTGATTCTCACTGCTGATAAAGTTATTTCATTTTAAAAACGATTTATGTAAAACAGCACAATATTGGTTGTTTTTTATTAATAATATTACATAATCTATTTATAGCTGGTTTTAATAAAATAATAGCCGGTATTTTTTTACTTACAGTTTAAAGAGGAGTGTCAGTATGGGAGCTGTTCGTGGTTGTGATTTGCCTGATGATTTGAACTATAACGTTGAAAACAACGTATGGGTTCGCAAGGAAGGTGACGGTTCTGTCACCATCGGTATGACGTCTTATGCCGGATCATTGGCTGGTCAAATTGTATCTTACACGCCTAAAAAGGTTGGTAAGTCGGTTAAAAAAGATAAGTCCTGTGCGACGGTAGAGTCGGGTAAATGGGTTGGTCCAGCGAAATCACCAATTGCTGGTGATGTTGTCGCAATTAATGACGCTGTTGCAGGGAAACCTGGCTTGATTAACGATGATCCATACGGAGATGGTTGGTTGGTAAAAATTCAACCTTCAGATTGGGACGGAGAATCAACTGGCCTGGTTACTGGTGCTGCTGTTGCCACCGCTTTTGAAGCAAAAATGGAAAGTGATGGATTCGCAGGCTGCGAATAATCACATTTAAAGCGGTGGTGTTTGATGTAAATGACATCACCGTATTCCTTTAAATATCATTTTTGTAGATTTCTCTTATATTCAACGGGAAACTGATATCTAATTTAATTTTTTGTAAAACTCAGCAGTAAGAGAGTATTCACTATGCTAGATTGGAAAGGCGCATTACAGCGTGTTGAAGCGCTAGAAGACTTAACTTTTGATGATTCTATTATTGCTAAACTGCAGCAAGCACCACACTCAAGTAATCTAATAAATTTTTACACGCCCACATTTAAAGCCTACAGTAGTTCTGAATTGTCTAGTTGCGGCAGCAATGCATGGCCGGCGGTTTCGATTACTGGCGGTGATTGCAAGTTACAATGTGACCACTGTAAAGCAGCGATACTTGAACCCATGATACCCGCTCGTACACCGGATGAGCTTTGGCGATTAGTTAATGGTATGGTGGAAACAGGTACCCAGGGTATGCTGCTAACGGGGGGCTCAAACCACCAGAATAAAGTTGAATACGATAACTATTATTCAACTATTCGCCGTATAAAAGATGAATTCCCACACTTTAAAATCGCAATGCACACCGCATTGGTCGATGAAGATATTGCCTTGTGTATGGAGCAGTCCGGTATTGATGCAGCGATGATGGATGTTATTGGTGCGCAGGAAACGATCACACAGGTTTATCATTTAAAGCGCACAGAAGCTGACTTTGAGCGCACTCTCGAAATTCTTGTAAATACCAAAATGAAAGTTGTGCCACATATTGTAATCGGTTTGCATTATGGGGAATTACTCGGTGAATGGAATGCGTTGGAGATGTTAAAACGACATGTGCCTGATGCTGTTGTGCTCGTTGTTGTCATGCCACAGTATGCAGGTGAAAAACGTCCATTTGTAACGCCAGATACAGATGAAGTCGGTAGTTTCTTTCTTGACTCGCGTTTAGCTTTACCAGATACACCACTTTTATTAGGTTGTGCCCGTCCTGCAGGCGTGGCTAAAATGAAAATAGATGCATATGCTGTGATGGCCGGTATGAGTGGCATAGCGCATCCAGCCGATGGTGCCGTTGAGCTTGCTGCACGACTGGAAAAACAAGTGAAAGTCACGCCAAGTTGTTGCTCAATTGCGGTTGGTGATGAGGTGATGGCAGTCGAAACCACTGACAATGCGATTGAATTAAACCTTGAAGAAATTCTTGCGCACGAAAAAGAAAATAGACGTAGCTTTCCAGCACCAGTATCAGCGTTAAGTAAAATTAAAGTCGTAAGTGACGTCGGCATAAATAGATAGGGGCAATAGAAATGACCAAGCAAACATGGCGAATGATTGATACCGGGGTTAGACCTGCAGCGCAGAATATGGCAATGAATCGGGCCATCCTTGAGGCGCATCAAGAAGGAAAAATTTCACATACCCTGAGATTTTTGCAATTCAAACCCAGTGCATTATTGGGCTTTCATCAAAGTGCAGAGCAGGAGTTGCGCGTTGACTATTGTAAAGAAAATAATATTGAAATACAGCGCCGAATGACTGGCGGTGGAGCAATTTATTTTGATGAAACACAAATTGGCTGGGAATTATATCTTGATAAAAAGGCGTTAGGTACTGCCGATATGAGTGCTATCGCGAAGAAAATTTGCGAAGCTGCAGCTGATGGCATTAGTCGGCTTGGTGTTGACGCCAAGTTTCGCCCTCGCAATGACATCGAAGTAGATGGAAAAAAAGTCTCAGGCACCGGCGGTGCATTTGATGGTGACTCGATTTTGTATCAAGGCACTCTGCTGGTCGATTTCGACGTTGAAAAGATGATGAAAATATTGCGTATTCCCGCAGAAAAGCTGTCGGACAAAGCGATTTCATCCGCCCGAGATCGTGTTGCAAATTTAAAAGACTTGTTGGGTGAAGCGCCAGACATGAGCCTGGTTAAAAAGCACATTAGCGAAGCCTTTGCTGAAGCGTTTAATGTGGACTTTGAAGAGGAAAACGAACTTACAGTTGATGAAAATAATCTATATGAAGAAGCGTTGGCTGAAATAGATACCGATGAATGGGTATATCTATTAAATAGCCCCGTCAGTGAATTGCCTATCGTCCAGGGGATTTACAAGTGCAAGGGCGGCTTGATTCGCGCCAGTATTTCATTTGATAAACAAAAAAATATGATCAAACAAGTCTGGTTGACAGGCGATTATTTTGTAACACCTAGTCGAACTGTTAATGATCTTGAAGCGACATTAAAAGAAACTCCAGTGGATAAAGTGGAAGCGAAAGTGAACGCTTTTTTTGAGGGCTCGGATGCAAAAATGATGATGTTGGAATCCGCTGACTTTGTCGCTGCCATAAAAACTGCGCTTGATCAGGTTACGCTTGGGCATGCATCTAGACCTGGACAACCTGAAACCATCGAGACTGCTTGAATCAAATGAGTGTTTCTTTCAA
>Ga0224507_10001100_pt1 | contig 10822 bp, 9 predicted proteins | sample SF_Jan12_sed_USG_3_FD_170159 | JGI IMG/M metagenome (GOLD analysis project Ga0224507, IMG submission 170159) | Sediment microbial communities from San Francisco Bay, California, United States - SF_Jan12_sed_USGS_13 | ecosystem: Environmental > Aquatic > Marine > Sediment | place: USA: California...
GGGAAACTGTTTGGAATGGTCAGATGTAACTACATTACGTGTTCAGGAAGATAATTCGGTTCGGTTGCAAGGTTCAATTGATAACTCAATGACAGCTATGATGATGGTTGATCGGGATTTAAATGTTACCTACGCAAATCCAAGTACAATCAAACTTCTTAGTGATAATAAAGATGAATTGGTAAAAGTTTTTCCGGGATTTGATCCGGCTAAACTAGTGGGTTCTTGTATCGATATGTTTCATAAAGATCCGGCGCATCAACGTAAAATGCTGAGCGACCCGAATAACTTTCCCTATCAAACGGATATTGAAGTTGGTCCACTTAAGTTTGCATTGAATGTGACAGCGACGATGGATGCGTCTGGAAATTACATGGGCAACTGTTTGGAATGGTCAGATGTAACAGCATTACGGATACAGGAAGATAATTCAGTTCGATTGCAAGGTTCAATCGATAATGCAATGACTGCCATGATGATGGTTGATAGAGATTTTAAAGTAACTTATGTCAACGAGTCCACTGTAAATCTGTTGCGCAAAAATAGAGATGAATTATCAAAAGTGTTTCCTGGTTTTGATCCTGAAAAATTGGTGGGCTCATGTATTGATATGTTTCATAAAAACCCTGCTCATCAGCGTAATTTACTATCAACACCAGCCAATCTGCCTTTTCAAACGGACATTGATGTTGGGCCGTTAAAATTTGCATTAAATGTCACGGCAATCATGGATGCGGCGGGAGAGTATATTGGTAACGGCTTAGAGTGGAACGACGTAACAGAGCAGCGCAGAAAAGAAGTGGAGGTTGCCCGACTTCAGTCAGCTATTCATGGCGCACAAACAAATATGATGTTATGTGATAAAGATTTGAATATTACTTATGTGAATCCAGCTGTACAGGAAATGATGTCGAAGAGGCAGACCGAGCTACGCCAGGTTTTTCCAGGTTTTGATACAAACAATCTAGTTGGTCAGTGTATTGATCAGTTCCATAAAAATCCTGCGCATCAACGAGCTTTATTGGCAGATGTATCTAGATTGCCTGCAAAAGCAGAAATCGCAGTTGCAGGGCTTGAGTTTGTTGTTAACGCGACAGCGATTTTAGATCCTGATGGGAACTGGATGGGTAATATGGTTGAGTGGGGCGATATTACCGAGCAAAAAGATGCTGAGCGTCAAATTGATACTTTAATTACCGCCGCGGCGTCGGGTAATTTGGATGAGCGAATTGACGTTTCGAAATATGAAGGCTTTCTCAAAGGTTTAGGTCAGGGAATCAATTCATTGATAGAAGCAGTGGTTACCCCAATTCGTGAAAACATTCGTGTAGCAACTACCTTATCAGAAGGTGATCTTCGCCAGGAAATGACAGGTGAATTTGCAGGTGAATATCTTGAGATGCAAACAGCGTTGAACCAAACTATTACTAATTTACGCGGAATGGTAGGTCAAATACAAACTACCTCAGTTAGCTTGGTGTCTGCTGCTGGTGAGATTGCTCAAGGGAATACGGATTTAAGTCAGCGCACTGAAGAACAAGCATCCTCACTAGAAGAAACTGCATCTAGTATGGAGGAGTTAACCAGTACTGTTCGTCAAAATGCAGATAATGCACGGCAGGCAAATCAATTAGCCGCTGGTGCAAGAGATCAGGCAGAGCAGGGCGGGGAGGTTGTTCAAAAAGCGGTTAACGCAATGTCCGAGATCAATAGCAGTAGTAAAAAGATTGCTGACATTATTGGTGTAATTGATGAAATTGCATTTCAGACAAACTTATTAGCACTTAACGCCGCGGTCGAGGCTGCAAGAGCAGGTGAGCAAGGGCGAGGTTTTGCGGTGGTCGCCGGTGAGGTTAGAAACCTTGCGCAACGATCTGCCGGTGCGGCGAAAGAAATTAAAACATTGATTCAGGATAGTGTTGAAAAAGTGGAAGACGGTAGTCGGTTGGTTGATCAATCTGGACAAACGCTGGGTGAGATAGTTGCCTCGGTTAAAAAGGTAAGTGACATCATTGCGGAAATTGCAGCAGCGAGTCAGGAGCAGTCGTCTGGAATTGATCAGGTGAACAAAGCAGTTACCCAAATGGATGAGGTTACGCAACAAAATGCGGCATTAGTTGAAGAAGCTGCGGCAGCGAGTGAGTCTATGGATGAGCAAGCGAGAGGGCTGCAGAAATTAATGGAGTTCTTCAAGACTGATGGGGGTAGTCAAAGCATGATGGGTGGACAAGCAGCAGCCCCGGCTCAAGCGCCTCGCGCTGCCGCGCCTGCACCTGCGGCATCTAGACCTGCTGCCTCGCGACCGTCACCTAGCAAGCCACCGGCGGGTGATTCAGAATGGGAAGAATTCTAATCTTCAAATCAGCAAGTTTTTGATAATGGAAAGAGCGTGTTTTTTGTAAATGAATAGCTAGGGATTGCGGTAATAAAATGGTAGATGATATTCACGAACGAGAGTTTGATTTCTCAAATGCTGATTTTGAAAAAATAAGGCGTTTTATAAAAGATGAAACAGGAATCAAACTCTCTGACGGCAAAAAAAATATGGTGTACGGACGTTTGTCTCGCCGTTTGAGGCAGGTGGGGATGTCAAAGTTTTCTGATTACTTTGATATGGTTAGTGCGAACGAGTCATCCGATGAGCGCGGTCAATTTATTAATGCAATAACGACCAATCTCACATCGTTTTTTCGTGAAGAGCATCATTTTGAATTTTTAAAGAAGGATGTAGTGCCGAGACTTATGGCCGAAAATGCATCGACAAAAAGAATTCGGATATGGTCTGCAGGTTGCTCCACTGGTGAAGAACCGTATTCAATTGCCATTGCGTTGCATGAGTCAATACCTGATATTGATAGGTGGGATATTAAAATCCTCGCGACTGATCTTGACACTAATGTGCTAGCTCATGGCGAACGTGGTGTGTACGATATTGAACGCATCTCGGCGCTGAGTAAAATGCGTAAGGCTACTTGGTTTTTGAAAGGAAAGGGTGCAAAAGGTGGCAGCGTAAAAGTAGATTCAAGGCTGCAGAGTTTGATCACATTCAGGCAATTGAATTTGATGGGGGCATGGCCAATGAAAGGCTCATTTGACTTTATGTTTTGCCGGAATGTGGTAATTTATTTTGATAAAGATACGCAAAGGATTTTATTTGACCGTTACGCGAACTTACTGAGCTCAAGTGCAAATTTGTTTTTGGGCCATTCAGAGTCTATGCATAATGTATGTGATCGGTTTAATCTGATCGGTAATACTATTTATAAAAAGATAAAATAATTATGGCTATGATAGAACCAACTTACCCTATGGCAAAAGCTATAAAAGGCTTTAGTGATATTAAACGGTACTGGGATAAAACGCTTGGGCAATATACAGCAAAAATATTGCCTGGCGAGTTTTATGTCACAATCACAGATGAAGGTATCTCAACTGTTCTTGGTTCTTGTATTTCCGCTTGTGTTCGTGACAGAAAGCTTGGGATTGGCGGTATGAATCACTTTATGTTGCCTGCTACGGGTTTCGAAGATGCAATGGGGTCAGCGAATCGATACGGTAACTTTGCGATGGAGAATTTGATTAACGAAATTCTCAAAAATGGTGGTCGACGGGAAAATCTCGAAGTCAAAATATTTGGTGGTGGAAAGATTTTGCAAAATATGACAGATGTTGGTGAGCGGAATATCGCATTTGTAAGAGAATATATCAAGGTCGAAGGGATACACTTGGTGTCGGAAGATGTTGGAGATAATTACCCGCGTAAGGTTATTTATTTTCCTGCGTCCGGAAAGGCGTTGTTGAAAAAAATGCGTTCATTGCACAATGACACAGTGGTTTCACGCGAGCGTGATTACATGAAAGGTCTTGATGTTAAGCCTGATCAAGGTGATATAGAGTTATTTTGATATGTCTAAAATAAAAGTATTAATAGTAGATGATTCTGCACTGGTTCGAAAAGTACTGACGGAAATATTGTCCTCCGATCCTGAGATTGAGGTTGTTGGGGCTGCGGTTGACCCTATTGCTGCCAGAGATAAGATAAAACAACTTAACCCTGATGTATTAACGCTGGATGTGGAAATGCCGAAGATGGACGGCATTACATTTCTTGCCAATATTATGCGATTGCGTCCGATGCCGGTGGTTATGATTTCATCGCTTACGGAGAAAGGCGCTGACATTACTTTTCAGGCGCTTGAAATTGGCGCTGTTGATTTTGTTTCCAAGCCCAAGCTTGATGTGGCGCACGGGATGGAAGAGTATGCTGAGATTATTATAGAAAAAGTAAAAATGGCAAGTAAAGCGCGAGTTCGCACTCGAGATGTTAGAAGTTCCGGGGCATCCGGTAATGGTGAGCGAGTACCAGAAAGACTCTCAGCGGATGCGGTTTTGGCAAAAAGTGATGCTAGAACACATTTTTCATCTACGGAAAAAATCATTGCTATTGGTGCCTCAACTGGTGGTACTGAGGCAATAAAAGATGTTTTGATGGGGCTGCCCGCAGATACTCCCGGCATCGTTATTACTCAACATATTCCAGCGCAGTTCAGTGGGCCTTTTGCAAAGCGAATGAATGGCTGTTGCGCAATGCAAGTTTGCGAGGCGACCGATGGCGAACAAATTTTGCCAGGACATGTTTACATTGCACCCGGTAGCCACCATTTGATGGTGGTGCGAAGTGGTGCGCGTTATTTGTGTAAATTAAGTGATGGACCACCGGTAAATCGGCATAAGCCATCAGTTGATGTGTTGTTCCGGTCAGTCTCTCAAAATGTAGGCGTAAATGCCGTTGGTGTTATTTTGACTGGTATGGGTAATGACGGGGCTGCAGGTTTGAAAGAAATGCAAGAAGCCAGTGCCCCGACGATCGCGCAGGATGAAAACAGCAGTGTTGTTTGGGGAATGCCTGGCGAGGCCGTTAAACTTGGTGCTGCAGATGCTATTTGGCCGTTGAGTAGAGTTGCAGCCAAGATATTGAAGTTGTTGTAAGTGCCTCCTCCTCTTTTTTTAAAGGGGTAATCATCGATAAAATCCCGCCTCCACACGATAATCTCGTGAATTCATAAAACATACGGGTTAAGATGTGGTTTTTAATTACTATTTTAATTGATCAATGGATAACAACGAAAAGAAGAACGCAGAAAAATGCATTTATCCGCGTCCTGATCACATTATATCAAGATCAAACATTAGCCCTAATGCGGTTAAAGTACTCTATCGCCTGAATGGCGCTGGCTTTGAGGCATTTCTTGTTGGCGGTGGTGTTCGGGATTTACTGTTAGAGCGTAAACCAAAAGATTTTGACGTCACAACAAATGCAACGCCGGAAGATGTGCGCGCTTTGTTTCGGAATTGTCGATTAATTGGTCGTCGATTCCGCTTGGCTCACGTTCACTTTGGTTCGGAAATTATCGAGGTGGCAACATTTCGAGGGCAGCATGAAGGCGATCAGGGTGACGAGGGGCAAATTGTTGATGGAATGATTGTCCGGGACAATGTTTACGGTAGCCTCGAAGAAGATGCCTGGCGCCGTGACTTTAGTGTTAACTCGCTTTATTACAACGTAAAAGATTTTTCGGTTGAGGATCACGTTGGTGGTCTTGCGGACCTAAAAGCAAAGAAACTCCGCATATTGGGTGACCCTGAGGCTCGTTATCGGGAAGATCCCGTGCGCATGCTACGTGCGGTACGGTTTGCCGCAAAACTCGATTTTACGATTGATGCTGAGTCAGAGGCACCCTTGTTTGAGTTAGGTGGATTACTCGAAGGTGTTCCGCCTGCGCGTTTATTCGAAGAAGTTTTAAAATTATTTTTATCCGGGCATGCTGTAAAAACGCTGGAGCTTCTTCGTCGCTATAATTTATTTCATTTTCTTTTTCCGCAAACCGAAGTGTGTCTTAAAGAAGATGTTGATGGTGTTAACCTCGCTTTTATTAATCGCGCATTAGAAAACACCGATAGCCGAGTCGCAGAAGGTAAGCCTGTTACGCCAGCGTTTATTTTCGCGGTATTTTTATGGCAACCTGTTGTGTGTTTGAGAGCGAAATACTTAGAGCGGGGTATGAGCGAAAGCCAAACCATGACCGCAGCTGCCGACGCGGTTATGTCGGGTCAAAGTCGTCGCATTTCTATTCCTCGTCGATTTCATACACCTATGCGTGATATTTGGCATTTGCAGGATCGTTTTCTCAAGCGTGCACCAAAAAGATCAATTCGCTTACTTACCCATCCTCGTTTTAGAGCAGGTTATGATTTTTTGTTGCTGCGCGCGGAAGTGGGCGATGCTGAAGTTGAACTGGCTCAGTGGTGGACATCATTTTATGATGCAGACGAGTCAGGCCGAGGAGAGATTACGGATAAGCTCAGTCGTGGTCGCCGTCAATTTAAACGCCGCAAATCTAAGTCAAATACCAGCCCTGGCACTGAATAGTGAGTAAGGCATATATTGGTGCTGGCGGCAACTTGGGCGACGCGTCAGCTACCTTAAGTTCTGCTTTTGCCCTACTTGAGCAAAACCTGGATATAAATTCGATTGCTTTATCAGCGTTTTATTTAAGCAAGCCCTTGAATGATGCGAATCAGCCGCAATATATTAATGCGGTAGCTGAGATTGAGACCCATCTGACACCAGAGTGCCTTCTTACCTTGTTGCAGGAAACAGAACAATGTTTTGGCAGGGTAAGAACAGATGAGCAGTGGTCATCTCGTACTTTAGATCTGGATATTTTGTTGTATGACGAACTTCAAATATCCACTGAGCATTTAACAATTCCTCATTCCGGCATGTTGGTTCGTGATTTTGTTTTGCAGCCGTTGTATGAGATTGCGCCTGATTTGGTTATACCGGGTTATGGCTCGTTGGCTGGCGCGTTAGATGCCTGCGAAATTCGTGGTTTGATAAAAATACCCGTGGAAAAAACTGATGAACACAATTGCTAAATTAATTGAAAAAAAAGTGGCCGGTGAAAAACTCACTTGCTTAACAGCTTATGATGCCAGTTTCGCCGCTTTGCTAAATGATGCCGGTATTGAAATAATTCTCGTGGGTGATTCTCTAGGTATGGTTGTACAAGGGAAAGAAACCACACTTCCGGTAACGCTGGACGAGATAATATATCACGCCTCGGCGGTTAAGCGCGGAGCACCTGATGCGTTTATTGTTGTTGATTTGCCGTTTATGACTTATTCGACACCTGTGCAAGCGTTAAAAAATGCAGGGAAAGTGATGAAGAGATCCGGCGCGAACATGGTGAAGCTGGAAGGTGGAGACACGATGCTGGAAACAGTTTCCTTGTTAACATCTCATGGGGTTCCTGTTTGTGCTCACGTTGGGCTTTTACCGCAGTCGGTTCATAAAATTGGTGGTTATCGTGTTCAGGGTAAAACAAACAAAGAGGCCACTCGCATACTTGAGGATGCTGTCGCATTAGAGGTAGCCGGTGCTGACTTAATTGTATTGGAATGCGTTCCGGCTGGCTTGGCAAAAGAAATCAGTTTGCAGTTAACTATTCCTACCATTGGAATTGGAGCAGGTGTGGACTGTGATGGTCAGGTTTTGGTGCTTTACGATATGTTAAATATCACCAAAGGTAAGCGACCACGCTTTTCAAAAGACTTTTTGTCTGCGCAGGGAGCCGGTCAGTCATCTATACTTAATGCTGTTAAGAGCTATATTGATGCTGTGAAAACAGGTGCTTTTCCAGGGCAAGAGCACAGCTTTTGATGGATGTAGTTGAAAGTACGTCTGATGTGTTTAATAAGGTGCTTGACTGGAAAGGTCAGCACGGTCGAGTTGCTTTTGTTCCTACGATGGGGAATTTGCACGCCGGGCATTTGAGCTTGGTAGAAAAGGCGCGTGGCCTTGCTGATAAAGTTGTTGTTAGCATTTATGTTAATCCCATGCAGTTTGGTGCAGGAGAAGATTTTGATACTTATCCTCGAACTTTAGATGCGGATAAAAAGGCGTTGATTGAAGCGGGTGTGGATTTATTGTTTCTACCGTCAAATGAAACAATGTATCCTGGTCCTAGTGCAAACAGTACGGTTAGCGCTCAAGTTTATGTGCCCGAGCTGTCTGAAATATTGTGCGGTGCTGGTCGGCCTAGTCACTTTCTGGGCGTGACTACAATTGTTAATAAATTTTTTAATATTGTACAGCCGGATGTCGCTATATTTGGGCAGAAGGATTTTCAGCAGGTCGCTATTATTCGTCGTATGGTTAGTGATCTTTTTATGCCGGTTGAGATTGTCGCATTACCGACTACACGTGAGTCTGACGGATTGGCAATGAGCTCCAGAAACCAATACCTGACTGAAAATGAGCGAAATAAGGCATCCTTGCTTAGTGAACTGCTGAGTCAAATGTCAGAAACGGTGGCAAATGGAGCCGATATTGCATCAATAGAGGCAAAAGGAGCTGAAATATTGGTTTTGTCTGGTTTTGAGCCGGAATACTTCAGTTTTAGAGATCCAGTGAGTTTATCTCAGCTGACTCATGCGCAAAAAGACATGGTCGTGCTTGTAGCTGCAAAACTGGGTAGTACGCGCTTAATTGATAATCGGCTGTTTTCTTGCGAAACACTGAGTAATTCGGCATAATCTGCCGTTTTTAAACTGTACGAATAAATATATGCAAATATCTCTATTAAAAGCCAAACTCCACCGCGCCTGCGTTACTCAGGTTGAACTGGAATATGAAGGGTCCTGCGCAATAGATGAAAATCTGTTGCAGGCGTCGGGAATAATGGAATACGAACAAATCCATATTTACAACGTGGCTAATGGCGAGCGTTTTGTAACCTACGCAATTCGTGCCGAGGCTGGATCCGGTACTATTTCCATTAATGGTGCAGCCGCGCATAAAGCAAATGTGGGTGATCGAATCATTATTTGTGCCTATGCGTCCATGTCTCGAGCTGATGCCGCTTGTTATAAGCCTGACCTTGTATATTTAGACGAATGTAATACTATTACACGGCAGAGTACGCAAATTCCTGTGCAGGTTGCCTGAATTCGGCTTAAACCACTTCGTTAAGGTGTTTATCATATAGCCCATGCATCCTGCTCATAAAATAATAGCCCTAAAAAAATAATTGTAGCCTAGTTGGTAGGTGATCTGGTTGGTTTTTCAGGGCAACAAGGAGGAGGTTGTATGTTGTCTCGGGTGGTAGTAATTTTAGCTGTTTTTAGTGTCTCTCAGTTCGCTTCCGCTGTAACAATCAAGGTGGAAAGCAAAAATAGTCTCAGTGAGACTACGAGTCGTTTTGTCGCTGCTTTATCCAAAGCAGAAATTCCTGTTCGGGTGCAAAAAGATATTAAACAGGCATTGCCTGGTGGTTTTTCGAAAACAGGAAAAGAAATTGTTTTCTCAAACCCTTTCTTTGGTTGGAATTTAGGGGAATGCCATCGTGGTTTGCGTAAAGATATGCCAATGAAGGCAGATATATGGCAAAGTGCGTCGGGTCAGGTGTGGCTTGAGTATGATGCGCCAGAGGAGAGTATTAACTCATTTGGTGTTATTGAGTGCGGTAATGAAACTGATAAAGTGAAACGAGCATTAGGTGCATTCGTGGATGCCGCGGTTGAGTAATACTTTGCTGTATTTGCCTTTATCCTGTTCAAAAAAATAAAGCTGGCCGAAACAAAACCTAAATGCACTGACGCGTTAATTTATATTTATAAATTTGAAAAAAAGGCAATGATATTTAGTCATTGCCTTTTTTGTTGGGCTTTATTTTCCACCGCGACTCAGAGTTCTTCTTTTCGGTTCAAATTAATTGCGGTTAGCCTGTATTTCGCATACCTGTTGCAATTGCATTTATGCTTCTCAGCAATGGCTTTAGCCATCTTTCTTTTTCAGGGTTGTTTTCACCCATGCCTCGATATTGTTTAATCAGTTTCACCTGTATATAACATAGTGGGTCGAGATAAGGGTCTCTACGTTTAAGTGATAGCAACAAAGTCGGATTTTCTTCAAGTAGTTCGGTTGCATTTGCAATATGAAGAATTTGCGTGCGGGTGCGTTTATACTCATCGCTTATGATTTTATATACCTGTTCGCCCGTTTTAGGGTCGACGCACAATGTGCTGTACTCTTTGGCAATGTTCATTTCCGCTTTAAATAATGCCATTTGTGTATTGCTGATGAGGGCTCGAAAGAATGGCCATTCAATATACATTGCCTGTAGTTTTGCAAGCCGGGTCGGATCTCCTGCGCGCCAGTTTTCTAATGCTGATCCAATGCCATACCATGCAGGTAAAGTGTGCCGAGCCTGAGCCCAGCCGAATACCCATGCAATTGCACGTACGGAGCTTTTAGATCTATCCCCTGCTTTACGGTGGGACGGACGGGAGCCAATGTTCATTAAAGCTATTTCAGATAATGGTGTGGCTTCGTAAAAATAATCCAAGAATCCAGGAATTTCTTCGGTTAAATGGCGGTAACTTTTTTCACCTGTTTGGGCTAGTACGTCCATGATGCCAAGATAATCATTTCTATCGTCTGTCGGTGGATCGATGATGCAGCGAGTTGCTTTGATTAAGCCGGTGCTTCCCATGGTTAATTCATAAATAGCGGTTTCAGTATTGCTATATTTAAATGACAAAACTTCACCTTGTTCGGTAAATTTTATCTGGCCGTGAACCGTGCCTGCAGGTTGTGACATGATTGCTTCGTGGGTAGGGCCACCGCCGCGGCCAACTGTACCGCCGCGACCATGGAATAATCGTAATTCAATTCCGTGGTTGTTGGCGAGACCTGTGATTTGCGTCTGCGCGCCATACAGGTTCCACACGGATGCGAGAATGCCGCCGTCTTTGCATG
>Ga0224507_10001101_pt1 | contig 10812 bp, 9 predicted proteins | sample SF_Jan12_sed_USG_3_FD_170159 | JGI IMG/M metagenome (GOLD analysis project Ga0224507, IMG submission 170159) | Sediment microbial communities from San Francisco Bay, California, United States - SF_Jan12_sed_USGS_13 | ecosystem: Environmental > Aquatic > Marine > Sediment | place: USA: California...
GCACGACCTTTACTTCGCTCCAGCAATTTCACCTGGTATTTTTCTTCCAGTGCCTGTGCCAGGCGCATACCGATATTGCCACCACCGGCCAGCATAATTCGTTTAAAAGGTTTTTCCTGCTTACGCAGTTCAGACATTACCGCACGAATATTTTTACGCGCGGCAATGAAGAAAACCTCATCATCGGCCTCAATAACACGATCCCCACTTGGCACAACACCTTTACCACGGCGATAAATAGCCGCTACACGCGCCTCAATACCAGGCATGTGTTCACGCAAAGTTTTAATTGCATGACCTACCAGCGGCCCACCGTAATAGGCTTTAACACCAACGAGCTGCACCTTGCCATCGGCAAAATCCAGCACCTGCAGAGCCCCGGGGTATTCGATCAGACGATGAACATAACTGGAAAGAATTTGCTCGGGACTAATCAGCACATCCACCGGTACCGCGTCATTACCGAACAACTCACGATGCTGTAAATAAGAGGCTGATCGTACCCGGGCGATTTTGGTGGGCGTATGAAACAGGGTGTGCGCAATCTGGCAGGCAACCATATTGGTTTCATCGCTGTTGGTCACCGCGATCAGCATATCGGCATCTTCGATACCCGCCTTCTTCAACACCCTCGGGCTGGATGCGTGACCAGTGACCGTCTGAATATCCAGACGATCGCGCAGATCATCCAGCAACTCGGTCTTTGAATCAACCAGAGTAATATCGTTGGCTTCGGATGCCAAATTCGCTGCAACAGATGAACCCACCTGCCCAGCGCCTAATATCAGAATCTTCATGATTTTTTATACACAAAAACCGAATTAAATGTTTCGAAAAGACTTCAAGCACTGCATGGCGCGAAGTTTACGCCCTTCTTATGAGAAATACAGCTATTCAGCCAACTTGCTCAAACAACAAAAATAAAACCCATCATTATCATTTTCACCCGGCAACAACTGACGACCGTGTTTACAGGCAACACCCCATTCTTCAGCGAGATTCAATTCCAGCACATTCTTTTGCGTTGCAAGTAGTTCTGCTATTTGCGCTTCGTTTTCCTGTCGCAGCACCGAGCAGGTGACGTATAAAAGTTTGCCGCCGGGTTTGAGCATGCACCATGCCTGCTGCAGAATTTTCTGCTGGACTTCGGCGAGAGCGGTGATATCTTCTTCACGACGTAAAGTTTTAATATCGGGGTGGCGACGAATTACGCCAGTGGAGGAACAGGGTGCGTCGACCATGATGCGGTCGAACTGTTTACCATCCCACCACGAGGCTTCGCTGGCATCGGCAACTATCATTTCCGCTTTCAAATTTAGTCGATCAAGATTTTCGCGCACTCTTGCCATGCGATTTTCTTCCAGCTCGACCGCGACCATTTCAATCTCCGCTTCGAGTTCGAGCACATGACAGGTTTTGCCGCCGGGTGCGGCGCATAGATCTAAAACTCGATGCCCTTTTTGCACGTCGAGTAAACCGGCGGCTAACTGAGCACCGGCATCCTGCACTGATACCTGGCCGATTTCAAAACCCGGCAACGAAGTGACATCGACACCCTGCTCCAGTTTTAATGCCTGCGCGGCAAAAGGATGTGTCGATGAAGCCAGTCCCTGCTCTTCCAGCATCGTTTTATAAGCCTGAGTTTTATTTTGCGCGGCATTCACCCGCAACCATAACGGCGGGCGCTGATTATTCGCTTCTAAAATTGCCTGCCAGTGTTCCGGCCAGTCCTGTTTTAATTTGGCGATCAGCCAGTAGGGGTGCGAATAAAACGCTTCCTGATTGGGCTGCATTTTTTTCAGCACGTCTTCCTGATCGCGAATAAAATTGCGCAGTACGCCATTGATCATGGCTTTGGCCCATTGCTTACCCAGCGCCTTGCTGGCACTGACCGCTTCGTTGACCACGGCGTAGTCGGGCGTGTTCAATTCGACCAGTTCGTACAGGGCCATCAACAACAGCAGTTTTATTTCCTGCTCTTTACTGCGCAGCGGTTTTTTTAAAAACTGGTTGAGTAAAAAGTCGAGTTTCCAGTACCAGCGCAGCACGCCGTTGACCAATTCCATCGCCAGTGCACGCTCGCGACCTTCGAGACGATCGGCCGCGGCTTTCGCCACCACCAGCGAACGTCCCTGCATTAACACCTGCTGCAAAATTTTCAGCGCAACCTGTCTGGCAGAAACCGGTCTGGATTTATTTTTTGTTTGATTAGCGATGACTTACTCCGCGCCGAGCACCTGACCGCCGAGCTGATGCGCATTGGCAAAGTCCGATGCCGCCATGGCTTTTTTACCCGAGGGCTGCACCTGCAATAAACGCAACACACCATCACCCGTGGCAACATCAATGCCTTCTTTGCCACAACTCAAAACGGTTCCAGCAGTTGCATTTGAAGTCTTAGCCAGCACTTCGGATTGCCAGACGCGCAATACATCGGGTTTGTTCTTTTTCTGCCAGTGCGTAAAAGCCACCGGCCAGGCGTTGAACGCACGCACACTATAATGTATCTGCTCTGCGCTCGACGACCAGTTGATTTGCGCTTCCTGCTTGCTCAGTTTGCTGGCGTAATTGGCCTGTGCATCGTCCTGTTTCTGCGGCGTGATTTTGCCCGCGATAAAATCGGGCAGCATGTTCAGTAACGTATCAGCGCCCATTGCCATCAAATGGTCGTGCAAACTGGAGCCGGTATCATCGGCTTGAATTTCACACGACTGAATCGCCAGCATGTCGCCAGTATCCAGGCCTTTATCCATTTGCATAATAGTAATGCCAGTTTCGCCGTCACCCGCCAGAATCGCGCGCTGAATCGGCGCGGCACCACGCCAGCGCGGTAATAAAGACGCGTGCACATTAATACAGCCCAGTCGTGGAATATCCAGCACCGCCTGTGGTAGCAGTAAACCGTAAGCGGTCACCACCATTAAATCCGGCTGTAATTCACGCAGTGCATTCTGATCAACTTCGGCTTTCAGCGTTTCAGGCTGATACACGGGAATATTATATTCGAGTGCTTTATCTTTGACCGGTGAAGGACGCGGTTCACGGCCACGCCCGGCGGGGCGGTCGGGCTGGGTGTAAACGGCGACCACGTCATAACCGGCATCGATCAGGGCAGCCAGTGGGGCCACGGCGAAATCCGGGGTACCGGCATAAATAATTCGAATGGGATCAATCACGATAATTTTTAAACGCTGGAATGCAGGCGACGAGCCTTCTCTAATTTTTTTCGGTAACGCTGCTGTTTCAGCGGCGATAAATAATCCACGAACAGCTTACCCTGCAGGTGATCGAGCTCGTGCTGAATGCACACGGCTAACAGCTCAGCCGCTTTCAAAGTGAATTCTTTGCCGTGCTGATCAAAGGCTTTGACCGTAATCAGCTCATCGCGCTGCACCCTGTCGTAAATATCCGGCACCGAAAGACAGCCCTCTTCTGCGAGGATTTCCTCACCGTTTCTTTCGATAATTTCGGGGTTGATCAAACACAGTGGCTGGTCTTTTTCCGGGCTAATGTCGATCACCACCACCTGCTGGTGCACGTTCACCTGTGTTGCCGCCAGGCCGATGCCCGGCGCTTCGTACATGGTTTCAAACATGTTATCGACCAGCTTGCGCAGCTGATCATCAAATTTTTCGACCGGTTTCGCCTTTGTGCGCAGACGATCGTCCGGGTAATGCAATATTTCGAGTTGTGCCATATTAATTTCTTCAGATAAGGGCTAGTTTGAGGATTTCTGCTAAAATTACTGAAAACTTACTTAATAAATCGAAGTTTATCAGCTAAACTGTTGAAAACAACGGATAATTTCAGGGAAAATACTGGGGTATAAAACAATAATGAACACACCCACCATCTTGACCAAATACCTGCGCCTCATTGTAACCTGTTTACTGGTTACTGGCGTATCCGCCTGCTCGTTTCCTGCCAAACGTACACCGCCCCAATCTCAGGCAGATTCAGAACAGGCAGTAAGCCAACAGGAGCCAGATGAAGCAAATGATCAACAGGCCATATCTGCAAGCACAGAAAATAGCGAGCAGAAACACAGCGGCATCCGTCTAAGAGCCAGCCACCCTCGTCAGTACATCGTGAAAAAGGGTGATACCCTGTGGGATATTTCCAGCCAGTTTCTGACAGATCCATGGTACTGGCCTGAAATCTGGCATAAAAATCGCCAGGTTGAAAACCCTCATTTAATCTATCCTGGTGATGTACTAACACTGGTTTTTGTCAATGGACAACCACAAATTGCTGTTGACTCTGGAGCGCAGCAAAAAGTCACCAATACAACACAGACGAACGAACGCGCGCTACGCGTCGTCAAACTTAGTCCTAGTATCCGTAAACAGGGGCTGGATGCCAGTGTTGTAACCATTCCAGGAGATGCCATACGTCAATTCCTGACCAAACCCCGCGTTGTCACCAAAGAAGAACTGGAGAGTTCACCTTATATTCTAGCCAGCGATGATAACCATCTTATAATGAGCCAGGACAACACCATTTATATTCGTGGCGAGCTGGATAAGGAACGCGTACGTTTCACCGTTTTTCGACCCGGTAAGGAGTTATTCGACCCAGAAACTGAAGAGGTTTTTGGCTATGAAGCAACCTACGCTGGTGAAGTTTTTATAAAACAGTATGGCGACCCCGCCATCGGGGAGCTCACATTTACTGAACGCGAAGTTCTAATTGGAGACCGCTTATTACCCGTCGATAAAAGCAAAATTGCCAATGTTTATTATCCCAGACCACCCGATCAGGACGTAAAGGGGAGAATTATTTCCCTGTTTGATGCTTTGTTTGGTATTGGCAAATTTCAGGTTGCTGTAGTTAATCGTGGTGACCGTGATGGTCTTGAAGTTGGCCACTTATTAGAGACTCAGACATCGGGCGATATCGTTAGAGATAATTTCAATCAGAGAGAAAAGGGACGTATTGCCTTACCCGACAAACGCAGTGGCTTGATGATGATTTTCAAAGTTTTTGATAAGGTGAGCTACGGCCTGATTATCGAATCAACTCTACCCATCAGTAATCACGACGTTGTTGCTACACCATAAAAACCGAATAGATAGTGGAGCATTTCATCAGGGATGAACGATGTTAAAAACTGGCTACTCCTGCTTCATGCCGAAGGACTCGGCACTGCTGGCTTCTACAAACTACTAACCGCTTTTGAACGGCCAGAAAAAGCGCTGGCTGCCAGTACACCCAGGTTATCTGAGCTGGGTTTCAGACAGGAAACCATCAGCAGCATTCAGCAGGCCAATTCCGATACCATCCGGGCAGATATCGACTGGCTTGAGTCTTCAGATCAGCACCATATTATTTCCCTGAGCGATCCACGCTACCCACAACAGTTAAAGAGCATTAGCCAGCCACCACCTATTCTGTTTGTGCGCGGCGATCCTGATTATCTGCGACAGCCACAATTAGCCATGGTCGGTAGCCGCAACCCAACCGCCTCAGGCAGGCGTACTGCCAGTGATTTTGCCAGACACCTGTCGAATTCCGGCATCACTATCACCAGTGGTCTGGCTCGTGGCATCGATGGTGCCAGTCATCAGGGTGCACTTCAGGGTATTGCCGGCACGGTTGCTCTGGTGGCCCACGGTCTGGACATTGTTTACCCCGCCGCTCATCGCGCCATGGCCGAAGAAATCACAAACCACGGCGCGGTAGTGTCCGAAGTCGCCATTGGTACCGAACCCCATCGGGGATTGTTTCCAAGAAGAAATCGTATTATCAGCGGCCTGTCACTCGGCACACTGGTAGTTGAGGCTGCACTCAAAAGCGGCTCATTGATTACCGCAAAACATGCACTGGAGCAAAGCCGTGAAGTCTTCGCCATCCCCGGCTCCATCCACAATCCGTTATCACGAGGCTGCCACCAGCTAATCCGTCAGGGAGCCAAGCTGGTGGAAACAGCCGAAGACATCATCGAAGAACTACTACCACATCTGCCAACGGGTATCACACCCGCGGCAAAAGCACTAAATAGCGAGAAAAATGAACAGACACTTGACCCCGATCACCAAAAACTGCTCAAATGCCTCCAATATGAGGCCGTAGCCATTGATGAACTCGTCAATAGCAGTGGTTTTTCAGCAGCCGAGGTGGCTTCCATGCTATTAATTATGGAACTCGAAGGCACTATTGTGAATGAAGGCGGTCGATATACTCGTATTAAATAACCACCTGTATCATCTCACTCTATATAACAGTGGACAAATAAAGACATGTTAATCAAACAATCCGTCGTCGATGTACTGATGTTTCTTTTTGAAGAATATCTGGGTGACAGCAATGAAGCCATGGATGAGCGTGACAATATGCAGATCCGTCTTGAAGAAGTGGGCTTTCAGCATCAGGAAATTGATCAGGCCTTTAACTGGCTGGAAGATCTGGCCACACTACGAAAAGACAGCGATTACATACTGGCGAATACCAGCAGTATCCGGATTTTTAGTGAATTTGAAAAGAGCATTATTGATGAAGACTCAATCGGCTTTCTCATGTATCTGGAACAGTCTGATATTCTTACACCTGTTACGCGTGAGCTGGTTCTCGACCGCATCATTGCACTCGACCACCCACTGGACATAGAGCAGCTTAAATGGATTGTTATGATCGTGCTTCATACTCACCCCGGTGAAGAAAACGCCTTTGCCTGGATGGAAGGTTTAGTTTTTAATGAAGTTGCCGAATATATCCAGTAGTCGCTCTACAATCTAATTAACTAACTGCGTAGCACCCTGAATGAGTAAAAATCTTGTTATTGTTGAATCTCCGGCAAAAGCAAAAACCATAGAAAAATATTTAGGCAAGGACTTTAAGGTTCTGGCTTCCTATGGTCATGTCCGCGACCTCATCCCCAAGGAGGGAGCTGTCGACACCGAGCACAATTTCGAAATGAAGTACCAGCTCATAGAGCGCAACGAAAAACACGTCGACAAGATCATCCAGTTTTTGAAAAAAGCCGACAACCTCTATCTCGCGACCGATTTGGACCGCGAGGGAGAAGCAATTTCATGGCACTTGTTCGAACTTTTAAAAGAGAAAGGCCTGCTCGACGACGTTAATGTATCCCGCGTCGCCTTTAATGAGGTAACCAAACGCGCAATCAAGGAAGCCATCGCTTCACCGCGCGAACTATCCACCAATCTGGTCAATGCTTATCTGGCCAGACGTGCACTCGATTACCTTGTTGGTTTTAATTTATCACCGCTGCTGTGGAAAAAAGTCCAGCGCGGTTTATCCGCCGGTCGTGTACAAAGTCCAGCACTACGCCTGATTGTTGAGCGTGAAATTGAAATCGAAGAATTCAATCCGCAGGAATACTGGACCATCGAAGCCGACGTCGCCAAAGACAAACAACAATTCCTCGGCAAACTGAATTTATATAAAAACGAAAAAATAAAACAGTTCAGCATTACCGACGAAGCTGGCGCCACCGAAGCACGCGATACTTTATTGGCCGCAGCAAACGGTGAACTCTCGGTCGATAAGATCGAAAAGAAACAGCGCAAACGTAATCCTTCGCCACCGTTCACTACCTCGACCATGCAACAGGAAGCCGCGCGTAAGCTGCGCTTCTCGGCGCAACGCACCATGCGTACCGCACAAAATTTGTACGAAGGCATTAACATCGGTGGTGAAACTGTGGGTTTGATCACTTACATGCGTACTGATTCATTAAGCCTTGCTAATGAGGCAATTGATGAAATTCGTGGCCTGATCGATGAACGTTTCGGCAAGGACAACCTGCCGGGCGAAGCGCGCATCTTTAAAAATAAATCAAAAAATGCACAGGAAGCGCATGAAGCGATTCGCCCGACTTCAGTAAGACACACACCTGAAGATCTGAAACAATATTTAAAACCTGATCAGCTGGCACTTTACGAACTAATCTGGAAGCGAACCATGGCATGCCAGATGATACACGCAACACTGGATACCGTGAGCGTTAATCTAGGTTGTGGCGATGGCAATATTTTCCGCGCTAATGGCTCTACCATTCGTCACGCCGGTTTCATGGCTGTTTACATGGAAGGTGCTGACGACAGCAAGAGCGATGACGATGAAAAATTATTACCAGAGCTCACAGAAGGTGAAAAAGTTAAGCTACTGGAAATTAACAATGGCCAGCACTTTACCGAGCCACCACCGCGCTTTACTGAAGCCAGTCTGGTTAAAACGCTTGAGGAATATGGCATCGGCCGCCCATCGACCTACGCCAATATTATTTCAACGTTGGTCAATCGTGGATACGTTGAACTCGAAAGCCGTCGCTTCACTCCGACCGACATCGGTCGCATCGTCAATGGCTTTTTGACCGAACATTTTAGACAGTACGTTGATTACGAATTTACCGCTAATCTCGAAGACGAACTCGATAGCGTTTCTCGTGGAGAAGAAGACTGGATTCCGTTGATGAAAAACTTCTGGACTCCGTTCAAGGAACAGTGCATCGATAAAGAAGAAAACGTCAGCCGTGCCGATGTCGCCCAGTCGCGTCACATTGGCACCGATCCTAAAACGGGCAAACCAATCAGCGTGCGCATGGGACCTTATGGGCCTTTTGTGCAAATTGGCGATAAGGATGACGAAGAGAAACCCGCCTTCGCCAGCCTCAAGCCGGGCATGAAAATGAACGACATCACCATGGATAACTACGAAGGCTTGTTCGTGTTACCGCGTGAGCTGGGTGAATCTCCTGAGGGCGAGAAAATCTCGACCAACTATGGTCGCTTCGGCCCTTACGTTAAATACGACAGCAAATTTGTTTCCATCAATAAGGCCTATCAGGATCAGAATATCGACCCTTACAACATCACGCTGGAACAGGCGATGGAACTGGTCGCTGCCAAAAAAGAATTTGATGCCAACAAATACATCAAGAGTTTTGAAGGCACCAACATCGAAGTGCTTAATGGACGTTTTGGCCCTTATATTACCGATGGTGAGAAAAACGCAAAAATCCCTAAGGACAAAGAGCCTAAAGACTTAACTCAGGAAGAGTGCGAGAAGCTGCTGGCCGAAGCACCAGTGCGTAAAGGCCGCAAGAAGAAAGCGGTTAAAAAGAAAGCAGTGAAGAAAAAGGCTGCAAAGAAAAAAACGGCGAAGAAGAAAGCTGCGCCAAAGAAAAAAGCCGCCGCTAAAAAGAAAGCTGCCAAGAAGAAATAGGCACTAAATGGCGAGCCCATTTGCCATTCGATATGCTGCACACCAGATTCGCCATGGTGGCGTTATTGTCTACCCTACCGAAACGGTTTATGGTCTTGGTTGCGACCCGATGAATCTCGACGCAATCACTTATCTCAATCAGCTAAAACAGAGACAGCCCAGCAAAGGCTTAATTTTACTTGGTCATACACTGACACTTTTCGATGATTATATTGAAGCATTGACCGAAGCTGATCAAAACAGAATCACAGCAGCCGAACAGGCAACCAGCTGGATCGTCAGAGCAAAAAACACACTACCCAACTGGCTCACCAATAAACAAAGAACATTGGCAATACGCATCACCAGGCAACCCGTTGTCACTGCTCTCTGCCAGCAACTGGGACATCCAATTGTCTCCACCAGTGCTAACCCCAGCGGAAAAAAAACCTGTAGCAATGCGCTGGAAGCACACAAATATTTTCATGATAAAGTAGACGCCATATTAATTAATGACCGTCAACTCAATGGCCAGCCATCAGTAATTAAAAGACTGGACAACCTTGCCACACTACGCCACTAACAAAAAACACTAATATCAAGAGCCAAACAATGTCACAACCCGATGCTAATACCGTAAAAGAATACTTACTCAGCCTGCAAAAAAATATCTGTGAAGGCCTCGCCAACGAAGACGGCAAAGCTGATTTTATTATCGATGAATGGCAGCGTGAAAAAGGTGGCGGAGGCGGTATTACACGCGTACTGACCGATGGCGCTGTATTTGAACAGGCCGGGGTAAATTTCTCGCACGTCACCGGCGGCCAGCTTCCTGCCTCTGCAACTGCGCATCGACCTGAACTTGCGGGCAGAGAATTTGAAGCCATGGGTGTATCGCTGGTAATTCATCCGCGCAACCCGATGATTCCAACATCACACGCCAACGTACGTTTCTTTATCGCCAGAAAGGAAGGTGCCGACCCAGTCTGGTGGTTTGGCGGCGGCTTCGATTTAACACCCTACTATGGCAATAAAAAAGATTGCATTCACTGGCACCAGATTTCACAACAGGCCTGCCAGACTTTTGGTGATGATATTTATCCCAAATACAAAAAATGGTGTGACGAATATTTTTATCTCAAACACCGCGATGAACAACGCGGTATTGGCGGGCTGTTTTTTGATGATCTAAATGAAGGCGGTTTTGATCAGTGCTTCAACTTCACCAAAAGCATTGGCGATCATTATCTAAAAGCCTATTTGCCCATTGTGCAAAATAGAAAGAACGACAAATACAACGAAACTCAGCGCGAGTTCCAGCTCTACCGTCGTGGCCGTTACGTCGAATTCAATCTGGTTTATGATCGCGGCACTTTATTCGGACTACAAACAGGTGGGCGCACTGAATCCATTTTGATGTCATTACCACCGGTAGTGCATTTTAAGTACGACTGGAAACCTGAGCCAGAAACGGCTGAAGCAGAACTTTATGATTATTATCTTAAGCCTAAAGACTGGCTAAATATCTAATAATATTTAGCTCAGGTAATTATTTTTTTATTCTTTAGTGGCTGCACAGGAAGTTTAACAACATTGCCGTGTGGTAGAAATGCCAGTGGTGGAGAAATGTAATTACCCTGTACACGA
>Ga0224507_10001103_pt1 | contig 10800 bp, 7 predicted proteins | sample SF_Jan12_sed_USG_3_FD_170159 | JGI IMG/M metagenome (GOLD analysis project Ga0224507, IMG submission 170159) | Sediment microbial communities from San Francisco Bay, California, United States - SF_Jan12_sed_USGS_13 | ecosystem: Environmental > Aquatic > Marine > Sediment | place: USA: California...
ATTGCTAGTTAAATCGATTAACTGAATGAAATTTAAAAAGACAAGAAGACTTTTTTGGACTCAACAACGAACAGACAGGTAGGTAGGTAGGTAGGAATAATAAGGGAAAAAATGAACAAAAAAAAAGTGCTCCTCATCAGGAACACTTTTTAAAATACAAAAGAAGCTAGTTAGAGTTCAACTCTACCATCTTCTATTATTTCTTTCTTGAGGCTTAGCTTCATTTACCTTCAAGTTTCTACCACCAACTTCTTTTCCATTCATTTGCTCAATGGCAGCAAAAGCTTCATCTTCTGAAGACATCTCTACAAAGCCAAAACCTTTACTACGTCCGGTATCTCTATCTGTGATAACTTTTGCAGACTCAACTGTTCCGAATTCAGCAAACATTGATTCAACTGTCTGATCGTTTTCCGCGTAGGGTAGATTACCTACGTAAAGTTTTTTTCCCATTTTTTCCTCCGTTAAATTTAGAAACCAGAGAAGAAAAAAGTCTACCCTCGGTGTTCTATAAAAAAAGTTATTTTCTTATTATTATGATAATGGTTAGGTTTTTTACTCCATTTTCCTGACGAACACAACCTTTTTATAACTTACTATGAAAACAATCTTTGCACAAAATCCCATTAAACCATATCCCTTTATAATCATAGTCAAACATACCAACCACACCTTATAATTTTACTGTTGGCCAATACCTATAACTTACAATTTTCTTTGAGGATCATGAATAGTCCCATACGCCCCAATACATGCGAACAAGACTGACAAACAGAAAACAAGCACGTCTATCCAAATCAATTGCATTCACCTGACTAGAACAAAAAAGTTCAACAGGAACCATTGTAATGTAACAAGCGCCCCATGATTTCTAATGACGTCCCCCTCCAATCAATTCAATTTTTATCAAAATATTAAGCTCACACTCTCCCTACCAGTTGCCTCCATAAAGCATAACGTTAATGACAAAACTCAGCATGAAACAATGCATACAAAAGACGCATTAACTATCTAAAAAAGCAAAAACTTCTCCGAAAAAATCACTAGTAGTTATATTTTCCTTTATAATAACGTATTAAAAAATAAAAACATTGAGCAAAATAAACTATGATATTAGAATAGTACAATTATATAAAGATGTATGAAAAATACTGGTAGATTTATGGTATAAAACTATGCTAATCATTTAACTTACAGCTCACTACCAGTACCTGGTCACAGGGTTAGTAACTGGCTGATTTAATAATGAGCAATTCTGTAAGTGTTCACAGGTGCCTTAGATTTATTCGGTTGCTGCTGCTCGCTATAGCTCTTCTATACGGACAGGGGCAACCGCATGAAGATGAGGTACCTATGACCACTTACCACTACCAAGCTATATTTTTTTAATGCCAAAGGGAAATATTTAACCATGCGATTTTTAAAAAATCTTTTTGACAAAAACAAAAAATGGGCAGAAAAAATAAAAGAATCTGATCCTGATTTCTTCACTAAACTCTCCAAGCAGCAAAATCCCGAATATTTATGGATTGGCTGCTCAGACAGTCGTGTGCCGGCAAACGAAATCGTCGACATGATGCCTGGAGAAATATTTGTCCATCGTAATATAGCTAACGTCGTAGTCCACACAGATCTTAACTGCCTATCGGTCATCCAATACGCCGTAAACGTGCTTAAAATTAAACACATTATTGTTTGCGGTCATTACGGTTGCGGCGGAATTAAAGCCGCAATGGACAACCAAGAACATGGACTAATCGACAATTGGCTCAGAAATATCAAGGATACTTATCGATTTCATCAAGATAAAATTAATGCTATCGAGGACGAACAAGAAAAGATCAATTTATTGTGTGAACTTAACGTGGTCGAGCAAGTAGATAATATCTGTCACACCACAATAGTACAAAGTGCCTGGAAATCTGGGCAGGAATTAGCTGTTCATGGTTGGATATATAGTATTGAAGACGGGATATTAAAAGATCTGAATGTTTGCATCACCAACCAAGAAGAAATATCTCGAATCCACCAAATCAACTAACCGGTGTAAGAAACTAGTATACAAAGATAAAATAAATTCAACAATAATCACGTCAACTTTTTTAGTTTTCAAATTAAAAAAGCGTAAGCGTTCACCAGCACTACGCCTGCGCACGATCAGACCGGATTAACATAGGATTAACTATAGCTCACCGGCCTGCTTGCACCCATGCGCAGCACTGGTAAACGCTTAACAATCCGATGTTATGGAACTCTTTTTCACTACCCGGTGAACGATTACAAAAAAGCTGCAATCTTACAAAATAATTTATTTTTTCCCTCGTTGAACTAACAAAAGCTCAGTGCCAAATTCTCCAATGGGCATTGATCACATAATGGTTTTGATTTTTTGCAAAATGTCTTTGCTACCCGAACCAACAAAGCGTGATATTCGTTGAAAAGATAAACATCCTCGGCCAAATTATCTGTGAAAAGCTCTTGAATTTCATAGTAACCTTGCTCCTCATCTATAAAATCATGGCGCAGTAGAATTCGTCTAGTGTAGGCATCCACTACGAAGACTGGTTTACCTGCGCCATAGAGCAAAATAGAATCGGCTGTTTCCGGACCGATACCTTTAACAGTCAAAAGATGCTCCCGCAAAGATGAAGTGGATTCGGAGCACATCGCTTCAACATCCCCATCAAAAGTCTCATTAATCATAGTCAGCAAGTTGGTCAAACGACCGGCCTTTAAATTATAATAACCAGCTGGTCGAATATATTCTGCCAACAGACCAGATGGCAATTCGCTCATCTTAGATAAATCCAGCACCCCTACCTCTTTAAGGGTGACTATGGCCCGCTCTACATTATTCCAGCTAGTATTTTGGGCAAGTACGGCACCCACAATAATTTCGAACTTGCTTTCTCCGGGCCACCAGTGCTGGGGCCCGAAAAAGTCATACAGCACTTGATACATTTCGCCTAAACGTACTCTACTGGAAGCCACTATATTGAATCACCCAGGCAAATTCCGATATCTCTGGCAGTCATTACCTTATCACTGGTCAAATCTACCCTTTTTTTGCTGCTAATTGCGTCAATCAGTGGAACAGAGGTCATCACGGGCGGAGTCCATGCCACCATATGTCCAAACTTACCTTCATCCGCTAAACGCACCGCCCCTGCTCCAAAACGTAGAGCGAGCAAACGATCAAAAGTGGTTGGCGAACCTCCGCGCTGCAAATGGCCCAGGATCAGATGCCGGACATCCTTATCCAACCTCCGGCGCAGTTCATCTGCCACCCATTTTCCTATACCACCCAACAGAACCTCATCACGGCCCAACTCACTTTCACCACTTACCATAACCTTACCATCTTCGGCAGCAGCACCCTCTGCCACCACAACAATAGCGTAATGTTTATGATGAAGATCATTATCACTTATCTTTTCACAAATTTTATCGATGGAAAAGGAAATCTCCGGCATCAGGATAGCATCTGCACCTCCCGCAATCCCAGAATAAAGCGCTATCCAACCAGATTCTCGTCCCATTACCTCAACCACCATTATCCGATCATGGGATTTGGCCGTTGAATGTAACTTATCAAGAGCCTCGGTGGCCGTGGAAACTGCAGTGTCAAAACCAAATGTTCGATCAGTGGCTTCCAAATCATTATCAATGGTTTTGGGAACTCCGATCACTGGCATACCCATCTCAGAGAAACGATGAGCAATTTCCAAAGTTCCATCACCACCAACCGCTATATGACAGTAGAACCCCATTCGTTTAAAATTATTCATAATTCGTTCCGACACATCGACTATCTGAACCTCACCGGCCAAATTAGTAATGGGCATGGAAAACGGGTTCCCCTTATTGGTAGAACCTAGAATAGTCCCCCCCATAGGGGTAATCCCCTCTACATCATTGGGAGTCAACCGAATGAGATCATCAAAATCGATAAGTCCGTTATAACCGCTCCGACTACCGTACACCTCCCACCCACGCATAGTCGCAGATTTAACAACAGCATAAATCACTGCGTTCAATCCAGGAGCATCGCCGCCGCCGGTGGAAATTACAATTTTGCGCATTTCAATACTCTCGTGTCTAATATTTCACATCTCTATACAAAAAGTTACCTAACTATAAATACCTTTTTAAGACAACCTAACCAAGCCTACTTTTCACACATTAACCCATTTATCCAAGACCCCTTGAACCTACAACTATATTATGCAAAATACATTTATAATATCAATTTTAGTCCAATAGCCAATTTCAACCTGCCTTAGGTTTTCAGCCAAAAAAACTCTTAAATACGTCCAATACTACTCAAAAGCTACCTCGTAGATTTTAGGGCTACAGAAAATAATAAATATCCCAATCATGCTTGTTTTTTTTTACCATGGTCCGAGTAAAATTGTATCATGGATTTGATCCTAAAACTGAGAAGGACTAAAGCCCAAAGCCCAACCCTCATTTCACCCCACAACAAACACCCAACCAAAATTAAAGAGGCAGAATATGCACCTCCTCATGAACGGTTTGCATGCCGCTTAGAAAATGACCACTTCTACCATCAATGGATATCGGGTCACCAAGACCTATCCTCTGCCCATTTATTATACAATACTCCTCAGATTCAAAAACCTGGAGGTCCCGTACTCCAACCACACATGTTTTTTCCAAACGAGTAGCTACCACTGAGGCATGGGAAGTTTGACCACCACGCGAAGTAAGCAAACCGTCCGTCAGACTAATCTCCCGAATATCATCCGGTACCGTATCCTGGCGGATGAGAATAAGCGGAATGCTAGAATCTTGCTCCCGCAACATAACCATATTCTTTTCACTGAACACCGCCAATCCAGCCAAAGCTGAGCCACTCACCCCTATCCCCTTACCAAGTATAAACTCTCGTAATTTTTCAAAATTATCAAAAACATTAAACTGCTCTTTCTTTTTGATGGTTATCATATCTCTGGTCTGCAAAATATAGAGTTGCTCAGGGGCCGGCCCCTCAAATGTGAACTCTATCTCCTGAGGATTCCACCCTTTAGTGTAGACCAGGTCTCGGGCAATATCGAGCAATTTTTCATAGATTTGCGGAAAACGGCGTTCTAAAGAATTTTCAACATCTCTTCCATCAAGTTCGGCTTGCTCTACCGAAACTGGCAAACTGGTAACCAAACCCGAGACAATATCCTCTCCCTGATCACTGGGGGCATAATCTCCCCACAAAGCTACCCGACGAACCTTTCGATAGGGATGTGCAGTAAACAACACTCCACTACCGGAAGAAGGTCCCAAGTTTCCATAAACCATGGCCTGGACAATTACTGCAGTACCCCAGGAATCGGAAACCTGCATCAATTTTCTATATTCCTTAGCCTTTTTAGTATCCCATGAAGACAAGACCATCTCCACCGAGTGAATAAGCTGGAGCCAAGGATCCTCTGGCATTTCAATCCCACGTGATCGAACCGTTTCAGCATAACTCAAAGCCAACTCTTTCATCTGAACAGGTGAAAACTCACGCTTAAAACGTACTCCAGAGTGTTGCTTTTGCTTATTCATCAACTTTTGAAACTCTTCCCGATCCATATCAAGAGACATTCCCCATGACTGCACAAAACGTCGGTAATTATCCCATGCAAAATATTCCATGCCATTATTTTTTACGTACTCCAGAACCATTTCCTCATTTAGACCAACATTATGAATAGTGGTCATCATACCAGGCATGGAAACCGCTGAACCAGATCGTACGGAAAGTAGCAGGGGACGTTCAGGAGAACCGAATTTCATGCCGGTCAGCTCTTCAATCCCATTGATGGAAGCACGCACTTGAGACATAAATTCATCCCGTGCCCTATCAAACCCCCGTACACCGGGCCAACACCGAAATATTTCTGTTGTGATTATAAAGGCTGGTGGAACCGGTTTGTTATCTTTGGCAAGCACCATAAGATTATAGCCCTTATTACCCAGATGAATCAGGTTGTTAGTCCTCAAGTTTGCATTATACAAGGAACTTACGGTCTTATGAGGATTATAAGTCATAAGAAGGTTCAACGATTCTTCATCAAGAATCTCTTTTTGAGCCTCCAGGGTATGCATAATTTTGGTAATAAAATTATCAAGGTGCTGGAGACCGAAGGTCGTAGCGATGAGATCACGTAAAAAAGATTCCGAAAGCCGATGAACCGATCCGGTCCGATCCGCTTCATTCCACAATGATCTATATTTTGTTAGAAGATTGCTTTGACCTATTTGGGGTACAATTATAGAAAGATTGCTTTGGTGGACATTAGTATAATAAGCATAAATAATATCCTTAACCCCTTCAGAGAGCCCTCGCACGATATCAAGATGCTGGGTATAGGAAAAACGCTTCATACTAATGGAACTAGCAAGCAAGGAACCGTATGTTTCCAATCTACGACTAGTAATGCCATCCACTTTCAAAGCCCGCAAGTATAACCTCAAACACTTGGCTATACGGATAAAAGTTGCCTGGGTAATAAATGAAAGATTTACTGTCTGTGACAGTTTTTCCAGATAAATATTTGCCAAGTTCTCCAGACGAAAGGTCAAGCCAAGGGCGTCGAACTTTTTCTCACTATAACGGCCATACACCGAAGGGATATCCACTGCGATATGACGTTTATAATAAATCTCCTCCTTGGGCTGAAATGATTCCGGACTAAGAATAACCTCTTTTAATTTTTCCAATTGATCAAGTAATGCATCAAGACAACGATGAGTATTCCCTTCCTTCAATACATCCAAAAGATTTTCAATCCCCGGAAACCCTGACTGCCCTGCATGGTGCAATTGATTACGCAACTCCTTCATGCCAAGATTATATTTTTGAAACAACAACTCATACAACTTAACTAACAAAGAAAAACGACGCCGTTCTCCAGACAAAATATCCGTCTGTTTTGCCAAATACGATTCCCAATCCATTGAATTCAAATTAAGAACCTGATGAATATATTCGACATGAAAATCCGACCGAATCCGATTAACCAAAAGATGTAGGTCATCAATAAAAGGACCGCTACTCTTTACTTGCCTTAAAACCTCATCTGGCAAATATGGTTCCAGCTCCTTCTTATTGCGATTAAACCAAAACCGATAAATTGCGCCAATAAAATCAACTATAAGATTACTGGATTCAACATGACTTTGCTTGCGGAGAAAATGAATTAGAACATCATGCCGTTTATGCAGTTCATCCAGCTCAGTGGAAACATCCCTTAGCTCCCCCTCTGCCCCAATATCATTAAAGAACACTGGCATTAACTTAGTAAATTGTTTGGCCAGATTATAAATAGGTTCTATGGGGTGATTCAGCAGCTGAGTAATATCTCGCTGAAAAAGATCGGTATCTTTAACACAGGTTCCTGACAACTTAAGATTAATAATCAATGCTGAAAATAATGTGGAACACCACTTGGGCTCCTGCATGATCAAGCCGAGCCAAATTCTAATATTTGCCAGATGGACAGGATTAGTAATAGGCTGCCAATCCTCGTCCACTCCTGCTACATTAGCATATTGAAAACCGAAACGGACCGTTTCCCATAAAAACGTTTCCGCTAAAATGGAATTACCCCTTTTAAACACTTCCCCTCCAATAACCTGAATACATTGCAGAGAAGTATGAGGATATTTACGTACGTTGGCCTTAAGCAACTGAAAGGTGGTGATAAAAAACTGCTCAATATCCTCAAAAGACTGTTTACGAATTAGTTGTACCAATGAACGATTGATTTCCCGCAGCATCTCCTCATGAATAAGATAGAGACCCGAGGTATCCATTATACGAAAAAGAAACAAAAGTTTACGATTTTCCGAAAAAAAGGAACTTTCACCCTTACCACTCAGATTCAAATCTAGCTTTGTCGGTATTTCTCGATAATAACGAACAATATCCATATGAGATGGCAGGTTAATCATTTGCCGCAAGGCATCCAGTGGGTTCGTTTCAATATCTATAGAATCTAGAGTGGTTTTATGGCTATTTAATTGCTCATGGGAAATCGCAGCAAGATAAGGCCCTGCCTGCCAATGCGCGCAATACTCACCACAATGTTCCAAAAGCCATGGTAGAGGGTCATCCTCATTTAACCAATAGCGATAATTTATAGTGAGAATCTTGTGGAACAAAACCGCAATGGCACCATAATCAACGCCAACGGGTTTTTCAAAATGACTCAATGATTCCAATCGCATCGCAATTTTTTTTATAGGATGGTGCCCCTGCACCAATTGTAATAAAACTTTATCATCCAACTCATCAAGACGAGCCAATTTACCAAAAAATCTCACCAAATTGTCTTGATAGGCAAGTAACTCTTCCCCGTTTAAATTTGTTATCAATTTATCAACATAGGCAAGCATTGCCTCAATAATCACGTTTGATAATTTACTACTTTTTTTAGAGTCAGCAAGGGCCTCCAAAAACAATTCCGTAAAAAGATCAAAGGCATCACTTCCTCTTTCATGCCGACAGTAATGACTAAAATTTTTTAAGACAAAGGCTCGCAACTCTGGAATGAGAAGTTGCCAATTACGGTAAGGGTGACTAATTTCGTAGATCAACAAATCAACCTTCGCTGCAATCCCCTGATACCGCAGAACAATTTCCCTTAACAAATATAAATCTTCCCTTATTTCCACCTCTCCGGCCGTTTCTTCCAAGTTTGCTATCAACGCATCGGACTGAATCGCCGGAACGGAATCTTTATTTATCATCCACGGAACCTTGCTTAAATAATCTATAATAAAAGCGACCTAACACAAATGAGTCACACCGCCGCTCCCCTCTGTATAACTGTCATTGTACACCGGAGGTGCTCAAATTGTTACTGCTAAAACATGCCTCTGAAGAAGTCGTTGAGACAAGGAACGAGTTAATACAAGTTGGCTTACCTCTTGCAGATAATAATTATCATACCCTACACTCTACATTTAAGGATCATCACATAAATTATAACGATCATAAGGACACATAGAAATGTTTACTTCAAACCCAGAAAATATGGGTGGCGAAAAATAATAAATGTCCCAAAAGCAGCCCCTGCTCATACCTGCGCATGACTTCTTAGTCGACTACCGGAGGCAACACGTAAAAATCATAAAAAATTTGTTTTTAAAACAACTTAGGGAACTGGAAGAAAACAATCTACCCGAATGGCGTAGGAGAGGGCTTCGACTTCAAGGCGTGCCAAGGGGCGCATACTTGTTGTATGTAACCCTTGGCGCAACGCAGAAGACGGAGCCATAGACAAGTCAATCGGGTAAATTATTTTTTGGAAGTTCCCTTATCAACGCTGAAAAACGAAAGGAGATAAACATGAAACAATGTATTAGTTTAATTTCATTAACCTTTTTACTGCTTTGCGCATCTACCGTCCAAGCCGAAAATAACTATCTGGAAGTTAACTTAGGCTACAATGCACTTGACGACATCCACTTCTCAACTGAAACGTCAACCGATTTAAAATATGACGGAATTGCTGATTTTGATGATGGTTACTTTTACGGGTTAACCTTTGGATACGAAGTCAATCCCTATCGCTTTGCCGCTGAAATTTCCTATACCGAAAACACAATAAATAATTTCTATACTCAACTGGGGCTAATGAAAAATGAGTATAACTTTGAGGGCAACGTAAACGCAAAAAGCGCTATGTTCTGCTTTTTTCGCGATTATCACCTATTCTCTACTGCCTCCCCGTATCTCGGGATTGGACTGGGATCTACCAACCTCGAAATAGACGGTTGGGACCAACGCGGTTACTTCTTCAATGACAGTACCGCTGTTTTTACCTACCTCGCCTCAGCAGGACTACTCATCCATCTAACCGAAAAAATAGATATCAATCTATCTTACCGTTACATGAACACTAATGATTTCACTCTCCAACAAATAATAGAGGATATAAAATATCGCTACGAGATGAATTACGAAACCAACCTTTTCCTTGCTGGAATAAAATTCTCTTACTGAACCAAGTATTAATAATTCCATTATTCCGTACTAACCTGGAGATTCGATTCCGTATACCCGGAAAAAGTTACTATCCATGCACGACACTACGCCCTAAAGAAATCACAAAAGCAACCCTCTAATACAAGGGAGTTATAAAGAATATTTCTCAATTATTTTCCGGGCACACGGAATTACCTCTTTCTTATGTATAAATTCAGGACCAAAGGAAACGCTTTGCCTACTCAAGGCTCTTTTATGTAAATTTTTTACTTACAAAAACAGTAAATTATATAAGAGAAATTAAAAAAGGCATAGTGATTGCAATATCAAACTTAAAAGCCGTGGTATTTTATGTTTGATTAGTTATAAATCCCATTACTTTCCGGCAACATACTTCACCCCCTTATTAATAAAACCAGGTGGATGCAATGGTACTTCTTAGCGAAAAGAGAAAATCTCAACGTGTTGACTCCAAAAGCATAACCGTAAGCATAGCTGACGGTAACAAGGTATTTGAAGGTGTGATAGGCGATATATCCACTGGAGGAATAAAGATATCCCAACTATCTAAACAATTTAACCCAACCTATCAAAAGTACGTCAGCGTAGTTTGCGGCAACAATAAAAACTTTAAAATATTACTACAACCGTGCTGGAAGCGATCAGTTCAAGGCGGACAATACCTAGAAGTTGGTTTTGAAATAGAGTATCCGCCATGGAGCTGGACTGAATTCGTTCGACGACAACTGCCCGAGTCTGAGCTAGAAGATGTCTGGGGAGATTTCGACTAAAAAAACCCCTAT
>Ga0224507_10001104_pt1 | contig 10797 bp, 8 predicted proteins | sample SF_Jan12_sed_USG_3_FD_170159 | JGI IMG/M metagenome (GOLD analysis project Ga0224507, IMG submission 170159) | Sediment microbial communities from San Francisco Bay, California, United States - SF_Jan12_sed_USGS_13 | ecosystem: Environmental > Aquatic > Marine > Sediment | place: USA: California...
TTATTGTAATGTAGTGGCAACAATGCCATGATTGTGGATGAAACTGCGAATCTTGATTTAGCTATTCCTGCAATAGTGTTTGGTTCGGTGGGTACTGCAGGGCAACGTTGTACTTCAACACGTCGCCTGTTTGTGCATTCTACTATTTATGATCAATTGAAAAATCGGGTGGTTGCTGCTTATCAGCAAATCCCCATAGGTGATCCGTTAGACTCCTCAACATTAATGGGGCCGCTCATTGACGAGGCCGCGATATCTAATTTTGAAAAAGCCATTTCACAAGCACAAACAGAAGGTGGAAAAGTGCTAGCAGGTGGTGAAAAATGTAATCGTGACGGTTTTTTTGTAGAGCCAACAATTATAGAAATGACATCACAAACCTCAGTTGTGTGTGATGAAACATTTGCACCGATTCTTTATATCATGCGTTTTGAATCCCTCGAAGAAGCCATTGCAACGCAAAACAATGTGCCTCAAGGCTTATCATCTGCCATATTCACTAATAACATTCAAAATTCAGAATTGTTTTTGTCAGCACAAGGTAGTGACTGCGGTATAGCCAACGTTAATATTGGAACATCAGGTGCCGAAATCGGCGGAGCCTTTGGTGGTGAAAAGGAAACAGGCGGTGGTCGTGAAGCCGGCTCAGATAGCTGGAAGGCATACATGCGCCGACAAACTAATACAATTAATTGGAGTAGTGAGTTGCCGTTAGCGCAGGGCATTAAGTTTAATTTGGAGTAGCTACTCAGCGTATTCATCTTTTGCCCCATATCTGTGTTGTTTTCGTACTCAATCGGTCACATATATCTATATGCTCCCTCTTTCCGTGCGAAAACGCCTTAATCTGAAGCAAAATCTAAACACGCTGAGCAGTTACAATTTGGAAAGTTAGGTGTGGTGGTTTAACTTGGCTAGATTGAGTTTATAACTGCCTGTCCTCTATCATGCTATCAGCTAAATGATAGAGGACAGGAAGAAATCGTAAGCCAGGTAAACGTATTAAGAGGACTTCAGGTTATCAAGTCGCTCATTTAAAGACGCTTGAACATCTTCATATTCTTTCATTCTACGAATTGCTGTAAAACAATCAATCGCTTCTGGGTATTCTCGTTTGAGCATTGCTAGCCATTGTTTTGTTCGGCTGACGATATAACGTGTTTTTACATCGCGTGTCATATCGTTTGACATTTTAATCAGCAGTACGAGTATCTCGTCCCATTTCATTATTGGGTTAGAATTACCGTTTTGAAAATCACGTATCTGGCGTGCGAGATCCGGCCGTGCTACTGCGCCACGACCTATCATAATGTGTTCGCAGCCACTGATTTCTACGCACCGGCGGTAATCGTCAACACTATTGATATCGCCGTTGGCTATCATGGGTATGGTTAAAACTTCGTTAATTTTGGCTAACCATTCCCAGCGGACAGGGGCTTTATATCCGTCCGCTTTTGTTCTTGCGTGAACAGTGACATAACTGGCACCTGCATCTTCAACAGCGCGAGCAATATCTAAAGCGAGGTCTGTGTTGTTAAAGCCTAATCTGATTTTTGCCGATACGGGAATAGTCTCATCTACCGCTGCTCTAACGGCGGAGATAATGTCAAACAGGCGCTGGGGTTCCTGCAATAAGTATGAACCGCCGTTACGTTTATTTACGCACATAGCCGGGCAGCCAAAGTTCAGGTCAATTCCAGCCGTACCCAGCTCAGCTGCACGTGCGGCATTGATGGCCATTGCCTCAGGATTGGAGCCCAGTAATTGCACAATAACTGGGGTGCCTGCGGTTGTTTTGCCTTCTGTATCAAGCTCTACGCAGAAGCGTTTGAATACCTTTTTGGGTAATAAATGATCAACCACGCGCACGAATTCGGTAACACAAAGGTCATATCCGCCGATATTAGTGAGTATGTCTCGAAGATAGCTGTCTACTACGCCTTCCATAGGGGCTAGCATGATTTTCATAATAGGTACTGGTGTTATTAGGGGGCCGAATTATAACGTAAATTTATGGGAGATGGTGATACCCTATAATAAGAATGCGAAGCAACCAGAGTTTAGATACGCGTAAAAAATGGCTGAAACACACGAACTCATTTTTCAATTAATGGTTATATTGCTGGCCGCACGGATATTTGCAGAGCTGGCGGTACGTGTGGCAGTGCCTTCGGTAATCGGGGAGATTGCTGCGGGTATTATTATAGGCCCGAGTTTATTTGGACTGATTGAAATGAATCAGACCATACAATTGCTCGGTGAAGTCGGCATAGTGTTGTTGCTGTTTGAGGTCGGTTTGCAAACCGATGGCGCAAAGTTACTAAAGTCCGGTGTAAGCAGTTTTATAACTGCAGCTGGTGGATTTATTATTCCCTTTGTACTTGGTTTTGTTGTTTGCCAATTTGTTCTCGGTTATTCAATTCTGGTTTCTCTTTTTGTCGGTGGTGCGTTAACAGCAACCAGTATTGGCGTAACCATTCGTGTATTAGAAAGTTTACGGAAAGAACACAGTAAAGTAGGGCAGGTTGTACTTGGTGCAGCAGTAATTGATGATGTGCTTGGTGTAATTTTGCTAGCGTTATTATTTGAAGCATCGGTATCAAATCAATTTGATATTGAAGGCGCAATTAAAATTGTTATCTTCGTAGGCACTTTCTTTTTGCTTGCGCCTATTGTAGCTAAACTTATGTCTAGCTTGATAAAGGATGCGAACGATTCTTCTCTTGTGCCTGGTTTAATTCCAACTACGGTTATGTCGCTGGTTTTATTTTTTGCATGGGTCGCACATTTGATTGGTGCACCTGAATTGTTGGGTGGGTTTGCGGCCGGTCTTGCCTTGTCGCGCAGGTTCTTTTTGCCTTTTGGATTGGCGATAAAAACGGATCAAAAATTTGCATCACAAATTGATTTAGAAATGAAACCTATTGCCCGACTTTTTGTACCCTTATTTTTTGTATCAGTTGGATTATCCGTTGATTTAAGTATGATTGACTGGAGTTCGATGTATTTATGGCTGGTATCTGGACTTTTGTTTGTTGTTGCTGTTGTAGGAAAAATGGCAGGTGCATTTTTGGTTAATGCACCGATAAGTGAACGCATCGCAACCGGTTTGGCCATGACGCCGCGTGGCGAGGTGGGGCTAATTTTTATCGAGCTTGGTCGTTCATCAAATATATTGAACAATGAAATATATGTCGCGATGTTGCTGGTGATTGTATTAACAACGATAGTTCCGCCTTTTGTTTTAAAATGGTATTATGCAAACAATGAGCAATTAAAAGAGTAGTTGTATTGGTGCTTATAATTAGCATTTGTATGAGTACTCATATTAAGTGAATTGAAGATGGGGGATAGTATGTCAGAAGATAAAAATGAAAATCAGGAAGTTTTCTTAAACCTGAAAAAACGCTTGAATGAAAACCTAAATGATATTGAAGCGGCTACTTTATTGGGTAATATTTATTACGACAATCAGGAGCCAGCGCAAGCTATCGTATATTATCGAATAGCTTTGGATATAGACCCGACTTTAGTAACCGTCCGTACTGATATGGGGACTATGTATTGGCAAATTGATAATGTTGCACATGCTGAAGAGGCTTATCGTCGGGTAATAAAAGAGCAGCCGGGTTTTGGAAATGCTTATTTAAATCTTGGGTTTTTATTGATGCATGCAAAAAATGAAATTAAGTCTGCCAGAGCAGTTTGGACTGATTTAATAACCGGTTGGCCAAAAGATCCTGCTGCCCCTAAGATACGTGATTTGCTTGTTGAAACGATGAACTAAGAAATGATTAATCAGTTCATGTGTTGTGAAAGCATATAAAGCAGAAAAATATTTGAAATAAATAGAAAAATTGTTAGCCCCTTCCAGAATGCAACAGGATTTTTTTCCATAATAGATTTACCACCAAACCTGGCTAGCTCTGGGTTTGGTTTGGTAAGATCAAACAAAAACTCAGATAATGTTTGATATCGCCTAACAGGGTCCAGTAAAACACCTTTCTCTAATGCGCCATCAATCCAGGTAGGAATGTTTTGATTAATTTGTCTGGCAGGCTGATAACGAACCCGTTTTAATTTTTTCGCACTTAGTGATTCACCATAGGGTAATTTGCCGCAGAGCATCTCATAGGTAATGACAGCGATAGAATAAATGTCCGACTGGTGAGTACCTGACTCTCCCTGAAAATACTCTGGCGCAGCGTAATCCAGTGTACCGAGTAACTGGTTTCGCTCGATAGGTTTGGTAATTTCCTGTATACCTGCGATTTTTGTGGACCCAAAATCAACAATTTTCACCGTGCCTTGTGAATCAATCATGATGTTTTCAGGTTTCAAATCCTGATGCACCATTTCCTGACGTTGGAACGCACGTACGCCAGCGATGATTTGTGTAAGGATATGGCGAACCTCGGCGATGTTGGGCAGTGGGTTGTCTGTTATCCATTCTCTTAAGGTCATTCCATCGATGAATTCAGTCACATAATACAAAAATTTACGTTGGCGACTGGATTCCTTAATTTTTAATACATGGGGATTATTGATGCGTTTACCGGCCCACTCTTCATTAAGAAAACCTTCAATATAAATAGGGTCATCTTCAAAGTTAACAGAGGGTGTTTTTAGTATTACTTTGTTACCGTTGTCTTGATCTGTCGCTAGGTAAACCTGTGTACGCGTACTTGCGTGAATTTCCCGTACGATCTTATAACCGTCCAGTATCATGCCTTCTTCAAGCGGTGGCGGAAAAGGCAGTTCGGTAAGTTGTCGATAAAACTCTTCTTCATCGAGATCAGGTAGGTTTTCTACACGGCAGATTTGGCAGGTAACATTATCGTTACTGCCGTTTTCTAGCGCTTTTTTTACAATTTCTTTTGTTGCTCGCTCGGGGTTATCGTAATCCGTTGTGATTAAATCAATCAAATTCTGGGTACGCACAAACTCATGTACGCCATCAGTAGAAAGAAAAAACAAATCATCGGGCTCAACGTCGAGACTTCGGTAATCTATCTCGATATTTACGTCGGCTCCCATAGCACGACTTAAAAATGATTTCTGATCACCGGCCCATCGATGATGGTCGCGTGTTAATCGTTCGAACTCGCCGTTTCTTAATCGATAAATTCGTGAGTCACCCACGTGAAATAAATGAGCAGTTGTTGATTTGATTATAACGGCGCTTAGTGTGGTTAACATGCCGTGTTTAGAATGGTGAACGTTCTGGCTTTGGCCATAAAGCCAGCGGTTGATTGCACCTAATACTTTTTGGCAGGATGTGCGAACGGTCCAGGTTTCAGATGTGCTGTAATAATCACTGACTAGGCTGCGAATACAGGATTCACTGGCTTCGCGGCCAGCCAAGCTGCTACTTACACCATCGGCGATTGCAACAACAATTCCTTTTGATGTTAGCAGTGGCTCATCAGGAACGCGAATGGCACAGGAATCCTCATTGGCTTCCTTAATGCCTTTTTCGCTATATTGTCCGGCAATGACCGAAAGTTTTGATGGCATATTTTATCCCAATTAATAATTCATCATAAACAAAAAGGCGGCGTTTTAAAACTTATAGAAACTTGAGTTATTAAACGCCGCCTTCTTTCTTATTTAACGTCAATCATTTGCACAGTTCCATCTGGTAGTGTTTCTACCATTTGTCCCTTGGGTTCTTCAAGAAAGAATAAAATCAGTGCAAAAACAAAACCGGCAATAATCCCGATAAACATGAAGAACTGATCATAACTTACCAATGAGTTGACGGTTAAAAACATAACCGCACCAACATTACCAAATGCGCCAACCATGCCTGCTATTTGGCCAGTCATACGACGTTGCACTAAAGGCACCATTGCGTATACCGCGCCAGAACCTGCTTTAGAAAAAATACCAGCAATAATGGTAACACCAACTACCATTGCAACAGGCCATTCTTGATTAACAAAGCCAAGTAAAATAAAACTCGCTGTAATACCTGCAAACACAATAATTAACGTGCGTTTACGTCCAATCTTATCACTGATCCATCCACCACCAGGGCGAGCAAATAAATTGATGAAAGGGTAAATACCAGCAAGTAATGCAGCCGTTACTTTTGGAACATCAAACCAAGTAACATAAAACATCGCAAGCACAGAAACAACCGCCAACTCAGTACCAAAAGTAACAAGATATGCCCAATCCAGAATGGCAACCTGTTTAAATTTATAACGGTGTAAAGCAGGTACTGGCTTTTTCAAAATATGTCCGTTTACATTCCATATTTTCCAAACCTGTGTGGCATATATACCCGCTAGAGTAAGGTAAATAATGTAACTGGTAGTTGTACCGATTAATCCCATTTGTGCTGGAGACAATTTCCAGGTTAAAACCGCCAAAGCAAGAAATAGTGGTATGTTCATTAAAATATAAAATATTAGATCTGAGACGCTGGTTACCTCCATAGCACCCATTTTTTTAGGTTTGAAGTAAGTTGATCCTTTTGGCGTATTGCTAACAGAAAAGTAATAAATAACACCGTAAATTATCGCAATGATACTGGCGACAGTCAGTGCATAACGCCATCCATCAGCTCCACCAAAGTTAGCTGCAATGAACGGAAGTGTCATAGCCGCGCCAGCAGAACCGAAATTTCCCCAGCCACCATAAATGCCCTGAGCTAGACCTGTTTGTTTTGCAGGAAACCATTCGCCAATCATTCTAATACCAACAACAAAGCCAGCACCAATAAAACCAGATAGGAACCGTAAAAGCGCGAGTTGCTCGTAACCTTGTGCCCAGGAAAACGCAATACTGATAAGACCACCAGAGATCAGAATGCCGGTGTACATTATGCGTGGCCCGAATTTATCGACTAGCATCCCAACAACAATTCGTGCGGGAATCGTCATCGCCACATTTAAAATAAGTAAAACTTTGGCTTGCTGATCGGTTAACTGTAATGCTTCTTTTATAAATGGCATTAAAGGACCAAGTCCTAACCAAACAACAAACGTCATGAAAAAAGCAAACCATGTGTAGTGAAGAATGCGTATGTTTGGTTTTCCGAAATTGAATACATTAAGTTTGTCTGACATGTAAACCTCTGAAATATGAATGTTACTGCGGTGCACTGCATTCGTGATGCCAACTTCGTAAGCATATGATACTTATCGTATTTAGATGTTTTCACAAAGGGTAGCGGGTGAGTTTATGTTCAACTAAGGTGCATCAATGCAATATCAGGGTGCAGAAAATCTAACTGAAAAAGAGATCAAGAGATTTACGCTTCACGATTTAAATAACCAATATTTTGCTTTGCAGTAATTGATGGATTTAAATCGAGCAGAGGGTAAATATTTCGCACCATGCTAGTGCGAAAACTAAATATTTATTGAGATAGATATTTAAAATAAACAAAGTGGTTCTACTTAATTTACTTTATATCTACAGTAAAAACAGTGAGATATGAGCGTTAGTGAAATAATGAAACGTATTGGCAAACTACCTGCAGTAGGAGTACAAACAATTTGAAACCGAGGTAGATTATGAAAGAAAAACTGGTCTTGATTGGCAACGGCATGGCCGGTATGCGCACCGTCGAAGAACTACTTAAACTGGATGATGAAATGTATGACATCACCGTTTTTGGTGCGGAACCTTACGGAAACTACAATCGAATTTTACTCTCACCGGTACTAGCCGGCGAAAAAACCATTGACGAAATAATGCTTAATGACGAGCAATGGTATAAAGATAACAACGTTACGCTTCATAAAGGTAAAACCGTTGTTAACATCGATCGCAAAAAACAAATTGTTATCGCCGATGATGGAACAGAAGAATCTTACGATCGCCTATTACTCGCGACCGGATCAAATCCCTTTATTATTCCCGTCCCCGGACATGATCTTCCCGGCGTTATTTCATTCCGTGATATTCACGATGTAGATTTAATGCTTGATGCGTCTAAAAAGAATAAACACGCAGTTGTTATCGGCGGCGGTTTACTCGGCCTTGAAGCAGCTAACGGTTTAATGTTGCAAGGTATGAGTGTCACGGTTGTTCATCTTGGTGACGTGTTAATGGAACGCCAAATGGATGCAGTGGCCGGTGGAATGTTGAGAAAGTCGCTAGAAGAACGCGGCCTTAACTTTTTAATGAGCACATCAACAGAAGCCATTCTTGGTGATGATCATGTTAAAGCAGTACGTTTTAAAGGTGGGTTAGAAATAGTCACAGATCTTGTCGTGATGGCAGTTGGTATTCGCCCTAATATAGATCTAGCAAGCAAAATTGGTTTGCATTGTGAGCGCGGTGTAGTGGTAGACGACACCATGCAAACGTATGACCCCAAAATATATTCAGTAGGAGAATGTGTTCAGCATCGCGGTGAGGCTTATGGTCTTGTTGCACCATTGTTTGAACAGGCAAAAGTTTGCGCTAATCATCTGGTAAAAATGGGTATTGGTTTATATCAGGGATCTGTTACCTCAACCAAATTAAAAGTGACCGGAATCGATTTATTTTCTGCTGGTGACTTTATCGGTGATAGCAGCACTGAAGAAATTGTGATGCAGGATGTTAATCGCGGTGTTTACAAAAAAATAGTATTAAAAAATAACAAAATTCACGGTGCCGTTATGTACGGTGACACTGTTGATGGTGCTTGGTACTTTAAATTGTTACGTGACGAGACAGATATTAGTGACTTCCGTGAAAAGCTAATGCTAGGTCAAGCGCATCTGGGTGACTCCGGTCATGGTGGGCACAGCGCAGCCGCCTCAATGAGTGACGACATGGAAGTGTGTGGTTGTAACGGCGTAACCAAAGGTTGCATCACCAAAGCGATTAGTACAAAAGGTTTATTCACACTTGAAGAAGTACGCTCACATACGAAAGCATCTAACTCTTGCGGATCATGTACCGGCTTGGTGGAGCAAATTATTGCGTCAACCTTAGGTGGTGATTACTCCGCATCTGATCAGGTTAAACCAATTTGTAAATGCACAGACATGACACACGAAGAAGTGCGTGCAGCGTTTAAAGAGAAGCATTTAACAAGTGGCCTAGATGCCATGAAAGTATTGGATTGGCGAACAGAAGACGGCTGCCACGTATGTCGTCCGGCATTAAATTATTACGCAATTGCAGCATGGCCAGCAGAGGCGTTTGATGATCCACGTTCGCGTTATATTAATGAGCGTGTTCATGCAAACATTCAAAAAGATGGAACATACTCAGTAATCCCGCGTATGTGGGGCGGGGTGACTAACCCTAAAGAATTGCGGGCCATTGCAGATATTGCAGACAAGTATGATGTGCCAACCGTAAAAGTGACCGGTGGCCAGCGTATTGATTTACTCGGCGTTAAAAAAGAAGATCTCCCAAAAATGTGGAAGGATCTAAACGACGCAGGCATGGTATCTGGTCATGCATACGGTAAATCTTTACGTACAGTTAAAACCTGTGTCGGTAAAGAATGGTGTCGATTTGGAACGCAAGACTCAACAGCAATGGGTATCAAGCTTGAACAGCTCACATGGGGCTCATGGATGCCACACAAATATAAAATTGCGGTATCTGGTTGCCCGCGTAACTGTGCAGAAGCAACAATAAAAGATTTTGGCGTGGTCGCGGTTGATTCTGGGTGGGAATTACATGTAGGCGGTAACGGCGGTATAAAAGTGCGTGTAACTGATCTGTTATGTAAAGTCACCACCGAAGAAGAAGTGATTGAATATTGCCAAGCTTTCACTCAACTGTATCGTGAAGAAGCGCATTATCTTGACCGTACCGCACCATGGATAGAACGTGTTGGATTGAGTTATATCAAAGAGAAGATTGTTGAGAATGATGTATTACGAAAAGATTTATCAAATCGATTTGTAGAATCTCAAAAACACTCACAAACAGATCCATGGGCAGAGCGCGCAACCGGCGGCGTTGAAACAAACGAATTCATACCATTGAAAATAATAGGTTAAAAAATGTCAAACTGGATAGAGATAGGAACAATAGAAGATATTCCAAAACTGGGTTCACGTGTTGTTGAAGGGCCCGATGGAGATATTGCCATATTTCGTAACTCAAAAGATGAAATATTTGCACTTAAAGATTCGTGCCCTCATAAACAGGGACCGCTATCTCAGGGCATCGTTCATGACAAAACCGTAACCTGCCCATTACACAACTGGAAAATAGCGTTGGATACCGGTTTAGTAAAAGCGCCAGACGAAGGCTGTGCGGCAAGCTATGAAATAAAAATTGAGTCGAACAAAGTTTTCTTGTCATTGTGATAATTAAAAATAATTTACAGCAATAAAAGATATTTTGGCACAGTTGGATTCAGAATCTACAGTAGAAAAAGTGCTACAAGCGCCTATATCGTAATTCTTAAGGGATACACAAATGTTATTTGGTCGTAATAAAAAGAACCCCATCAAACTACCGGCAATTGCACAAAATGTCGAGAAGTGGGTTTATACTACTTGTGGATACTGCTCAACAGGATGCTCCATCGAAGTGGGTGTTGATAAAGAAGGACGAGGTGTTACATCTCGTGGTGTAGGTGATGCTGATGTTAATCGCGGCAAATTGTGTTTAAAAGGAATTATGGAACATGAGTTGTTTAACTCAGCTAATCGCGGCAACACGCCATTAATACGCGAAAAAATAATTGATGAATATGAACCAGCCAGCTGGGACAGCGCCCTAGACAAAACCGCGAGTGAAATAAAACGCATTCAGGAAAAATACGGCCGAGACAGTTTCGCGATTGTTTCAACCGGGCAGATTCTCACCGAAGAATTTTATACC
>Ga0224507_10001106_pt1 | contig 10792 bp, 8 predicted proteins | sample SF_Jan12_sed_USG_3_FD_170159 | JGI IMG/M metagenome (GOLD analysis project Ga0224507, IMG submission 170159) | Sediment microbial communities from San Francisco Bay, California, United States - SF_Jan12_sed_USGS_13 | ecosystem: Environmental > Aquatic > Marine > Sediment | place: USA: California...
CTTGATGCACAGACTCGAGACTTGTTATTAGTTGAGATGCAGTTAATTTGGGAAAAGACAAAGAAGACCATTTTGTTTGTAACTCACAATGTTGCAGAAGCTGCAGTTCTAGGAACCAAGGTAGCAATTTTTAGTAATCGTCCATCAATTATTAAAAAAGAAGTTGATAATAATTTTCCACGACCCCGAGTTACTGAAGATAAATCATTACTAAAATTTCAACAAGATATTTTGGCAGAATTAAGACCTGAGGTAAAGAAAAGTAAGGGATGAACATTATGGCAAAAAATTTTACTCCTCATAGAATTGCATTTTACATTGGAATAGTTGTTATTTGGCAAATTATTTCAATGATTGGAATATGGCCTGACAATATTTTTCCATCGCCATATGAGGTAGCTGAAGACTTGGCATATGATGCAGCAGACGGTAGTCTATTTTATGGAATTGCAACTAGCATGTGGAGATTGTCTATTGGATTGGCAATTGCAATAGTTGGTGGTATAGTGTTGGGAATTTTTATGGCAAGAGTTGAAGTTATCAATCAAACAGTAGGATCTTTAGTTTTGGGATTACAATCAATCCCTTCCATTGCTTGGGTTCCACTTGCAATACTTTGGTTTGGATTAACTGATGGTGGAATAATTTTTGTTACTGCAATTGGAGCAATTTTTGCAGTTACAATAAACACATACACTGGTGTCAAAAATATAGATCCACATTTTATTGAGGCTGCACGAAATATGGGTGCAAAAGGCAGTCAACTAATCACTGCAGTATTAATTCCTGCTGCATTTCCATACATGATTTCCGGTTTCAAACAAGGCTGGGCATTTGCATGGAGGGGTGTTATTGGTGCTGAGATACTCTTTTCATTCCTAGGATTGGGATTCTTGCTTAATGCTGGACGTTCTCTAAATGATGTATCAGAGGTAATTGCTATAATGATGGTAATAATGGGAATTGGTTTGGCAATAGATGGTGTTGTTTTTACAAAACTAGAAAATAAAGTAATGTCTCGTTGGGGATTGAGATAGTTTTTGTTTATTTGTGAAAACATCATATCGTTCCATAATGATATGATGATAGCGATCATCGGATCAAAGTATGAAGAACATATTTGCTTATATATGTCTGTTTGAGATTTGTACCAATAACTTATGAAACGAACACAAATAACACTACTAACAACTGTTATACTTTCAATTGCATTGATATCTGTCTTTGCAGTTGATTTTGGAAATAACGACTCCGCCACAAATTCCGTAATTCCTTTTGCAGCAGAAGCAGAAAATTCGGGTACTGAACATTTCATTGAGATGGAAGCAGTAAAAATGCCTGACGGTATGTATGCCTACAAAATGGTTTCATACAAATTGGATTTGGAAAGGGATGGCGAAAATGACGCAGATCTTGTAGCTGATGGTACTTTTGACACAGATCCTTCAATTCCCGGACCTACATTGGTGTTCACTGAGGGTGACACAGCACATGTTAAATTAACAAATAACGCATGTGACGACTTTGTAATTGGTGATGCTGGAGAAAATGAAAATTCTCTTGTAGGAATACATGTTCACGGTGTACACTATGCAATAACTGATGACGCAACTTATGGTAGAATGAACATGAATGGAAATTCTGCAGCAAGTTGTAGCAATACTGTTGATTATACTTGGCAAGTATCTCCAGGAACAGAAGGAACTTGGCCTTACCATGATCATACCTTTTTGCAAAACGAAGTTGGTGCTGAAGACATTGGATTATTTGGAACCATAATCGTTAACCCTGCTGATGATATGGTAGGTGGTTTCGTTGATCCTGAAACCGGAATGATTACAGAAGTAAGCGTTACAGAGGATATATTGAAAAAGAATTTATCCTTTGGATGGTCTCCTCTGAAGTTTTAGGTAGAAGTGTCTTCTATGGCATGGAAATTGACAATCAAAATAATGGTAAACAGACTCCATTATGGATAAATCTAAACTTGGTTGCAACTGACAACTCCAAAGTTAGATTCCATATTCTTGGTATAGGTGATGAAACTCATGCTTTCCACTTACATGGTCACCGATGGGCAGAAGCAACAGGAGGCGCAGCCGATATCATTGATGTTAAAGAAATTACCCCTCTACAGCGACATACCTTTGTTGTTCAGGTGAGTGATAATGGCGAAGAAATTGGTGATGCCACTAATCAGGAAGGATGGATGTATCACTGTCATGTCTTTAACCACATGCAGGCTGGCATGAGTGGTATGCTTACCGTATTGCCTGATGAAAATGGTGACGGTTCAGAAGATACACTTCCTACCGTAGGCGCAGTATTCACTTTAAGTGATGAACCCGGCCTTTGGATGAAGACTCTCAACGCAGGAATTGCAGATGATCTTGATGAAGTATTATCAACCTTCAACCCTCAATTTGATTCTCTTGGATTGCCAACAATTGATCCAAGACCTGGTACTGGATTCCAACTTGATTACCTCAAAGTACTATCTCCTGAATTTGGAGATACAATGGGGAGATCACTTGCAGTTATCAATCCTGGTGAAACAGTACTGTTTACCATGAAAGACTCTCAAACAAAACACACTATTACTTCATTAATTTGGCCAACTGCAGCTAATGATGAAGAAGGAGAGAGTTTAGGTGGTAATGGACTTCTTACCAATTTGCCTGCAGGTACTCTTAATCCTCCAGTTTTCTTTGATACACAGCTATCAATTAGAGGCTCTACATTCTTGACAAATCCCGATGGAACTGTAGCTACACTTGATGATCCTGGATTGTATGTCTTTGTTTGTCAGATACATCCATACATGCTAAGTGCTGTGATTGTTGACGATCCAGAAACCAATGTAAAGGCCACAAAACTTCCAGGCGAACCTCTCTTGCCTTTATTGGATCTATCTGATGAACTTGTAATTCTGACAAGACATGTTGATCCAGTTTCTGGCAATGTAGAATTCCCAGTGACACTTGGACCAGTTAATGACTTGCCTTTGGAATTGCTAAAAGACTTCTATGTGATTACAGATCCTGCTAACTGGAAAGATTACACCCAAGACAATTGGAATCTAAATCTTGTACCAGCTCTGGTAACTACAAACACTGAAGATGTTGTGGCTGTATTAAATACAGATACAGATAGTCCTCTTGGACTTGCAGGTACATTAGGAATCACCAAAAGTGATGGTACAGAGTACAATCTAGATCCAGAAGAAGGACCAGTAGATACTATCTTAGGTGCTGATATAGATCTAAATGTTCCAATTACAGATGCTGATAGAAAAACTCCTAAGAAAAAAGGAGTAGGTGAAGTATGGGTAAACACACAGTTTGAATTAACTGTAAACAAGAATCACCTAGGAACTGCAGCCGACAAACCTGGAACAATCACAGTAATTGATGCAAAAACATGGGATGTGGCAAAAAAGATCGCACTTCCTGAAATCAACATGAATCATCCACATAACATGTGGACAGATGCTAAAAATGAGGTAGTATATCAAACCCAATGGTTTGATTCAAGAATGGTTATAATCGATAGAGAATCAGGCAAGATGATCAAAGACAATTTTGTTGGGCAATCTCCCTCACATGTGATGACTTCCCCTAATACTGGAAAGATTTACATCGCTATGAACGGAGAAGAACAAGTAACAGAACTTGATCCAATAACTTATGATGTGACAAGACAGATTTCTACAGGTCAATTCTCTCATCCTCACGGTCACTGGATTAGCAGTGATGGAAAGTACATGGTAACTCCAGACTTTCTCAGTCTAAGTTCTACAATCATAGATCTAGAGGATAACACTACAGTAAAGGCAAAGCATGCTGGTACTGAGAACACATTATTGCTTGCTCCAATAGCAACAGGAATGATGGGTAACACTGAAAAGTACTATACTGCTGATTTCCTTGGCAATACCTTGAGCGTAATTGACACTGATGCTGGAGAAATTACTCATCAAATCGATCTTCTTGAGGTAGGCGTAGGACTTCCAATACAGAGTCCTGTGAGTCCAGATGACAAATGGATGGTTACAGCCAATTTGATTGGGCCAGCAGGAGTGCCAGCTATTACTATAGTTGACACTTCAGTTGATGAGATCGTTTCCGTTCTTCCATGTGATCCAGGATGTCATGGTGTACAATGGGGTGCAAAGCAAGATGGTGGATACTATGCATACGTTTCCAGCAAATTCTCAAATGCTCTCATTGTAGTTGATCCAAAAAATGGACATGATGCTGAAATCGCAGGAAAAATCATCCTGACTGAAGAGTCTGATACAGAACTTGATGATCGTGTAATCGGCTATGCTGGACAAGGTGGACAAGGCGTCTTGGTTATACCTAACGTCTATGAAGGCTGGATTCAACAAACCGTAGAAAAGTGTGACGAAAAGAGAGATTCTTGCTCAGATGAGATTGAAAAATATCTCAAACAATTAAAGAAGTCTCAAAAAGATCCACTAAATCCAAAGTTTGACAAAGACGACAAAGACAACTAGTAAACAGTTTAAATTTCCTTTTTTATTTTTTAATCTTTAGTGATACTACAAATGCGCTAATAATAATTGCAATTGCAAAATACATTACCGCAACATAATCAAATAGAAATGCAATGCTTCCTGCAACTACGGGGCCTACTACTGTAGCAATTGATAATGTAGAGCTAAATATTCCAGTAGATGTGGAACGTGGATTGTTTTCCATCAAATGGAAATTTCCGCCAATAAACAAAAATGCCCAGGTTGCACCAACAAGTGCCATAAATGGCATAGCCATCCACCAATCAGTAACTACTGCTAATCCGATAAATACAAACGTTGTAAATCCAACCCCAATTTGAAATTTTGTTACATTTGAGAGATGAATTTTGCTTGCCATCACATTCATCAAGATAAATGCAGTCAATGTGTTTGCAACATATACTATTGATATCTGGTAAAGCTCAGCTCCTAATCTCTCCATCAACATAATTGGTAAAATAGTCCATACTGCTGCTGCTCCAATATGTCTTAACAATAATGATGAAAAAAGAAATTTATTTTTTGTAATGACATTTTTTGTGGTTCCTGGTTTTAGCTCTTTTTCTTGTTGTGGGTTTGGAAGTTTAATTGTAAATAATAATCCAATTACAAACGACACCGCACTTAACAAGAAAATTAGCTTAAGATCATTTGCAATTCCAGCAGCTGCAATTCCAGCTAACCATCCTAATGCATGAAATGATATTACTGTGGCTGCACGTTTTTTGTCAATATTTGCCTCATACGTATATGCAATCATTGCAGGAATCATAATTCCACTTGCAATTCCAGCAGCAATTCTTACCAGGAAAAACATGGCAAGATCATCTGCAAAATAATGTAATCCAAAGGTAATTGCGCATCCTATGAAGCCGATTCTGATGAATTTGAGTCTAGTTCCTTTTTTGTCTGAATGTCTTCCAAAATAAATTTCAGACAAAATTTGGGCAAAACTAAATGATGCAACTAGTAACCCAATTTCAAAAACAGATTCAGTTACTCTCTTTGCTATGATGGGCATGAACACAAAGATGATTGATATTCCAGCATGCTGAAAAAAGGTTGCACTTCGAACTAGGTTGTTTACTTGAAGTTTTAGCATAAATCTACAAAAAAATATGTTTTACCTAATTTCAATATACGTATCACTCCTACCAATACGTGTTGTTTCTTCTGAAAAGAGTTAAACTATCTAATCATGTTTTGAAATTGAATTGTCTGAAAAAGAACTTTTTCTTGACGCATTACAAAAAAGAGTATTGCTTTTTGATGGTGCAATGGGAACTGAGATTCAAAAATATGATCCAAAACCTGAAGACTTTCCAAATAATCAAGATGGATTCAATGATGGTTTAATCATTACACATCCTGAATGGATTAAACAGATTCATAGGAATTATTTAGATGCAGGTGCTGATTGTATTGAAACAAACTCTTTTGGTTCAAATAAAATAAAATTAGATGAATATGGCTTTGGTGAACAAACAGTTGAATTTAACAAAAAAATTGCAAAACTTGCATCCGAAGTATGTGCAGAATATTCTGATAAACCGCGCTATGTGATTGGCTCTATGGGGCCGACAGGTTATCTTCCAAGTTCAAATGATCCTGATTTAGGCCAAAAACCTCTTGATGAAATAAGAGAAGCATTTGAGCTCCAAGCTGAGGGATTGATTCTTGGAGGTGTTGATGCATTACTCATTGAAACAAGTCAAGACATTCTTGAAGTAAAATTAGTAATTGAAGCATGTCACAATGCAATAAAAAAGACTGGCAAAAAAGTTCCAATTATAGCTAACACTACTTTAGATCAGTATGGAAAGATGCTTCTTGGGACAAACATTCAAGCTGCATATACCACAATATCTGATATGGGTATTGATGTATTTGGGCTGAATTGCTCAACTGGTCCAATTGAGATGAATCCTAGTGTGAGGTGGCTTGACGAGCAAAATGAACATAACATCTTGGTAGTCCCAAATGCCGGCATGCCTGAAAATGAAGGAGGACAAGCAGTTTACAAAATGACTCCTGATAAAATGGGTGAGGCACTAGGTGATTTTCTTAATCAATACAACAAAGTACGAATTATTGGAGGTTGCTGCGGAACAAATCCTGAGCATATCCGAGCGCTAAGAAAAGTAATTGACGAAAAAGCCAACTCAATTGAGGGTTAAGTATTTACAAAAACGATGGTGATTTTTCAACGTTGACCATTCCTAGAATTAGTTCTGCATTAAAGGCTGTAGACCTAAAACAACTCCCAGCACCTCTGATAATTGGAGAAAGAATAAACACTCAAGGTTCTCGAAAAGCAAAACAGCTAGTCCTAGCAGATGATTTTGATGGATTGGTGGATTTGGCAAGAATGCAAGTTGAAGATGGTGCTCATTGTCTTGATGTCTGTGTTGCAACTACTGAACGCTCTGATGAACGTGACTTTATGCTAAATCTTGTTAAAAGATTAAGTTTGGAAATTGATGCACCGCTTGTAATTGATTCTACGGACCCTGAAGTAATTGCAGCAGCAGTTACTCAAATTCCAGGCAGACCAATAATTAATTCAATTAATCTTGAAGGTGATGGTAGTAGATTCAAAAAACTAGCACCACTTATGGCAAAGTATGGTTTACCTGCAATTGCATTGTGTATTGGTCCTAAAGGAATGGCTAAAACCCCTCAACAAAAACTAGAAACTGCTAACCTTCTCTATGAAACTGGAAAAAAATATGGATTAAAAATTGAGCAGTTTATTTTTGATGTCCTTACATTTACTTTGGCAACAGGTGAAGATGAATTTCTTGATGCTGGAAAAAATACTCTGGAAGGAATTCGCCTTGTTAAAGAAAAATTTCCAAATTCTTTCACTACGTTAGGTCTAAGTAACATCAGCTTTGGGTTAACCCCTTATGCTAGAAAAATACTCAATTCTGTATTTTTACATCATGCAGTCAAAACTGGACTGGATACTGCAATTGTTAATGCAAAAGAGATTATGCCTTATGGTGAAATCGATGAGAAAGAAAAAAAATTGGCAGAGGATCTAATCTTTGACACTCATCCCGATGCTCTATCTGACTTAATTACGTATTTTGAAAAAACTGGAAAGCAAGGAACAACTGCTTCCAAAAAAGTCGATGTTGATCCTTCTTGGTCTCCTGGAAAACGAGCAAACTTTAGGATTGTAAATAGACTCAAAGATGGAATTCAAAATGATGTTGTGTCTGCAATTGCCGAAAAACTTGGAAAAAATGAAATCATCAGGGATAATGATGGTGTTTTATCATTTGATGCTGCACCAGAAATTACTCATGATGGCGCAATTAGAACTTTAAACGAAGATCTTCTTCCTGCAATGAAAGAAGTTGGTGACAAATTTGGTGCAGGTGAACTAATCTTACCCTTTGTTCTCAAATCTGCTGAATGTATGAAGGCAGCAGTTGGAGAACTGGAAAAATATTTGGTAAAGAAAGAAGGATCAAGTAAAGGTAAACTTGTTTTGGGAACTGTTTATGGTGATGTACATGATATTGGAAAGAACCTCGTAAAGACAATCTTTCAAAATAATGGCTATTCAGTATATGATTTGGGAAAACAGGTGCCATTGCAAAAGTTTCTGGAAAAAATTGATGAAGTAAATCCTGATGCAGTAGGCTTGTCTGCACTATTAGTTTCCACTTCAAAACAAATGAAATTTTTTGTAGAGCATGCAAGAAAAAACAAAATGAATGTGCCAATACTTTGCGGAGGTGCCGCAATTAACAGTAACTACATAAACCGAATTGCAAAGGAAGATGGAATATACGAACCAGGTGTATTTTATTGTAATACTATGTTTGAAGGTCTCAAGACAATGGATATTCTGATTTCCGATGAAAAACCAAAACTATTATCAGAATGGAAACAAAATTTAGAAAATTGGAAAGACAAATCTACTGCACCCGTAGATCCCACAACTCTTCCTAAAAGTGAGATTAAGCCTGTCAACCCACCAGCACCAAAAATTATTGGAGATCCAATTCGTCTAAAGTTAGATCAAATCAATATGGATGAAGTTTGGACAATGATTGACAAACGATCTCTCTTCAAGTTATCTTGGGGACTAAGGGGAAAAGCTGGATCTGAATCCAAGGCAGATCATGAACAATTGCTTACTGAATGGAAAATTAGAATAATTCGAGAAAAACTCTTTGAACCCGAAATTGTTTATGGATATTTTAGATGCCATAACAGAGGTGAAACATTATTAGTAGAGAATCCTTCTGGCGAAAATGTTGAATTTGACTTTCCTCGCTCTACAAAACCTGAGCATCTATGTTTAACTGATTATTTTGGTGAGGATGATGTTGTGGCATTTCAATCTGTGACTGTGGGAAATAAAGCCGCGGAAATTATTGAACAATGGAATAACGAAGACCGATATACTGATGCCTATTACCTTCATGGATTGGCAGTTGAAGTTGCAGAAGCTTTAGCTGAATGGATAAATCAAAAAATAAAATCTGAATTGAATCTAGAAAAAGGTGGATTACGATATAGTTGGGGATTTCCTAGCTGTCCTGATGTCTTACAACATCATCTGGTCTGGAAACTTTTAGAACCCGAAAAATCTGGAATGACATTGACTGAATCTGGTCAAATTATTCCTGAACAATCAACAGCAGCAATTGTAGTTCATCATCCCAATGCACAATATTTTGTGCTTTAGTTAGAAAATTTTCCTAAAAATTCATTCAAGCCATTAAAATCACTGGGAGACGTAATCAATACATCTCCTGTAATATTATGAATTTTTTTTACAAATTCTTCAAATCCTTTACTATATGATGATAAATCCAAATTCAAAAATTTTGCAGATTTTTCATTTTTTTCAGAAGGAAACAATATGATTGGAATCACTAAAAATCCTCTGAGGGTATCTGATAAATTTTGAACCTGTTCAATGTTTTGAACTACCTGGGTCATGAATCCTTTGGGTTTTGATTCTATTTTTTTTCCAATTTTGGAAAAATTTGGTTTGTTTGAAATAGAGAGATACAAATCAATTTTTGAATTCAGTCCTCGCTCTCCTAATTTCTTAACAATTTTGCTCGGAATTTGACCTGAATCTTGTTTTCCTGACTGTGACGGATCTCCCATTAATACAAGAATTCCTGAAAAACCAATTTCAATGCAATTTTCTACAAACTTTAATATTTCATTTTCACTCTTGTCTCTAACTCTAAGGCTGACTGTAATTGGTAAATTTGGAATTTCTTTCCTAATAATTTTTCCAACCTCAATTGGTGATACTCTTTGAAATCCTAATACATTCTCAGTAAGATGAATTGCATCACAGTTTTTTGAAATAATTTTTATTTTTTCTATAAATTTTAAAACAGGTTCATTTGTATCTACACCAGGTAAAATCTTTGGCGGATTTGCCTCGTACCTGATTGTCATATTCTCATTTCTTCCAACCTTGGTTAAAACCTTTGAATACCAAAACCCATATGGAATTGCAGGAGAGATTGAAATGAATATAGATGAACTAAAATCCGTACTCTCCAAACCTGTGAACCCAAAAATTGATTATGATGGAAATTATCGATTGGCATCAGTACTTGTCGTAATTTATGGGCAAGAACCAATAATCATAATGACTGAAAAACCCAAACACATGAAATTCCATGCAGGTGAAATTTCATTTCCTGGAGGTAAAATAGAAGATGATGATTCAGATCTTCTTCACACCGCATTGCGTGAAACTAGTGAAGAAATTGGACTTGAAATTTCACGAGAACAGGTAATTGGTCAACTTGAACCTGTAGTGACTTTGAATTCTAGATTTTTAATTTTACCATTCATTTCAATCATTGATCAGATTCCGCCTCTTTTGCCTAATCGTGAAGTTGAAAAAATTTTTCATATTCCATTTGAACCATTTTTGCATACCATGGCTAAAGATCCAGATCCTTCACATAACATTATACAAGAAATGTATACGTTTGAATATCAAAATCAAATAGTCTGGGGAGCCTCTGCAAGAATCCTCAAACAGATTAGAAATTTTCTCAAATTTTGAGATTCATTTAAAAAGAGCTCTTCGTGCCTGAAAAACTATGGCTGCACGTAAGTCGTCTCCAAGAAAAATCCGTCTTCTAAAAAAGACAAGACAAGCATCACCTGTACCAGCTTGGATTATTCTCAAAACAAAGAGAAATGTTAGAACAAATCCAAAACGTAGAGCTTGGAGATCAACAGATGTGGAGG
>Ga0224507_10001108_pt1 | contig 10784 bp, 10 predicted proteins | sample SF_Jan12_sed_USG_3_FD_170159 | JGI IMG/M metagenome (GOLD analysis project Ga0224507, IMG submission 170159) | Sediment microbial communities from San Francisco Bay, California, United States - SF_Jan12_sed_USGS_13 | ecosystem: Environmental > Aquatic > Marine > Sediment | place: USA...
TAAGGGGGGGGGGCTTGAACTTGAACCTGAACCTGAACCTGAACCTGAATTTAAATTAGAGTTAGTTATAGTCAGTTTAAATTATTATTATCTTCTCCACGTATAACACCAAACGAACCAATCAACTGTACTCGGTTAGCAGAATCACCGCATGCAGTTGTATCTAAGCCTATCAAACATAATGTTACATCAAAAGTACCATCAACACTCTCATCAACATCGCCATAGCCAACAATCTTTACCGTAGCTAGTGCGTATGCGCTCGTTGTCACTGCATATTTACGTGTTGCATCGTCACTTGGATCTCCATCTTCATAGTACACATAAATATTAGTCGAAGTGTTATCGTAGGTGCCAATACGAGAAGGGCCGTTTGGAATAAATATCCAAAGATATTGATCAGTATCAACCGCATCATCGTCCCACCCTTTATCAAAAAAGATGTTCATTCCCAGATACTTAAGGGATGACGTATAATAATTAGCCGTGATAAAAGGATCTGTTTCCGGTGTTCCAGTATAAGTCACAGCAACGTCATCGGTTCCAACAACTTTCAATTTTATATAACTCGTTATCGTGAATGCTTCTTCTTCACCTGAGCAAGAAACTAAAACACTAATGGCAATGAGCATAATAAATATTCGAAGAACTTTCTGTTCTATTATCTGCTTCAAACCTAAGCCATGAAACATAATGTAATTCCCCTGAACTCTTCAATACTACTGTAATAGGTAACGTACGATATCGCTTGTTCTTTAACCAAAATACTCCGTGACATCTAAGTTTCGTCACTAAAGTGGCGCAAACAAATAACCATAGAACAAACCGTGGCGTTCCGCCCACTTTTGGTTAAGATATCCAATATATGAACGATATAACAAACACTTGTGGCACGCCGAAAAACACAATTAATGGCTGGTATTTTGCTTGTAAACTCTCAATATGAAATCCATAAGCACGCCTAATACGAGCGCCCCATTTTACGGCGATATTTATTTTAAAAAAAGTAGTTATTCAGGAACTTGTAACACTTGTGCTACAGCCAAAACCCTAAAGATATGGCAACAACATAAATTTGAAGGCAAAAAATGTCAGAAAAAATTGTAATTTTAGCAGTAGATGATACGCCAATAGATTTGAAGCTTATAGAATATAACCTGAAATCGTTAGGGCACGCTTTTATACTTGAAACCGCCGCCAATGGAGAACTAGCCTGTCAATTAGTTAAGGAGAACCCCGAGAAATTTGATTTGATTTTATTAGATAGAAAGATGCCAGACATGGATGGTATAGAAATATTGAAAAGAATCAAAAGTCACGAAATACTCAAAAATGTGCCTGTTATTTTACAAACAGCCGTCAATAATAAAGAGGATATCATCGAGGGTATGCAGGCTGGCGCACACTACTACTTAACAAAACCCTATGACAAGTCAGAAATGCTATCAATAGTTAATACGGCATTAACTGGGCGCTTACAATATAGAAAACTTATAAATGCAATAAATTTACGAAATAATTCTATAAAATTACTGGATCATGCAGCATTCAGCTTTAAAACCATAGAGGATGCAGATGCGCTTGCAGTATTAGTTGCAAATATCTGCAGTAATCCCAATGATGTTGTTATCGGTTTGTCAGAACTTTTTATTAACGCAATTGAGCATGGGAATTTAGGGGTAGGTTACGAAGAAAAAACTCACTTAAAAAGAAGCGGCACATGGAATGACGAAATAAGTAAACGATTACAGTACGACGACCATAAAAACAAACATGCCACACTTGAACTAGTACGAAGTTCAACTCACATCACTTTTACAATTACCGACCAAGGTGAGGGATTTTTATGGGGCCCATACATGAACTTCACAGCAGATAGAATGCTGGATAACCACGGTAGAGGAATAGCCATGGCTAACAAGATGTGCTTCTCATCACTAGAATACAAGGATAAAGGTAATATTGTTTGCGCGACAATTGAATTATAAAAACGATCGCACAATCTTAGCTATTCAATTAACTATTCATTTAGTTATTAACCTAGCAATAGCTAAGACGAACACCTCGTCAACCTGACAGATGCTGAACCCCCGACAAAGAAAGCATTAGTCGTTGCCCCATCTTTAAAATCAATACTTAATTTATCTCTCGCATATGGCCTAAGAAGTTTATCTGAAAAAATGGCATGGTTTGGGTGAGCATGATAACTCTCAACGGCTGATTTATGTGTAAAACGTACCATCCAGCAAAAACGATATTTTGCGCCCTCTTTTATTGCTTCACCTGCAAACACCTCACGAACACCGGGAATTTCAGATAAAATACGCCGGCCTTCATTCATCATAATATTTGCATCCCATTCATCTAACTGCTCTACATTGTAAGTAATTAGATGCTCTATCGGCGTCCACGGTTCACACTGAGCTAACACTTCGGCAGCACGCCCCGCACTACCCCACACTTTCAAACAACGCTCAACTTCTTTTCCAATTGCTTCTTTAACACCTTGCTTTAAATCGGTAAAACTACCTGCGGCGACGGTTTTTACTTTTTCACGCATTGTTTGTGCAGCAATATCTGAAAGTCCGGTAAAGTAATTTATCTTGGCCACACCGTGTGTTATCAATCGACGAAACTGATCTTCGTTAAGACCAGAACCTCCATGTATAACAAGGGGAATATTAACCGCCTGGTTCAATTGTTTCAGGCGGGTGAAATCAAGTTTAGCTTTACTCTTCATACGTCCTTGAACGGTTCCAATTGACACCGCAAGAAAGTCAATTCCTGTCCGTTCCACATATGCACAAGCTTCTGCTGGACTTGTTAATATACTTTCGCCTGGATGTTGCTTGGCACCCTCTCCTTCAATCCCGGCCACATAACCCTGCTCGCCAATAACAGGAATTCCACAATTATGAGCCATATCAACAATTTCTTTTGTCGCACTAATATTTTCATGCAAACTTAAATTGCTCGCGTCAAACATCACACCATTACATCCAAGGCCAATCGCTTTAATAGCAGTATTTAAATCACTGGCATGATCTAGCTGAATGGCAACAGGAATAGATGCACGTTTGGCCGCAGCTTCTACTGCTGGCATCATCAATTCAAAATCAAAATGAGCAAAGTGAGGCTCGGCAATACTGAGTATTACTGGTGCTCGGCAACGCTCAGCAGAGTCGATTACAGCTTCGAGAAAATCCAGGCTAACCAGATCAAATGCACCTACTGCATAACTGTTTTCGTATGCGTGATAAATCATGTCGCGCATATTGATCAATGGCATTATTTCTTCACCTTTTTATTAATAGCTTATTATTAGATTTAAAAATCACTTAGTCATCATGCAACATCTGATCTAGATCTTCTTCCATTTTTTCAAGTGCGATAGCATGCAATTTTGAAGCTGCAAAATGATAGTAATTAAGTTTACATTTTACTGGCGCATGTAAAACATCGCGGCCTTTATCTTCAAACTCAACCCAGGCTAATATTGGCAAATCATTTTGCAACTCATCTGCACAAACCCACTCGTGCTCTTCAAGAATCATCACGATACCAGGACATCCCGGCAACTCTAATCTTACTGGTATCTTAAAGTGTAGCTTTGCGCGACGCCAGAGATTATATAACTTGCCTGTAACCTCGTTGTCACGCTGTGCATATATCGGTAAATCAGCAACTCGACTCATTTTTCACTCCGTACATCTGACTCCTCAGACCCCATTGCTATTTAGTTAAACTAGCAAACAATACGGGAAGCTGCTCAGGTAACTTATCGACATTATCGACAACGGTATAATTATTAGCACCAAATATCCGTTTCACATAACTATCAGCATTTGGATCTAATGTAAGGCAATAGGAGAGAATGCCATTAGAGTATAGTTCTTCCACCGCCTTTTTAGTGTCATGTCGCAAATGTTGCGGGTCACGTTCATCTATATCAGCCGGCTCACCGTCGGTAACAATCAACAAAAGTTTGCGACGTTCAGTCTGCTTAAGTAAGTGTCGCCCTGCATGACGCATAGCAGCTCCCATTCGGGTAGACAAGCCACCTTTCATACCTGCTAAACGTGATTTTGCGTCATCATCATAGTTTTGATTAAAATCTTTAAACCGATAATATTGCACATCATGTCTACCATCAGAAGAAAAACCATGAATAGCAAAAGGATCTCCGATGCCATTTATTGCGGTTGACACAAGAGTCGCAGCTTCCCTCGTCAGTTCTAATACGGTTTTTTCGGAACCACCAATTTTTTCATTAGTTGACTCTGATAGATCTAGCAAAATTACAACAGCAAGATCGCGGCTCTTTAATACGTTACGCATGGTGATACGAGTATTTGGTTGCTCACCCATGCGAATAGAAATCATCGCACCGATAGCCGCATTGATATCAACCTCATCACCATCTTCCATGTTACGCTCTCGTTGCACTCCCGCAGGTGATAGCAAATCAATGATTTGCTTTATGCGATGTGCAACAGGACGATGCTCAGTCAGAATTTTATCAATATCTTCCGGATTTCCCGCTGGTTGACGGCGCTCATAAACAGTCGCCCAATCCGGACGATGCAGCTGAATATGATAATCCCATTCGTGATAGTGATAAGGCTCTGAAACCCGCTCTTTACCCCACATTTCATTAAAGCTGACCCCTTCATCCTCGTAAGGATAAACGGTAGTCTCACAAGTCCAAATTTCTTGCGCATCATCACCAGCAAGTTCACAGTCCACTTCGTTTGCCATTTCGATAATACTTACCGTTTTACGTACCTGGCGTTGTGAAGCGGCCACATATTCACTCATTGTGTTGAAAGTGAATTCCTCGAACTCCCAAACAAAACGATTATCATCTCTATAACAGATACGAATACGCTCTAATATCCTCAGGCTAGGCACTTCCTTCCGGGACGAAAAAATATTAAATAACTCTAACCCCATGCGCCAGGAAAACTGATTATTATCTTGCTCTGATTCAATTTCTTGATGAAACTGCTCAGCAAAAGAATTCAATTCTGGATCATTACTTTTAACATTACTGTCCAACAACACTAATGCCAAATGCTCTAAAACAGACATGGTAGGATGCTCAACGTCTCCTCCGGCTTCCATGCTGAGCAATGAGGCCCATAATTTTTTTAAACCGGGAAATGCAGCAACTGCCTTATATTCGACACGCGCATCTTCCAAGTAACCAATAAAAAATCGCTGCGCTGGACTCAGCTGTTCTGCCGATATATTTGATTTCGTGTAACAAAGATGTGCAGCCATGTGTGCTGCAGTTGCACGATATAATTCCAGCCCAGAAAGATCACCAATTGCATCTACGGCATCTGGCATGTGCATTATGTGTGAGTCAATATAGGGTCTAAAATCTGTATAGTCAGCACCTGTAGGACGTAAGAAAAAATCTCGCCCCCACAATGCACGTAGATAAAAGTTCAGCTTGCGCTGCGTATCAATAAATAACGTACCGCGACGTTCATTTTGAAGCATCGCCCGACTATCTTGAGACTCTAGGTTGAAATACTTAGTCAAATTGGCAAAGTCACGTCGATATGCTTGCGCCCCAAAGTTCGCCCAGCGACGCAAACCGCTTAGAGTTAACTTGGATAACAACTCATCAATGTGATTTAACATTGGACGCAGACCACGCGCTGCGGTACTGGAAAGTTGATGTATAAGCGTTAGGTAACCACGCAATAGTTCAGCATCACCCAGTCGACGAGACGCCGTAGGCAAACTGCTAAACAACAGACAAATAACTTCGCCAGAGGTCATTGACGATAGTTTCATCGCTGCGGTAAGCACGTCACCAATGATGTCCTCTCCACACTCCTTTGCCACCAATGGCATCTCGTGCAGATAAGAAATCACCAAATCATGACCACGGCCCAAACCACTTAAGCTTTTAGCACCATCGAGATAATCTTGTAAACCCGCGGGAGACATAACGCGAGCGGCTTCTTGAAAAGTGCCTGATAATACGTTTCGTATTTCAGGCCCCATCTCTGCTAGGTATTCTTCGTAATCTTCAAGTTTGATCGACATAATAAAATTTCGTCATTCGCCTCAGCGAACGCAGACTCAAAGCATGTAAAAGTATGTTATATCAACTTAAACACCCTTATTTTATGCCCTTTGAATCTAACCGTTTGCCAAGCTAATTAACGCCTTTTCTATTTTTTGTGTTAACAAAAAAATTAACTAAAGAATGTCTGCACCGCAGCTTTCAGGGTGTCGCGCATATCAGGATCATCCGTTAAAGGAGTTACCATCGTCATGTTGCAAGCAGCAACAGGAGCAACACCTTTTGATATCAGCTGTCCTGCATAGACTAATAGACGAGTAGAAATACCCTCATCCAGCCCATGACCTTTAAGGTTACGAGCACGATGAGCAATTTGCACTAACTTACCTGCAGTAGCTTGATCAACGCCGGATTCTTTGGAAATAATTTGTGTTTCAATTTTTTCACCAGGGTAATCGAAATCCAATCCACCAAAACGCTGTTTGGTCGACTGCTTAAGGTCTTTCATCAAACTCTGGTAGCCTGGATTGTAAGAGATCACCAATTGAAAATCGGGATGTGCTTCAACCAATTCACCTTTCTTATCGAGAGGTAAAACACGTCGATGATCCGTTAATGGATGAATGACAACCGTTGTATCCTGACGAGCCTCCACAACTTCATCCAGGTAACAAATAGCCCCCATACGCGCAGCTGTTGTTAAGGGGCCATCCTGCCATTTAGTTCCGTCTTTATCTAATAAAAAACGACCAACCAAGTCTGATGCTGTCATATCTTCGTTACAAGCAACAGTGATTAATGGCTTACCCAGACTCCAGGCCATGTATTCAACAAACCGGGATTTACCACAACCTGTTGGACCTTTCAGCATCATTGGCATGCGCACATTGTAGGCGGCGCCATAAAGTTCGACTTCATCGGCTACTGCTTCGTAATACGGCTCAGACTTCACCATATACGCTTTCGGATCTATGCTTGCTTTATTCTCAGACATAACGCACCTTTATCACTTTTCTAAATTACTTTTAACGCTTATCTATCAAGCGCCTCTTGCAGGGGTATCGGTATAATCTTCGTCATCGGTTTCAACTTCACCTGACCAGCCTGCGGCTTTCGCATTTTTAAACGCTTCCCCATGGATGCGTTCATGACGTTCTCTTAATTCTGGCGGTAAATGACAAACTAAACAGCCATATTTATCCCATTCGGCGTTGACTTTTTGTAGTAAGGCGTCAACTCCAGCCAGATTCCAACCTTCACAAGTTTCTGTTTCGGGCAATACGCCAAATACCCAGCCATCCCGAATTGTTTTACCTATAGTGGTCATACCACCCAATAATTCTTTATCGATGCCTACGTATGTACCAGGTCTACTCATTTTATTACCTCAAATCTTTATCATTTTTTGCGCATATGCAGCAACATTATAATTAGCCTGTATCATCGCCAGTTGTTCGGCACCGATATTCAAAATCGATTAATCTAAAAAAAAGCCCCTGACCGCGTTATCTCGGACAGGGGCTCCTTGATCTTAGGAGTTATCCCCGCAACTGTCTTATACAGACTTTCCGCGGTAGATTACCATAGAAGCACCTGCAGACTGAGAGAAGTTATCAAACCCTAACAGACGTACATGATTTTCAGGGTGAGCTTTGTGACAAGCTTCAACTTCAGCCAAAATTGAATCTATGTTAGTTTCACCAAACATTGGAAGCTTCCACATGTACCAGAAGTTACTAACAGCGTTAACTGGCTCAGTGTGTTCGATACCTGGATTCCAACCTTTACTAACAATGTATTCGATCTGCGAACGAATACGATCTGGTGTCATTTCAGGTAAGTAAGAGAATGTTTCAAACTTACGGCTTGATACATCACCTAAGCTTGATTTGTAATCTTGCATATCACTCATTATATTTTCCTCAATATCATTCAAACTCAGTGGCGAAAGAGTGAGCAACTAAGTATATAAGTTCGTTAGTCACCCACTACACTTCGTGTCATTTAATAAAAATAGCTACACAAAAATTTACAATATTACTTATGTGCAACGTCTAATTTATCAACTGTATCGAATTCAAATTTGATTTCTTTCCAGGTTTCCATTGCCATTTTAAGCTCTGGGCTATTTGTAGCAGCGTCAGTAAGAATTTCTTTACCTTCAACTTCAAGCTCACGGCCTTTATTACGTGCTTCAACACAAGCTTCAACCGCAACACGGTTAGCAGCAGCGCCTGCAGCGTTACCCCAAGGGTGACCAAGTGTTCCACCACCAAACTGTAGGCAAGAGTCATCACCAAAGATGTTAACCAATGCTGGCATGTGCCATACGTGGATACCACCAGATGCTACAGGAATTACACCAGGCATAGCGCCCCAGTCCTGATCAAAGAATATACCGCGTGAACGATCTTCTTTGATAAACGAATCACGCATAAGGTCGATCCAACCCAACGTTGCTTCACGATCGCCTTCCAACTTACCAACAACCGTACCTGAGTGAAGATGATCACCACCAGACAAACGTAATACTTTAGTTAGTACGCGGAAGTGAATACCGTGGTGCGGATTACGATCAAGTACCGCGTGCATTGCACGGTGAATGTGCAATAACATACCGTTATCCTGACACCATTGCGCTAATTGTGTATTAGCTGATAGACCACCAGTAAGGTAATCATGCATGATAATCGGAGCACCAATTTCTTTTGCATATTCTGCACGACGCATCATTTCATCTGCAGTTGGTGCAGTTACGTTTAAGTAGTGACCTTTACGCTCACCCGTTTCTGCTTCTGCTTTATGGATTGCTTCCATTACGAAATCAAAACGATGCCTCCAGCGCATGAATGGCTGTGAGTTTACGTTCTCATCATCTTTTGTGAAATCTAATCCACCACGTAAGCCTTCATAACAAGCACGGCCATAGTTTTTAGCAGATAGACCTAATTTAGGCTTAATAGTACAACCTAATAAAGGACGACCATATTTGTTTAGAATGTCACGCTCAACCTGGATACCTTGTGGTGGTCCATTACAAGTCATAACATAAGCAACTGGGAAACGAATATCTTCTAAACGAAGAGCTCGAAGAGCTTTAAAGCCGAATACGTTACCAACTAAAGAAGTTAATACGTTAACAACTGAACCTTCTTCGAATAAATCGATTGGGTAAGCAACGAATGCGTAGAAACAAGTATCATCACCTGGTACATCTTCAATCGAATATGCACGACCTTTGTAGTGATCAAGGTCAGTTAACAAATCTGTCCATACAGTTGTCCAAGTACCAGTTGAAGATTCTGCTGCAACAGCCGCTGCAACTTCTTCACGAGGTACACCATCTTGTGGAGTAATTTTAAAACACGCCAATAGATCAGTGTCTAATGGTGTATAATCGGGCATCCAGTAAGTTTCACGGTATTCTTTTACACCCGCGCTATATTTCTTATCAGCCATTGTTAGCTTCCTCTTTTTGCTTTCATTTTGACGAGAGAATTAACCCCCTCGTTCCGAAAAACTTTTTAATTACTTACGCTTACCCTTTGAATGGGTGTTTGTTTTGTAGCGTGGGGATACTATAGCCATGAATTAACATTTGAAAAAATTATTAATTATTATAAACTGCATTAGTTTTTGTTATCCTGGAATCAATATGCATTTAACCTTACAACAATTAAGAATATTTGAATCAGTCTCCCGGCACGCGAGCTATACACGAGCGGCGGAAGAATTATTCCTTACACAACCCGCTGTTTCGCTTCAATTGAAACGTCTGGAGGAGCAAGTAGGGCTACCCTTGCTCGAACGCGTCGGAAAGAAAATATTTCCTACGGCGGCGGGAAAACTCATGTATGAATCAAGCTTGGACATACTAGCTCGAGTGGATAAACTAAAAAAACAGGTGGTAGATTTAAAAGGGGAAGTAAAGGGAGTATTACAAATAGCAGTAGTTTCTACCACCAAGTATTTTATGCCGCATTTATTAGGAAATTTTTTACAAAAGTACCCAGACGTTGAACCCAAGTTGAAATTCAGTAATCGTGAACGCGTTATTGAACGCCTGATGAATAATGAAGACGATTTTGTTGTGATGGGACAAATCCCAAATGACAAATCGCTGGCGGCCTACCCCTTCCTTGAAAATATTTTGGTAGTCGTGGCGGCACCAGATCATCATCTGGCAAATAAAAAAAACATTCAGATTGAAGAATTAGCTAAAGAGCGATTTCTTGAACGTGAGCTAGGCTCTGGCACACGTTTGGTATTCGATCAGCTTTTAAGTGAACATGAACTGACAATTGAACCGTACATGGAACTGGGCAGTAGTGAAGCGATTAAACAAGGAGTAACTGCAGGCCTAGGACTAGGTGTGCTTTCGCTTCATGCGTTAAAACTTGAGCTGGATGCTGGGACACTCGTCATATTAGATGTTAACGAGTTCCCCATAAAACGACGCTGGTATGCAGTGCACTTAAAAGGAAAAACGCTTTCTCTGGTGGCGAGAACATTTCTTGAATTTATTGTTTCGGATAGTAAACTTGTAAAAAGTTCAATAGAATAAATTGAGTTTTATATCATTAACGTGTGCAGATTTTTTCTGCCACTACAGTGATTTTAACTTTTAACTTTTAACTTTTATCACCGGGCTTAACAATATCCCAGCGGATAAATATTTCTTCCATACTATCCCTGGTAACGGGTTTATAGAGAAAGTCATCGACACCGTATTTTTTGTATC
>Ga0224507_10001110_pt1 | contig 10776 bp, 11 predicted proteins | sample SF_Jan12_sed_USG_3_FD_170159 | JGI IMG/M metagenome (GOLD analysis project Ga0224507, IMG submission 170159) | Sediment microbial communities from San Francisco Bay, California, United States - SF_Jan12_sed_USGS_13 | ecosystem: Environmental > Aquatic > Marine > Sediment | place: USA...
TTCGCAAGACCTGTTATACAGGAAAAAAAAATAAAAGTTCAAGCCAATGACGATATGCATTGGTTTGGCTTTGTGCATTTCAAAGGTTTGAACATTCATCAATACAGAAAACTAAAAATAGGCGAAGTAATTGAAATAAATAAATCAATTTATGAATTTAATAAACGATTTTTGAAGGAAGTGAAATAAAATGGCATTAGTAGTTTATTGTTCCAGTGACGAACAGTGGTCATTTGCAGAGCAAACAACCTGGGGAACAGCGGTTGGCGATGCTGCTGCATCAATAGGGATTTTGACAGAAGGTTTTGGACTTGATTCTCAAATTAATTTCAGAAATCCACCCCGGGCACGAGCTCAGCGCTATCAACATTACAGTGATGTCAGAGCAGATCAGAAAGGTGTCGTATATCAAACAAACGGTATGGCTGTACCGGCTGCTCATGAATTGCTTGATATGTTTTTATACGGTGTAATGCAAAACGTTGTTGAATCAACGCTTGAGGCTGGTGTTCATAGAAAAACTTTTACATTTGGTGCTACACAACCAGATTTTACTGCTCATGCTGGGGAGTTTTTTACATTGTGGGGAGATTCTGGCGTAGCATCTAACGATCAAAAAATGTATGATGCAATTATCAGTGAATTAACATTGACTTGTGCTCCGGGCGCAAACGAGGGTATTCTGTGGGTTGCACCTACATTTATAGCTCGGTCTCATTCAGACACAGCAAATTATACCGGTACGGCGACTTTTGCCACCACTGGCGCAGCAGAAGAGTATAATTTCTATGATATTATTACGGCTACTTTAAGCTCAGCAGTTGTTCTTGGCGATAATGGAATTTCAATTACTATCCGTAACGGAGCGAGAAAAGTTGGTCAAGCAACTGGCGTTCCTCAAACTTTTGCTTTACCTCGTTACGAAGTTGAATTAAGCATTCATTGCTTGTGGGATTCGGCTATTAGAACTTTAATGGCAAGCGCCAAAGCTGATACGGCTGTGACATTTGAATTTGAGTGGGGTACTGCGGGTGCAGTGGGGCATTTGGAATTTACTGGCACTGGCGAAATATCACAAGCAGTCAATATCGAACATGGATTGGAAGGCAATTTTTGTACGGTTAATATCTTGTGTTCAGGTTTGTATGGAACAACAGAGCCATTTCAAGTTATTCTTACTTCTAATAATGACCGGGTTTGGTAGATTATTTTTTAAAGGGTTAAATAAATGTCAACAAAGTTAATTCCTAAAAATCAAAAAATGCAAATTTGGTCTTTCCCCGATGAAAAAGATGATCCAGAAGCAATTAAATTCTACTTAAAAGTACGCACCAATCGGGATCGAATAAAGGCTAATATTTTGCAAGCTCATAAATTAATCGAAAATGAAAATGATTTTGCCTTACAATGGTATGGTGATAATATATCAAAGATTGAAAATGCAGATGGTGAAACGATCACAGATAAAAAGCAAATAGTTGATTTTTGTCTTGACCGATTAAATGAAAATCAAGGTTCTCAATTGCAACTTGCCATTCAGGGTATGGGCGATTGGCTCGAAAAAGGATTAATAGTAAAAAACTGAGAATTGCCTCTGGTGTATATTCCAGAGGCAAAATATATAATTGTTCTGAATGTCGCAAACGATGTATCAAAAAAAATCCATACTGGACAATTAGAAATATTCCAGACTGTATTATTAGAAACAAGGTTTTTTATATCGATTCATTTGAAAAAGTTGGTTCACTCTTGAACATAGTTGATCGCATGATTTCCAACCGACCACTTATTCAACTATTGGAAACACACCTGGGATTATGCGGTCAACTTTATATTAACGACATGACTAATCAAATATTTGATCGATACTTTTTTGAAAAGAAATACAATTGCAGTTCATTTGGAAATAACTTTGATAAAGTACCTGATTGGTGGAAATGGATTGTTAAGATAATAGATTATGAAATTGATTTAATCAATAAAATCAAAAAACAAGAAAGACAGGTTCCAAAAAGTGGCAGATGAAGTTATAAAAATACGAGTAGATGCAGAAACGGAAAAAGCTGCTAAGCAATTAAACTATATTAAAACAGCGTTAAAGGCTGCTTTTGGTGCTTTTTCCGTTGCAATGATCGCTAATTATATAGTTAAGTTTACTCGTTTGATCGATAAAATTACAGATTTTCAGGATAAAATTGCAAAGGCAAGCAAAGCAACTGGTATCGCTGTTAAATCACTTTCAAGTTTAGGATTTGTTGCGGAACGTTCAGGTGCGAGTTTAGATGCTGTTACTATTGGTCTCAGAACTATGATAAAAAGGGCTGCTGATGCCAGTTATGGTTTGAAAACTGCTGAGCGTTCATTTGAACAATTAGGAATTCAAGTAACAGATGCCAATGGAAATCTTAAAGAAGGAAATGCTTTACTTTTAGAAATAGCAGAATCTTTCAAGCGCGAAACTGATGCAACAAAAAAAGCTGCACTTGCACAAGAAATATTTGGACGTTCAGGACTTGATTTAATTCCAATGCTAAATGAGGGCAAAGAGGGAATAGAAGCATTGCAAAAACGAGCCGAAGAACTCGGAATAACATTTGATGAAAAGACAGCAGCTAAGGCAGAAGAATTTAGGGATCGAGTTACTGATTTAAATACAGCTTTGAATGGATTGAAATTTCAGCTTGTAACCAATGTTACACCTGCACTTGTCGAGATGTTTGAAACAATGACGACAGGAATAACCGATGTCAAAAAGTTTTATGACCAGGTTAGTGAAGTTTTGACATTGCGATTGCTCGGTAAAGATGTTAAAATTGTATCTGTATTAAAAGAAGCATTACAAAACATGGCAAGAGGCGAGGATATTACTCATGCTTTACAATTTGCATTGTTTGAAACAATTGAGGGTATTGATTTACTCGATGAGAAATTGGGTAAAATAGCAGGTAAAGATGGAAGTACGCCATCGCCTTTACCAGATCCAACAGATACACAAGCCAAACAAGATGCGTTAAAAAAAGCTTTTATAGAAGAATTGGAGTGGATTGAAAAGACCAATAAGAAAAACAAAGACTCCGCTGAAATGTGGCGTGAATATAATGTTGAACGATTAAATGAAGCATTCCAGGCAAGAAAAGAACTTTATGAAAATGCTGATAAATATTTGACAGAATATCACGATAAAGAAATGGAACAAATGCAAGAGCGGGCTGAAATGGCTTATAAAACCGCTCAAGCTGAAATTGAGGCTTATGAAAAAGTATTGCAAGAACAACAAAGGATTGCAGAAGCAAAAGTTGAAACTGCACAATTTGTAACAGGTAAATTTGCAGAAGCATTTTCATATTTTAAAGATGAAAGTAAAACAGCATTTGAGGCATACAAAATTTTCGCAACGGCGGAAACTTTAATTTCAACTTATGAAGCAGCTCAAAAATCCTTTGCAGCTATGGCAGGAATTCCTATCATCGGCCCGGCGTTAGGAACGGTTGCTGCGGTTGCAGCGGTGGCAGCAGGGTTGGCACGAGTAGCAGCGATTTCAAGTCAAAATTATGAACCACGTGCCCAGGGAGGCAATGTTCAAGCTGGAACGCCTTACATAATCGGTGAACGTGGACGTGAAATGTTTGTACCTGATATATCAGGTTATATTATTCCAAATAATGTTTTGAAAAAGTTAGGTGGAAAAACAACTGTAATTAATGTTAACGCAATGGACGTGCAAAGTTTCAGAGATTTTCTCAGACGTGGCGGAGCAAATGTACTTGAAAGCGAAGTATCGAAAGGTAGGCTTTTTTAGGTGGCAACGGCAAGTTTTTTAACAGCAGCAGCGAAGGCAAGTACAGAAAAAGCAACTTATTTGCTGGAAATTGATTTGATCGGCACTGGAACAACTTATGCCAGCTCGAAAACAATCTATCTTTCAGATCAATATGTAACGATTGAAACAGTTGATTATGAAGGAATCGTTTTGAATTGGGGCGGATTGGATGTTGATTTACCAAGCAATGAAGGAATTGCTTCAATTAATGATTTTTCGATAACACTTGCAAACCAGCGATTGATGTTTTTTGAAGCTGATGTTCGATTTTCTGATATTTTAGACGATTATTATTTTGCGGGATCAGTTGTCAGAGTTTATCAATGGTTTGATGAATTAACATTAAAAAGTGATGCAGAATTGATTTTCACTGGAATTTGTAAGCAGCCTGAATTTGATTTGAATGAGATTAGATTTGAAATAACAGAAGATGATTCGGTTTTTATTGATATACCAACTTCATTAATTACTTTGAATGAATACTCAGATGCACCAGATGAATCAATCGGCAATCCTTTGCCGATAGTATATGGCAATGATTGGTTTTTTTCACCAGAATTAAGCAGAAATGAAAGTATTTCACCTTGTATTTGTGTTGATAAATATTTACAAAAATATTGTATTGCAAACCATGAAGTTAAACATAGTTCGTTGGGAACTAATGGCGATGATATTAAAATATATTTAGAAGAAGCGGGTATTTATGGTTATTTATATGCACCAAATGTCAGTTTTAATAATGATAATGAAGGTGCGTTTTTTACATTAAACGGAAATATTTATTATCATTTTTACAATATTCCAACTATCAAAGGTAATCAATATTCAAGTGCAATTACAGATTATGCTGATGCTTTAGATTTTAGTTTAGCGACTTCGATAACATTAAATGCCAATGAAACATTTTATTTAAAATTTGATAAATTTCCATCATTAGGACAATTAGAATTATCCGATTCTATAAATATTAAATTATATGCCAGAATTGGAGCAGTAACAGGCGGTTCACCTTATGGAACAATGAAATACTATAATGCTGGTTATGATGCCGGGGCAGCACCAGGATTCAGTACTGGTCAAAATATAACAGCAGGCACAGGATTGACAACTTATGATATTGCAGCAGATACTTCAGTAAAAGGAGTTAGGGACGATCAAAGCGATAAAGATGCAGCTTGGTCATTAGATGATTTGGCAGGACTTGAATATGGTATAACTGTGAGTGCTGGCTGTACGATTGAATTACAATATTTAGTATTATATGTTTATCGAATACCTCTAAAATATGTACCCAAAGGATTACGAATTAGAAGAAAACGATGAAAAAAAGAACATTTGAACGTAGACGATTACTAATTTCAAACGCTTTTGTTAATTCATTTTCAAATTTATTTATTGATCTGGATTCAGGTGGTAAAAAATTTGGTGCATGGGTTGATCAAAATAGTCGTAATAATGGTTATGATGAAGCTGATTTGATAGATAATCCTGCTTATATTATAGAATCAATATTGCGTGATATTTTACATATACCAACGGATTATATAGATTATGCCAGTTTTGATACAGCAGGTAATACCACTAATGGTTTACTTGATGGATGGACTTTTTGTGGTGGAATTTATGAAGTTCAAAATGCGATTGATATTTTAGATAACTTATTAAAACAAAGTAAAAGTCAATTATATCGAAATCCTGATGGTAAATTCAGTCTTATTGTCTACAATTCCAGTGCCAGTGTTGATTATATTAATTATAAATTTGATAAAGATAATAATATTACGAATTTAAAAGTTTCTCAATCAAATCATGACGATATTATTTCACAAGTAAAGATTAATTATGCCCTGGATCGTGCTACTGGTAATTTTAGAAAAACCAGTTATATTCAAGCAGTTAAAAAGTTTTCAGGAACTTATCTTAATGAAACAATCGATGGAACTGAACCTGCCTGGGACGTGGACGATGGAACTGTTTTTCAAAAAGAAAATGCACCTGGTGCATGTACGGCAACCTTAGCCGGGGCGGGTGCTGGTAATCTTGACAATGATGTTTATTCCTATAAAGTTACTTTTGTAACAGCGATAGGGGAGACCGAAGCAGGCACAGTTTCTAATGAAATCACAGTGGTTGACAATGGCACTGATGGACAGATTGACTTATCTGGTATTCCAACCGGGAATAGCTTGGTTACTTCCCGAAAAATCTATCGCACTGAAGGCGGAGGTAGCACTTATTTACTATTAACCACACTTTCAGATAATACCACCACAATTTACCGTGATAATATCGCCGATGGTGCGCTGGGTGCAACCGCACCCACTTCAAATGATACTGGTCAAGATTATATAATGACAGATAGAGAAATCAATAAAGTTGAATCGGTTACTGGAAATACTATTACTTTAACTGATACAGCGGGTACACGAGATGTTTACTATAACTCAAAATTAATAACTCATGACGATAATTCACCGATTTTTATTATCGAATCCAGTTCGGATGCAGGGAATGGCTCGACATCAGATTCAACAAGAGAAGGTGAAGCAATTGAAGCAATCTGGAAGTGGGACGCAAAAAATTTAATTGAAATTGATGCTGATTGGATAATTATTACAACAACAGCTACCAATTTGAGGGATTATTATCACGATTTTTATTCAGTACCTCATTGGATAATTGAATTTGATACATTTTTACGTGCCAGTGATTTGAAGGTTGGTCATATAATTGATTTTGACGATACAATTATGGATGCTTACATGAAATTAGGTGGCGAATCCTGGTCTGGTAAGAAATTCAGAGTAATGAATATTTCACGCTCTGGAATAATGGATTTTCATGTGAAGGCTATTGAAATTTAAGTTATATATATTTCCATTAATGAACTATTTTTAAGGGTGATTAAACTTGGGAAATGTAATCATATACCCACATGGCTGCGGAACTCCGAGCATAAATGGCGGGGGAGAGGAATCGGGTTATCCAATTGAAAATATAAGCGACAGGAATATAAATACCTATTGGAAGAATGACGATAACAACGAAGTGGTAACGCTGGATTTTGACTATGGCAGTGCGATACAACCTGATTATTTTATACTTGCAGGTCATAATTTACAAGATACCGGCTATGGAATAAAGCTGGAATATTCTGATGATGGCGTAGGAGGATCGTTTGTATCGGATGGCTATTTAATTGGTTCAGGTGGAGCATATCACGATTATGTTGCAGCTAATTCAAGTATATGGCGAGAAGCATTGACAGCACCAGGATCGGCTTATCAATATTATAGACTGACAATTGAAAATCTGAATGGTACAAAGCCTTATGTTTCGGTTGTCAGCTTTGGGGTAAAGAAAACACTCAACGCAAATTATTCCCTGGGTGGCTCACGAGGTCTTGCTTATGGAAATGAACGTAGAGAAACAACAGGCGGACAGATTAAAGTAAATAATTTGTGGGGATCAAAAAGACGTTTTGAATTATCCTGGGACGATATTGCCGAGACAGATCACGATTATTGGGAAGATGATATTTTCGCAGAAATTAAAGGCAGCCTTTATCCGTTTTTTATTGAAGATATGGACGGAGAGCTTTATTATGTACGCTGCTTAAATGACGAATTACCAATGACTGATATTGAGTATCAATTGTACTCTTTTAATTTAACTTTGATTGAAGAAAACTGAGAATAAGTTTTTTATGATTATCTACAAGATAATTTAGAAATTCACAATATCGTATTAATTGATTTGACCCTTTTTGTTTGCCATTTTCAAGTTCAGATATACGAACTTGAGGATTTTTAAAACCTAATAAAAGACCAAATTCTTTTTGGGTTAAATTTAGTTTTTTTCGTAGTTCTTTGACATTCATTTTTATAACCACCCATAATGACGTTCAATGTTAAATTCTCGACAAAGTTTTGCATATTGTCGAGCCATATACCATGAATGTCCAAAATCATTGCGATGTAATATTGCAATAATATGAGCAAATTCATGGCAAAGAGTAGATATTTTTCGATCATATTTTGGATTTATGATAATATCAAAATCATAACGATTTAAGGAAACATAGTAATACCAATTTACTTTTCCAGATACAACACCTAAAGTGGAGTAATTTAAGGAATAGTCACAATCATATTCTTTTAATCGTTCTTTTAAAATATTGAATATTTCTTGTATTGTTTGCATGATTTTCTCCTTGTTTTGTCTGATATAAAATACTAAATTAGTATATAAGATGCAAGCAAAAAAATGAATTATTTTAAATCAAAAAACAATAACTTAGCTATGTTTTGTATTTTAAAACATACTATAATAGTAAATAATCTGTAATAATTGAGGAGCGTGATTTCAATGAAAAAGTTTTTTATTTTAGTATTAATGTTGTTATCAGTACAAGCTTTTGCACAAGATGGGATTCGATATACTGTAAATACTGTGGAATTTACAAAAGTTATTGATAGTACAACGGTTAACGATTACACCAAGTTGTCAATTGATTGGGATAAAGGATACAAGAATACATGGTTTACCGGTGGAAATTATACACTTTACTTATATCCTGATACTTCAAAAACGGCTGCAGGGACAAAATTAAGTGGTACAACGGTTGGTGATCTTGATTCATTGTTTATATATGTAAAAGCAAGAGTTCCAACTACTACGACTATCAATGCAAAAACTGGAATAATTGGAGTAGAAGTAGAAAACGACAGTCTCTTTATAACTCCAAGTTCAGGTTCAACAGGATTTACTTTTGTCCTCGATATGTGGTATCAGTGGGATTTTGAATTACCCAGGTGTAGGGGTGTTGATATTTGGTTGAAACGTCAATGTGATGCAGGTGGTCTAACTTATCGATTTGTCATAACAAAGTAGGTGATCATATTGAAAAAACTTTTAATTATATTTTTATTATTGCCAATTTGTCTTTTTGCACAAAAAAAGGGACATATCGAAGGTATAATGTATTTTGAAAAGGATGCTGATGTTATTTATTATCCTAAATTAGTCGAATGGTTAACGGCTAATTTAAACAGTATTATATCAATCGGTGGAGAAACTATCTTTGTTGTACCAATTGAACGCAAGTATAAAAAGAAATTGAAATTACGTTTGATTAATGGCTATCTTGTTCAATATGAGGAAACACAAGGGAATCCAAATTTTATAACAATTTTTGATGTCAAAACAAAAGTAATGGAATTCGATTTTATGAATAAAAAAATAAATCAAAAAAGCCTTGATAATGACGATATTTGTTTTGACAAACCCGATAAAGAATGGCTTAAAATCAAAATAAAAGAAAAAGATAATAAACTCAAATCCATGAAAGTGAAGTGATTAGATTGAAAAAAGTTTTAACGTTAATTTTTGTTTTGTTATTTGCATTTCAAGCTTATAATCAAGAAGCGTTTAAAAGTGCGGGTAGAACAGCCGTCAGGATGGACACAACTTTTGGAAGTAAAGCATTTGGTCGATTAATAACAACCAGAGACGATACTTTACTCTGGCTTGGTAACGGATTCGCTTTGAAACAGGTTGGCACCTGGGGCGATACGATGGCTTTTGCAAAGTTGAAGCTTGATACATTAACAGGATTTAGTAATGATACTATTTTTGTAGATGACGATATGGTGTTTTTACAAAATATTTTGTTTAGTGCTATTAATACTAATTTCAGTTATTGGGTTGATGCCAGTGGTGATACAATTATTATCATAAATCCCAATGCTGGTCCCGTTTTTGATATTGATTTCGCTGAGTCAGGCAATGCTGCTGATGGTGTTCGTTATCATGATCATCTCGTTACTATGTCTGCCGATCCCGCTGCCAGCGCCGAGGTTTCGGGAATTTATGGGCGTGTCAATAAGACTGGCGGAGCCAATGGAGTTTATACCATCAACGGTATCGAGGGTGCTGTTGGCTCGAGCTATGCTGATGAAGCTGGCACATTCAGGGGCGGGTATTTTCGGACTTATACGAATGCTGATGCAACCAGTACCATGCGGACTGGAATCGGATTAGAGGCAAGCGCCAGGGCGGGCTATAATGGCGGAACTGAATGCGTGGCTGAATCGGGTACGTGTTTTACCGGTGCACGAATCTGGATGGCGCCATATTTTACTGATGCTTCTATTCCAAATATCGACAATTCGCATGGTTTATGGATTCTTAATGAAACGCCTAACAATAGCTGGGGAAAATATATTGATCGTGCCATTACAGTTGATGCAACAACTTACGGATCGGGATTCAATTATAATTTTTATAGTGATTGTGGCAAGTATTATCAATATTTGAATGGCGCAACGGCAGGCTCCGGCGTAAAAGCTGGTGAGCGATCAACTGCCTCTGGTGATGACTGGATGACGGTTTTGATTGATGATTATAGAACACCAACTGCGGGCCAGACTTATCGGGCGGGTTATTTCAGAAATAATATTAGATCGACAACACCTTCCAATCCAGTAGCAGAAGTAACCGGGCTTGAATGCGTGGCTGGTTCTTATATCAATGATGAAGCATTGACTTTCCGAGGTCTACATGCCAGGACTTATGTTAATGCTGATGCTACTTCATCAATGCGAACTAATATCGGTGCAGATATTTCAGCAAGAGCTTCACAATCCGGCGGAACAGAATGTGTGGCAGAAAGCGGAACTTGTTTTACTGGCGCAAGGATATGGATGGCGCCTTATTTTTCGGCTGCCACTGTTGATAATATAGATAATTTCTGGGGATTCTGGATATATGGCGAACATGCTACACAGCGAAATGCTGATGCTGCGATTAAAATATCTGATGCCGGGGGCGGTTGGAAAAATGGTCTTGACATCGATGGTCCCTTTACCAGTGATGTTATAAATTTTTCAGACGTTTCGATTAATCACACTGGCTCGAATGGTCCTTGCTTAATTCGAGCAGGAACATATACGAGT
>Ga0224507_10001111_pt1 | contig 10766 bp, 9 predicted proteins | sample SF_Jan12_sed_USG_3_FD_170159 | JGI IMG/M metagenome (GOLD analysis project Ga0224507, IMG submission 170159) | Sediment microbial communities from San Francisco Bay, California, United States - SF_Jan12_sed_USGS_13 | ecosystem: Environmental > Aquatic > Marine > Sediment | place: USA: California...
ACCGGGGCGGATAAAGAGGTGGTAGGTGTTGCCGAGAATAATCTGGGCGCCCAGCTGTTCAAGATTTTCCGGCGTGACCGCCTTGACTGTGGCCTGGGTGCCGACAGGCATGAAAACAGGCGTTCTGATTTCGCCGTGCAGGGTATTTAATATTCCGCACCTTGCCGGACAATCGGCTGAAACATGCAGAACTGTAAAAGGTGATTTATTTTTTTCCATGAATTGTGTCAGTCTCTTATAGCGTATGGATCACTTCCCTGACCAAAGATTGCAAATAATCCGATTGTTTTTCAATGGATTGGGCCAGGTAAAACTGAACCAGAGCCCTCTGAATATTCTGATCAGGAAAACGGACATTGAAATAACTGTTGCCGTCAAGATAATCGGTATAAAATCGTAAACCAAGCTCAAAGGTTATGAGCTGGACAGAATCAACAATATGCTCTCGGTCGATCTTGTTTAACAAAAAGCCGGCTTCAGTAAAATATCCTGCGAGCCAGGAGCCAAAGAGATCCGGATCAAAATAAATCTTCTCTGGTTCATGTGACGCTTCACCACCTGAATTACAGCAGGAACGAAGGGCATCACCCAGATCGTGCAGGAGCAGGCCGGACTTTATCGTATCAAGATCGATAAGGCTGATGACCCTTTTTCCTTTTCGATCAAAGAGAAAATTGTCCACCTTCGGGTCTCCGTGAATCACCCCGGACCGGAGCTTTTTTTTGTTGTCCTCAAGAATGTTGACCAGTTGTCGTCTCTGCTGGATAAAGCTGGAACAGAATTCCGCTTGAACGGTTGCAGGCTGTCCTCTCAAGGAAATAATTTTGTCGAACTGGTACAGATATTTAGCAGTATTGTGAATATCGGGAAGGGTGTCGACCAGCTGTTCAGGATCAAGATTGCTGAGCAGCCGGTGAAAAAAGCCCAGTCCCCTGCCTAGTTTTTTGGCCTGACGGGGGTCACTGACACTGCTGCAGGTTATGCTGTCCCTGACCATGCTCATTAAACGCCATGCCGAACCATCCCTTGCCGCGAACCAGTCCCCGCTTTTACCTGTATACAGTGAAAGAACCGTAAATTTGTTTCCCCATGAAGTCTCGTTCTGTATTTCTCTGCGCAAGTGATCCAGGACAATGCGTATGTTTCGCATAACTGCATGAGGATCCTGAAAAACGGACGGGTTGAGACGTTGGAGAATCCTGCGTTCACCTGAACGAAGAGTCACCGCGTATGTATCATTGATATTGCCAGCACCCAGGGGGGCAATACCGGCAATATCATCCTCGGGAAGGAAGAAAAGAGCTGCCTGGAATTCAGGTTTCAAAACTGTTACCGGGAAATATCAGGTCGGTCCGATCGCCCCTTGCTTTCATTGACAGGGTACTTTTTGGCATTGACGGCAATTTTATTTTCAGCTGCTTCCAGCAGATCGACATCAAGCCTGTCAGCCAGCCGCACAAGATAAATGAGGACATCGGCAAGTTCATGACCTACAGCATTTTTTTTATCTGAGGAGAGGCTGAAGCTTTCTTTCTGGGTCAGCCACTGGAAATGTTCTGCCAGTTCGGCTGCCTCTACGCCCAGTGCCATTGCAAGATTCTTGGGAGAATGGAACTGCTCCCAGTCGCGTTCTTCAGCAAACAGCCGGAGCGCTTCTTTGAGATCGTCAAGTGTTTTGAACATGATAATGGTCGGTGCCGGGTTTCCCGGCACCGTCAGATTGTTGCCTTTACAGTTATTCAGCCCTGAGAACTATGTACTGGCTGTATTCACCCGACCGTACACGCAAGAGAACCTTTTTGGGATTGTCTGCTGCTTCCACTACCTGTTTGAGTTCTTTCAGGTTTCGTACCCGCTTTTTGTTTACCTCTTCAATAATCTGCCCGGGTTTCATCCCAGCCATTTCAGCAGGGCTTTCCGGTGCGACATCGGCAACCAGTACACCTTGATCCGGGCTGTAGCCGAGTTGAGTGGACAGTTCTTCTGTCAGGTCCTGTAAAGTCAGTCCCATTTCCTGCAGGGAGGTATCTTTGCTTTGCTCTATTTTGGCTAAATCGGCCGGCTGTTCGCCAATTGTCACCTCAAGCTCTTTTTTCGTTCCATCCCTGACGATCAAAACCTGGACCTTTTTACCGGGTGCAATCATGGCAACCTTATTCCGCAGGTCAGATACATCGGTGATTGGTTTCCCTTGCAGTTCGACAATAACATCTCCCTGCTGAATACCGGCTTTGCCAGCAGGTGAATCTTCCGAAACATCACTGATCAACACTCCCTTGGCATTTTCCAGGCCAAAGGATTTTGCCAGTTCGTCATTCACATCCTGGATGACGACTCCCAGCCAGCCACGGGTTACCTTGCCTGTTTCGAGGAGTTGTTCTTTAATGGCTTTTGCCATATTGATCGGTATCGCAAAACCGATTCCCATATAGCCCCCGCTTCTAGAAAAAATGGCGGTGTTCATACCAATGACTTCACCGTGAATATTCAGCAATGGACCACCGGAATTGCCGGGGTTGATTGCCGCATCGGTCTGGATGAAGTTCTCGTAATCACTGATGCCCATACGATTACGTCCTTTGGCACTGACAACGCCCACGGTCACTGTCTGGTTCAGTTCAAAGGGACTGCCGATGGCAATCACCCACTCGCCGACTTCAAGTTTGTCTGAATCACCCAGCGGGAGAACCGGCAGATCTTTAGCGTCAATTTTGATCAGAGCTACATCCGACTGAGGATCGGTCCCGATCACTTCTCCTTTGAATTCCCGTTCATCTGCCAGGCGGACGGTAATCGTATCAGCATCACCAACCACGTGATTATTGGTTAGAATATGGCCATCACTGGAAATGATAATACCGGAACCTGCCCCCTGCTGTTTGAATTCCCTGGGCTGTTGCTCCTGGGGTGGATGTTTAAACTGAGGGCCGAAGAAACGCTCAAAAAAGGGATCGTTAAAAAAACCGAACGGATCCTGTTGCCCTTGTCTTTTAACAGACTTTTCAACCCGTACATGCACGACAGCAGGTCCTGCCTTTTTTACTACCGAGGCAAAAGCTTTTGCAGAACGGTCAAGCAGGGCGATGTTTTCATCTACGGCCGCCACCGCCGAATGGAGACTGACACTGCTCATGATTAAAAAGAAGATAAGGATTATAATAGGTTGCAAGCCCGGTAAGATACTTTTTTGTGTATACATTAGATTGGCTCCAAATGGAATGATACTTTTCAGCTGTCCGGTCAGGACAACACCCTTGACAAAACACAGGCAAACAGAAATAAATAAACGTAGTTATATAATTATACCTCTATCAACTTCCGTCAAGACAGATTATTCCTGAAATGATTAGTCAAGATTGAATATTTCGAAAATATGATGATCAGTCATGGAGTTCCGGCAGGGTCAACCGAACAGTTGTCGCAGCACGACCCCCAGTTTTTCTATGGGGTATGGTTTGGCGATAACACCCTTGCAACCATGCTGCTCAAAATCGGCCATAACAGGATCGGTTGCATAACCGCTTGAAACGCTTTTATATCCGGATCAATGTTGATAAGCTGTTTGTTGACGATCGAGTAGGAAGCCGCGCCAGCCCCCGGGCGACATTTTAAACATCCATGAATACACCGTCACCCTCCATGATTCTTGCCGGGCCGAAAATGTTGACACGGCAATGTGTACCTACGAACGTCTTCCTTTGCCTTGGTATATTAATCTTTTCTACAAAACAAGCTCATAGGGGCAGCTCAGGGTCTGATTTTTGAACAGGGGTTATGCACCGGGCCTTTAAGTTGAAAGAAAAATTTGAGTCCTTTTTTAACACGATCGGAAAATATTTTGGTCGACAGAAAGGTTCCCGCTACCCGTTTGTTGATCTCCGCCAGCGTCGGATATGGGTGAACCGTGCCGGCCAGGGTCGACAGTTTGACGCCGCCGCCGAGGATGGCAACCCACTCTCCCAGCAGGTCTCCAGCCCGGGGTCCGGCAATCTGGACTCCGATAACTTTTTCTTTTCTGTTGAGCAGCATTTTAATTTTGCCCGTTGTGCTGCCTTCTGCCTGTGCCCTGTCATTACCAGTGAATTCTTCGCTCCAGACCGAGTAATTGATTCCTGCTTCTCGGGCCCGTTTCTCATTCATGCCGATAGAGGCCAGTTCAGGGTCGGTATAAGTGCACCACGGCATGAGGGTATAATCCGTTTTTCGCGGCAGGTGAAAGACGGCATTCGTAATAACTATGCCACCCTCGTATCCGGCAGCGTGGGTAAACTGATAGGCTCCGTTCACATCTCCAGCAGCAAAGATATGCTTGTGACTGGTCCTGAGCCGGTTATCAACAGTTATCCCGCCTGGAGTCGTGGCTACGTCGATGTTTTCCAGGCCAAGACCGGCTGTGTTCGGTGTCCTCCCCTGGGCAACCAGGACGGTGTCAGCCGTAAAACTCTTCCTCGTGCCGTCCTTTTCTTCGACAGTGATGGTCTTGATGCCGTTTTTCTGAGAGGCATCCATAACCGTTGTGTTCAGGTATATTTCAATCCCTTCCCCGCGCAGGTTATCCATGACCGTATCAGCCATGTCCCTGTCCTCTTTGCTCAATATCTGGCTTGAGCGCTGGATGACAATCACGCTTGAACCGAGCCGCCTGAACGCCTGGGCCATTTCCATGGCAATAGGTCCGGCACCAAGAATAATCATGGTTTCCGGCAGTTTGTCGAGGTAAAAAATTTCCCTGTTGGTAATGTAATCAATTTTCTTAAGCGCAGGTATTCTCGGCGCCGCAGGTGAAGAACCGGTGGCAATAACCCAATGTTTGGCTGACCGGGTGGAATCGTTCAGCTTCACCGAATGTTCGTCGACAAATACCGGTTCTCCAAACTCTACCTGGGCGCCGAACCCGCAGAATCTCTCCACGGAGTCATGCACCTGAATTGTGGCAATAACGCTTCGAATACGCTCCGCAACCTGGCGAAAATCTATCGGTCCAGCTTCAACCTTAGGTAAACCGTACTTCTCGGTTTGAGTGAGCTGGTGATAGAGATGAGCAGAGCGGATCAGCGTTTTTGACGGGACACAGCCGAAATGAAGACAATCTCCCCCAAGGTTCGGCTCTTTTTCAATGAGAAGTGTCCTGGCCCCAAGCTGGGCTGCACCAGCTGTCACGGTCAGGCCAGCTGAACCACCTCCTATGATACCGATATCAAAATCATATGATGACATAATGAATCCTTAACTGACTGACGGGAGCCTGCTTTTATACAGGCTGAGCAGTTTCTTGGCGATAATGGGTAAAAGGCCGAGCAGGGCGAATGAAATAATAAGACCGGGCGAAAGAATGCCTGACAGGGTTTCCAGTTCGGCCAGTTCCTTACCGGCATTGACATAAACGATGGTTGCCGGAAGCATACCAAGTTGCGATACCCAGTAATAGGTAACCATCCTGATCGAGGTGAGTCCCATGACCAGGTTGATGACAAAGAATGGAAAGAGCGGAACAAGCCGTAAGGAAAAGAGGTAAAATCCTCCTTCCTTTGCCATCCCTTCATTGATTTTAATCAACTTGTCGCCGAATTTATTCTGCACCCAGTCGCGCAACAGGTACCTGGCGACAAGACAGGCTAAAGTTGCCCCGATTGTCGAGGCAAAGGAAACGACAATCGTTCCGTTAACCAGCCCGAAAAGCCCTCCGCCGGCAAGGGTCATAACTGCTGCTCCCGGAAGGGAAAGGGCTGTCACAACGATATAGATCAGCATGTAGATACAGATCACACGAATCTGGTTTGCTGCATAGAGCTGTGCAAAATGGGTCTGCTGCTCCTTGAGGTAGCCGAGGGTCAGGTACTGACCAAGGCCGAACATTTTGAACAGAATAATAAGCAGTACGATAAGGCCGATAATACTGATTTTTTTTATGTGATCAGGTTTCATCTCCCTGTATCCTTTTGATTGCGCATAGAGAGATTCCAATTGCTGCTGCACCAATGAGCGCAGTCTTGGGCTCAAGAATAATGTGCACCGGAACACTGGCCAGCATCTTCCGGTATACGCCCCGGCTGAATGATGCCATAAAGTTTTCTGTTGTGAGAAAGGGCAGAATTCTCGGCGGAATTCCGCCGCCGATATACAAACCGCCGGTGGCCAGGACCTTAAGGACAAGGTTGGAGGCCTCCGAGGCAAGAATAGCAGCAAAGAGACGAAGGGTCTCAATAGGCAGGTTCTTTTCCTGTGCGTCTCGGCCAACAGCTTCCAGCGCCTCGTCGACGATGATTTGCGCCTCGTCGCCACCTTTTTTCATCTTTGCAGCAAGAGGGGGAGGCTCAGTCATCTCGGTTTTAAGAAAAGCATAGAGGTTCGGCAGTCCCGATCCTGAGCACACCTGTTCCGCAGTCACCTGACTGTATTCCTGCTGCAAAAAACGAAGAAGTCTTGTCTGCCTGGCATCGGCCGGAGAAAACAGGCAGTGTCCGCCTTCTGAAGGACAGGGCAGCAGGCCTTCGCTGCTCTGGATCAGAAATGCTTCTCCTAGTCCTGTACCCGGCGCGAGAACGGCAACAGATCCTTGCGGATCGCGTTGGCCGCCGTTCAAGGTGTAGAGTGCGCTGCCGGGCAGATGGACGGCTCCCATGGCAGTCGCAACCAGGTCGTTTATCAGGACAACCGACTGCAGGTCAAATTTCTGCTGCAGCTGTTGTCCATCCAGGGTCCAATCTCGGTTTGTCAACCGGACACGATTGTTAATTACCGGGCCGGCTACACCAAAGCATGCCGACCGGGGCAGGATATTATTCTCCTGCAGAAATGATGTTATTATCTCGTCCAGACCGGAGACGGTATCGTTTTTTACCGTTGTTTCAACCAGCGGCAGCAACGGTCCCTTTTCCTCTTCATACAAAGCCAGCGAGGTTTTTGTGCCGCCGATATCACCGGCAAGAATATAGTTGGTTCGGTTCTGCTTGGTCATGCTTCTGTCAGCTCTCTTGCTTTATTGTTATACTGATGGATGGCTGCCACATAGGTTGCATGACTCCACGTCAGCGGGCTGACGGATAAGGGTTCATTGGAAAAAGGGTGAACCTGTTCAGCCATGACCCCTGAGTCAAGGGTTCTGGCGGCTGTCCATTCAATCAGCCTGTAGGGTTCTTTGAGGTCATCATGGCTTTTGGCTATGGCAATGTACCATTGTGCCAGCCACAGAGTACTGATAAACCATGGATTACCCGGCACCAGTTTTATATCCTGGCTGACCTGGTGATAATAGTCGTTTTCGTAGCGTGCCAGGCCGCCGACATCTGTTTTCACCCACAACCGTTCCCGCATTGTTTCCATGGTACTGATGATTTTTGGATCGTCGGGCATCAGCATGCCGAAATACCAGAGGCCGATAAGTGATGCGTCCATGGTTGTATCCAATTTCACATCTTTGCCCTTGCCCTCGACAGTCCTGGCAAAAAATCCGGACGGTTTGTGCCAGAGTATGGACAAGGCAGCTTTACGCATTTTTTCCGCCGTTTTGCGATAGCGCAGGGCATAATTATTTTCACCAAATGATTCGGCAAAATTGGCAGCCGCCTGCAATCCGGCCCAGACCGAGGCCACCGTCCAGCTATGAACGCCGTATCGCTCTTCCCAAAGATCCCAGGATGGGTTCGGCAGTCCGCTGGCCACATCAATATACTCGCACATCCATTCCGCCGCTCGTATAACCATCCCCCGGTAATGCTGTTTGACAAATTCGACATCCCTGAAACGTTCAAAATGTCGCCATAAGGCCCAGAGGACCAAGGCGGTTTCATCCTCCTGAATAGGCAGTCTTTTTGTGCCGTCTGCGTACCAGCCATGCCAGGATGAGGCCAGGGAGCCGTCAGGTGTGTACTTGTGAAGGAGGAAACCCTGGCTGGTTATAACCTTGTGGCAAAAATCAAAAAAGTTGCGGGAAACTTCAGAATACCCTGCATCCACCAGGGTGGCCGCGACAAGCGCTCCATCACGCGGCCACATATAGGAGTATGTATCGCGGTTGAACTGGGCAATGTCAAAGTCGTTGGCTGCAATGATTGCACCCGCGTTGTCTATCTGGCTTCGAAGAATCAGGAGACTGCGTCGGTAGAGACTTAAAAAATGCGGTGACGAGGCACAGGGTTTTTCTTCCTTGGAGGCCCAGAGCTGCCAGTATGCTGACGTGCGCTGCAGGTAGGCGATCGGCCCCTTTTTCAAAACAGCCTTATATACTTGCGTGACGGCCTCATAATCGAAACCGACCGTCATGACCCACCATCCGGATGCCTGCTTTCCAGGCTCAACCTGCACGTGCAGGGCAGCAACCGAATCAACACTGCCCTGGGCAACACCATTGCCTGAAAGCTCTCCATCCTCGGCATCACGCCATGAGCCTTCATGGTCGCCGATATCCCGGATGCCAACGGCCCACTGGTCCAGGCCGTTTTTCCAGTTTTCCGGCCATCCGCGAATGAGCCCGATCATGAACCATCTCCTGCCCTTGTAATGGAACAGTGTCTGCCACTGTGGTTCATAGTAGGCCGAGTCCCCAACGGAGGTCCCGCTTATAGACAGGTCGTGGCAGTAATAAAGACGGACGTCAAGTTGCCTGTCAGTCATGTTCTTTACCGTGACCTGCCTGACCAGAAGGTTTTCATGAAAATCAACTCCATCATGCATTTGCAGGCGGATGCCGAGGTCGAAGTTTTCCAGTGTCACCTCGGTGACCATGGAATCTTTGCCATAAGCCATCTTCCGCTGCCAACGGTCTTCTCCCAGCCAGCTGAAATGTCCATTGGCCCAGATCCCGAGTCGGCAGACACGACCGCTGGTATGATTTTCCTGTCCGATATGCGGCCAGTAGATATCGCGTATTTGACAGGTATGGTCAAAATTGACGAGTAACGAACCGTTTCCTATTGGAAGATCACGGGGCAATGGGGAGCTCCTTGTTGTGATTTGAAGATATCCGGATGATCCCACGAAGTAGGATGTAAAAATTATAGCCATCCTGCCTGAAGGAAACAAGCAAAAAGGGGAATAGTATTATTTCTTAATCGACAAAAATAATCCAGTTTTCTTGACCATCAGGACAAATGTGCTACCGTAGGATTCAGTGATGGAATCTTTGCTACCCATACATCAGTTCAGCCAGGTCGGACAGCTACTTGCTCTGGCTCTTGTTATCTTGTCATGCCTGCTTGGACTTTCCGGGCTGATTAATATTGTTCGGCCAATACCGCTGTTTTCCCGGGCAACAGGTGTGCTGTTTCTTTCTATCACGGCTGTTTTCCTGGCAGGTTTTGCCTGGATCTGCTGGTTCCATTACCAGATTTATGTTCACCTTCCCCTTGAACTGCCTTCTCCACTGGCAGAATATATCAACCGGCAGTTGGAGATTATGAACCAGAGCAGCGAATACAGTTTGCCTCTTTATAGCGCCTCCGCGCCTCCCCGTTATGTTCTCCCGCCATGGCTGGAATACGAGAAGTATTATTTCTGGTTTATGTGTTACGCATGCATGGCCCTGGTCGGCCATTTTCGTCTGCCCCGTATCAGGTTACGGAGTGTACTGCACATCCTGCTGGCCCTGCAGGCGGGGATTCTGTTCTGGGCTGCCAATCCCTTTATTGACCCCCTGCCGAAGTTTTTTGACGAGGTTGGTCCCTGGTTTACCCAGAATCTTTCGATCGGCCAGCAGTTCTCATTTTTTATGCGGCTTTATCCCAAGATGAATTTCTATTACAACGCCGAGTACATGCGGTTTCATCCGCCGCTACTGTTCCTGTCATATGCCTGTATCACCATGACCTTTGTGACTTCGTCATTTATGCTCGTCAAACGTGAGCTAACCATAGAAACCATGGGGTATGATTTTGCCAAGCTCGGCTTTTTCATGCTGACCCTGGGGATGCTTCTTGGCTATCCCTGGGCGCTTAAAGCCTGGGGACCCAACTGGTGGTGGGATCCCAAGATCTGCAGTTCGATCATGATGTGGGCCATCTACAGCACCTATCTCCATACCCGGCTGTATGCCAACAAGCCGTTCATGTGGTATTTTTCCTCAATCCTCGGCATCCTCTGTTTCCTGGCGATGATTTTCACCTTTGTCTCCTCGTTCTTTTTTCCCGGTGAACATACCTTTGTGTGATCAATACTGATGAATAGCGTAAAAAAAAGAAAAGGTTCGTTCGATTATTACCTGATCCTGGCAACAGTTGGTGTCCTGTTTGCCATATCGGTGATTTGCGTCTTGGGGATGTTTTATTTCAAGCTGGCCTCGGTGCAGCAGCTGCCGCCGTCGGAAAAGTTTGCTTATATGAGCATGATGAACGCCGTTGTTGCGCCGTTTATCATTGCCCTGATCCTGCTGCTGGGCATCTGCGTGCCCAAGAGGCTGCTGCCTTTAGGCGGATTGATCTGGTTTTCCGCCGGCCTCTCCATTACTGCAGTGATTGTGTCCGCATTTCTTGGATTAAAGATGGGGCTTGTTGCAGTCCTGTCAGCTTCTCTTCTGCTGCAGCTGATAGTGCTGATGATGGCTGTGACCGGCAGCGAGCACCTCCGCTTTGAGAAAAGCGGCTACTGGGTGCGGGTCGGCTCTTCACTTGTTCACCTCGGTCTTATCCTGTTTGTGCTGGACCTTCTCCTGTACAAATTCCTTGCCCTCCATCTTATCCTGTTCTGGGTGACTACCGGTTCGACTGTGCTGGGGATGCTTTGCTGTTTTTATTCCCAGGAGGTTGCCCGGGTAATAGAAAAAATCACGAAAT
>Ga0224507_10001114_pt1 | contig 10745 bp, 11 predicted proteins | sample SF_Jan12_sed_USG_3_FD_170159 | JGI IMG/M metagenome (GOLD analysis project Ga0224507, IMG submission 170159) | Sediment microbial communities from San Francisco Bay, California, United States - SF_Jan12_sed_USGS_13 | ecosystem: Environmental > Aquatic > Marine > Sediment | place: USA...
GGGCAGATCGGATCTTAACGCGCCGCTCGGGAGGATGATCCCGGTCCGCAGCAAGGCGGCCACGGTATCGATGAGGCCGGACCCGCAGAGACCCCGGGCCAGGTTCCCCTCGTTTTCTCCAAAAACACGGCAGGTGATGCCAAGGTCGGCCGGGTCTATGCTGACGGCATGGATGGCCCCTGTCGATGCCCGCATCCCGCAGGAAATGTGCGCCCCTTCGAGAGCCGGGCCAGTGGCGCAGCTGGTGGCCCACAGCCCGCTGCGATTGCCGAGAACCAGTTCCCCGTTGGTCCCGATATCCATGATCAGCGTGATTTCATCCCGGGCATACGTGCAATCCGACAGAACGCACCCGAGGGTGTCCCCGCCGATAAAGCCCGAAACCACCGGGAACAAATATACATGGGTCCCCGGGTTGAGGTCACAGCCGACATCTGCGGCCCGCAGATGTGTCGCAGATCGGCGAAAGGGGGTGAAGGGAGTCGCGCCCAGGCTATGGGGATGAAACCCGGCAAAGATCTGCTGCATGGTCGGATTCCCGACCACGGTCATCTCATCCACATCTTGCCGGTCGATTCCCGCCTTTTCCAGGCATATGTCAAGCAGGGCATTCACCCCCTGGACGACCAGGGAATGGAGCTGAGCCAATCCTGCCAGTTCGCGGGACGCAAATGCGATCCGGCTCATCACATCTTCGCCAAAGCGTTGCTGAGGATTTAACATCCCGGCGGTTGCCAGAATGTCCCCCGAATGAAAATCGCAAAGATAGGCCGCGATACTCGTGGTGCCGATATCGACCGCCAGACCCGTCGACCTGGGACGTACGCCGTTGAGTACCGCCGTGACGCCGCAGGTATCGTGACTGACAAGGGTGCTTTCGCCTTTTCGAGCGACGGGCGTACTCAACTGGCGCAGCGCCTCCACCTCCTCGATGGGGACCGACCTGCCGCAGGCCGATTTGGCCTCCCGACGTATCCAACCGTAAAAATCTCCAGCCGGATCACCGGAAGACGATTCCGGCCAGCGGGCACCATCGACGAAGATGCGTTTCACGACGGAAGCAACAGAAAAAATTCCCGAAGCGTCTGCTTTGGGAAGGATCGCATCTCCCGCTTGGCTCCAGGCGGGCAGGGTGACGGCGATATCGCCTTGAATCCTGGCCTGGCAGGCCAGCCGTGTTCCCGGCTCCGGCGTCTCTGCTCTCTTTTCGAGCAGGCGGATCTCAGCGTCCGTGGGGGGGGAGAGATTGGCCGCAGGATGGACCGAAACCAGGCACTTCCCACATTTCCCCTGGCCACCACAATCCGAACGCATGGCGATGTCGGAGTCGACCAAAACCTCCATGATCGTCCGACCTTCGTCGCTCTGCAGGAGGATGCTCATAGGAAGGAGCGTTAACCGATACCGTCTTTTGGCGCAGTTCAGCTTCACTGGTGTGATCCTGGTTCTTCCCCTGGTTGGCCGGACCCGACCGCCAATGACTGTCTCAAAGGGATCGGATTTGGACCACGGTTTGTTTCTTCGGGAGAAGCCTTTCCGCCAAAATCGAAAAACAGGGTTTGACGAATCGATCCGCCCGGTTCAATGAATATAAAATCGTCGTCACGAAGCGGATCCATGATCATGTTCCTGAACAGCGCGAGACTTCCGGGAATCTCCTCAAGTTCCTTGCCAAAGAACTTTGCATTTTCCAGCGTCTGTCTCCGCAACTGATCCAGGTCACCTGCTCCCGTGTCGATCAGGACAAAGTGGGTATAATGCTTTAACTCCTCTTTCATGCCCCATTCGGCCGTCTCCCGACCCATCCGAGGAACGTATCGATCTTCCATATAACTAAGCGGATCCTTGCGGTCCTTGATCCAGCCAGCTGTCAGGTAAAAGGTTCCCGGTCGCTTCTTAATCGCCGTCCGGTAGATCTCGTTGGACCCCATGAAAAGCGCAATGCAGTCGTGGCTCCTGGGAACATAGAGACCCTGTTCCCGGGCCTGGACGCCGACAATGCCGTTGGCGCAGAGCCCATAACCCAACACGATTTTATCAAACCGTCCGGACGCCAGGTCGACCTGCTCCTGGATGGCGGGTCCCATCTTGCGGGGCGTCATGTGAAGCCCCTGATCGAGATACCGGATTTCGACGCCGTCACCTGGCTTCCGGATCATTTCCAGTTCCGGCTGCATGATGCGACATGCCACGATGACGCGATGTCTTCGTTCCACCATAAAAGTCTCCCCTGCAGGCTATCGTATCAGGTGGATAGTTCCCTGACCACGGTCTCGCCCGTCTTCTCTTTTCGCCAATCTATTTTACCGTAACACAAGCGCATTCTGCAAGGGTGCAGACCTTATGGGATACGTTGCCAAGCAACAGTCCTTTGATGCCGCCGCGCCCGCCCTTACCCATAACGATCATGTCCACCTTTCGGGTCTTGGCGAATTTCAGGATTTCCTGGGCCGGGTCTCCGCGCAACACCATCCATTTTCCAGATTTGACCCCCATGGACTTAACCTTCTCCAAGACCGGCTCCAAAACGGCTTCGCCGATGACCTTGGCGGTCAGTTTGCCGAGTCCGCTGTAGACTCCTTCCTCCCGAAGGTAAGCCATGATATTTTCTGGGATTTCGCCTTCGGGGACCACGTAGACGATATACAGTTCAGCATTGTAATGTTTAGCCATGTCGACGGCCATCTGGATGGCATTTTCCGTACTTTTTGAGCCGTCGGTGGGAACCAGGATTTTTTCGACCATTTCCTTCTCCTTCTGCGGTTGAGCGGCAACCTGTCTTTTCTGATCGTCACATATTAGAGCCTGATAATCAAATCCAATTCACGATGGATGGGGAAGCTTCCGTCGACCCTTCCGTTTTGAGAGGAGAAAAAACCTCCTCCCAAAACGGAGTTGCGAAGGAGTGGAGGTGCCATCCCTGGGTCGAGACTGTCCTGATTGGCAGGATTCAGGCAAGCTCTCTTTCGCCCTCTTCGAATGCCTTGAGTGTCTCTTCGCGGATAGCTTCGACGGCCTGTGCCTTGAGTTCAGCGAAGTGCTCCGTACCGAGGACTTTAAAATTTCGCGGTCGCGGGATATCGATTTTGATTTCCGCCTTGATAGTTCCAGGCCGTGTGGTCATGATGAGGACGCGGTCGGCCAGAAAAACCGCCTCTTCCAGGTCGTGAGTGATAAAGAATATGGTCTTTTTCGTGATCTCGAACACCTCGAGCAGGTATTCGTGCATAAGATTCTTGCTGAGGCTGTCGAGCGCGCGAAAGGGTTCGTCGAGAAGGAGCACTTTCGGGTTGTTGATCAGTGCCCGGATGATTTCGACCTGCCGTTTCATGCCAGAGGACAGGTTGTCCGGATACATGTCTTCGGTGTTCCGGTTCAGCCCCAGTTTATCCATGAGCTTTCTGGCTTCGGCAACGGCTTCATCCTTGTCCTTTCCCTGCACTACCGGACCGTAAATGAGGTTGTTGATCACGGTCTTCCAGGGGAAAAGAGCGCCGTTTTGGAAGACGACGATTCGATCGGCACCGGGTGCCTGGGTGAGGTCCGGGTCGGCGATGACATCCTCATCGAGCCATATCGATCCCTTTGTGACATTCGAAAATCCGGCGATGGCGTTTAAAAGGGTTGTTTTCCCGCATCCCGAGGGTCCGACCACCATAACGAACTCTCCGGATTTGATTTCCATGTTGCATTCCTCGAGTGCGCAGACATTCACGCCTTCGGGATCATAAACCTTTTCGACGTCCCTGACCGAGATGCGTCCTTCTCCGTTTCGATTGGAGCCGTTGTTGACCATGATATACCCCTTCCGTTCTCTAAAATAGGTTTTTTACGCGACCCAGTTACACCCCCGGATCAGGTTCGAAGACCGGATTCGATGTCGATATCGGCTTTTCCGCTCGCCTTTGACGCCTTCACGGCTTCCTCATGCAGAATTTCAAGCGCCGTCGCTTTCAACTCGAGATATTGTTTGGACCTCAGGACAGACGCATCCCGCGGACGGGGCAGGTCGACATCCAGAACGTGCTTCACGCAGCTCGGTTTGTTGGTCATGATGATCAGCTTGTTGGCAAGAAATATGGCCTCCTCGATCTCGGAGGTAACGAACAAGTGAGTGCCGTGGGATTCCTCGACAAGGCGCAGGTAATACTCCTGCATGAGTTCCCGGGTCATGGCATCAAGTCCCCGGAAGGGCTCGTCCATGAGCATGACCGTGGGGCGGTTGATCAGTGCCCGGGCCAGTTCGGCCCTGCGCTGCATGCCGCCGCTGAGTTGTATGGGATATTTGTACAGAAAATCCTGGAGCCCGACCTTTTCGAGAAGTTTGATCGCCTGTTCGTGGGCCTCGTCCCGGGTCATGACATTTGTCGCCAAAGGACCGAACATGACGTTGTCATAACAGGTCAACCACGGGAAAAGGGCGGATTCCTGAAACACGACCAACCGCTCCCAGTCAGGTCCCGTCACCGGCTTTCCGTCCATCAACACCTTGCCGCGATCCGGTATTTCATAGCCGGCGATCAGGTTGATGATCGTTGTTTTTCCGCATCCGGAAGGTCCGATAAGGACCGTCAGCTTTCCTGATTCCACGACGAATGAGCAATGATCTAGAATGATCGTCTCCGTCTTTTTGGTCTGGATCGCCCGGGTTACATCCTCGAATACGACTTCACCCCTGTGATTGGAGTTTACCATAGTTTTCCTCCGACAGTTTGGATAATCAGGTGTTCTCCGATTTTCCAAATGTGGCTTTCTAAAAGATATTTCGCCATTTCATAAAATGGTTTCCGATGACGTCGATGCCCACACTGCAGAGCGCGCCGCAAAGGCCGATAATTCCCATTCCCAATATGACCATCGGGTATTCCATGACCGTGTGGTGGTACCAGACCCAGTAGCCGAGCCCGCCCTTGCTGGCGATCATCTCCGCCGCCACCACCATCAGCCACGTTATGCCGATGGCGACTTTCATACCGGTGAAAATCTGGGGCATGGCCGCCGGAAGGATAACTTTCCACAACATGCCTATTTTAGTGAGGCCGAAAGACATGGCCGCACGGGGCAACCGGATATCCACCTCCGAGATGCCTCCCATGGTGTTGTAGACGATGGGGAAAAAGGCCCCGTAAAAGGTGAGAAAGACGATTTGGGATTCGATTTCGATAAAAAAGAGGACCGTCAAGGGGATCCAGGCGATGGGCGGTATGGGACGGACCATTTCAACCGCCGGGAAGAGCAGGTAATTGGCGATACGCGAATACCCGATGGCTATCCCGAGGGGTAACCCGATCAAAAGCCCGATGAGAAACCCTACCATGACTCGCAGAAAGCTACGAAAAATCTCGGTGAAGATGACCCCCAGGTCGAGTTGAAACAACGCGGCAAATACGGCTGTGGGACTGGGAATCTGATGAAATTGCCCGATAAACTGGACAAGAATCGTCCATGCCAGAAGGAAAAGGACGACCGACATGATCCTTCTCACTGTGGTCCAGTTGGCCACATTTTTCCTCACCTGTTTCCAGAACAGAGACGTTGCATTCAGGTCGCTTGCAGACACGTTTGGTTCTCCTTTACTTGGTAATCGACTGGTCCAAAGATTCGGTAATTGACTTTCTCCACGGGATAACCCGCATGGCAATAAACCGGATGAAGGCCGACGACCCCAGGCCCAGGAGCCCGATGACGATCATCCCGTCGACAATCAGTGGATAGCGAATCAGCGTGTAGGATTCCCAGATTCGGTAGCCGAGGCCCCATCTCCCGGAAATCATTTCACCGGCCACGGAAGCCATCCAGGCAATTCCCATGCCCAGAGCGGCCCCGGTGGAGATGGAGGGCAGGGCACCGGGTATCACGATATGCCAGAAAATTTGCCTCGGAGAGGAACCGAGACAGCGGGCGGCCCGAAAATAGTCGCGGTCGATCAGCTTGACTCCGGTAATGGTGTTGAGCAGGATCGGAAAAAACGCGCCGACAAAGCAGATAAAAGCGACGCTGGCTTCTTCCCAGGGGAAAAAAAGGATCGCGAGCGGAATGTAGGCGATGCCGGGAATAGGGCGCAGAATTTCGAGGGTGGGAAATGTCAGATCGCTGAAGATTTTGTTCCACCCGATCATGAGCCCGATCGGTATCGCGATAAGGCAGGCGGTGGTGAACCCGCCGAAAACCCGTAGCGAAGAAAGGGATGCATCCAGCCAGAAATCCTTGCTTTTCATCCACTCGATTCCCGATTCCAGAACTTCCGCCGGACTGGGGATCAGGACAAACCGGTAAACCTTGAAATGGACCAGCAGGGCCCAGATTACAAAGAGGGATAACACGGACACGGTCTTGAGAACGGTCTTCAGGTTGAAGATCGTGGCCCAAAATAACGGTCGTTTAAAAACAAAATCAGATTCGTTCTGTAGGTCTCCGGCCATGGTGTTCGTCTGAATTTTCATTCGGTACCATCCGATTCGGGTTAACAGCGCCGGTCCGAAGATGGACCGGCGCTGTATATTAAGAGCTCTGAGAGAGTCCGCTATTTAGAAAAACTGGTATCGACCCAATCCGCGGCTTTAAAACTTTCTTTCACGAATCCTTTCGAATGCAGGAAATCTATGTCGCGCTGCATGACATCGATGTGCTCCTGCTTGATTTCTGAAGCATAATTGTAGCTTGCCAGCGAGGCCTTTAAGACCGGAAGCGGAAGCTTCTGCTCAGTCTCTTTAAAAACGATATCTGCAGCCTCATCCGGATGTTCCTTCATGAACTTGTGAAGATCCTGATCCGCCTTGACAAATGCTCTGACGATGTCCCCATGTTTGGCAGCAAAATTTTCACTGACAACGATCGGCCAGATCGCATTGACATACGGCTCGTATTTTTTGCAATTGCCGGGAGGAACCAGTTTGCCGATATCTTTGTGCTTAATCAATTCAATATACGGCGGCCAGTAGCAGAAGCCATCCAGTTTTCCTGCCTCCAGGTTTCCAACGGCAACCTCGGGAGCCTGGTTCACGATATTGAATTTGATATTCTCCTGGCGCATGATCTCTTCCAGGATACGATGGTGGGAAGATCCGATCCCGGTGGCAACGTTCTTTCCATCCAACTGTTTGATGTCCGTAACAGTGGATCCTTTGGGGACAAAAACGGCACCCACGTCTCCTTGCGGATAAACGGCGATACCAACCCACTTTGTGTTTTTCATTTTGTTTTGAAGCATAACCGCCGGCATGTTGCCGAGATAAGCTAGTTCCAGTTTCCCTGCAATCCAGTTGTTGATGAGATGCACGCTGTAAAGCCCGAAAAACCATTCTACCTCAACATTCGGCATGTATTTTTTATAGAATTTCTTTTCCTTCATCACGGACGTTTCCAGCATGCCGTATGGACAGTAACCGATGGTTATTTTCATTTTTTTGTCGGTAATAACATCCGAGGCAAGTACAGGCATGCTCGAACACAAAACAAAAAATGCCAACATTAACCCAATCACAATATTTCTCTTCATTTTTCATCCTCCAAGTTAATTGGTTAAAAAAATACTCACTCTCACCACTCCGAACCACATCCTCCAAAAAGGACACTATGAAAACACAGGCTTAATACGGCCATGCGAACCGAATGTGCCTATTCTCCGGTTTTGACGGAAGAAATTACGTGCTGCATGCATTCGATGCACTTTTGCATCCATTCACCCTTTTCGATTTCTTCCTGAATTTCTTCATCGTAGTCCGCGTAGGCGAAGGGATCGAACCCGAGAATATCGACGCAATTGGACCCTGGAAACTCTGCCCGGAATCCCCTGAAAAGGGTCGTTACCCTGGTGGTGTATTCCTTGCGGAGACGATCGGAAATTTCGATACCCTCGAGCCTGGGATCGTGGGCGAACGGGTCGAACGAAACAGGGTCCTCCCCCTCATCCCCGCTGCAGTCAATGATAAAGCGGTTAAAAATTTGAACGACGCGATCGGACGACGTTTTCTTTGCCGGCTGTGCCGGCGCACCGTCGATGCCGCCATTTGAGAGAACGTCGAGGTAAATGGCGACGGCGCCGGCAACGACCACCTTGCAGAGAAAACGATCGCTGTCTTCCGGTTTGTCCGAGTAAAATCGTGAAAAATCCCAGTGGTCGGGAGGGATGTGAAGCAGTTCCTGCATTGCGAGCAACATGGCTTTGTCGCAGTTGTTTCCGGAGTTGTAAAGCTCTACCACTTTTTTACAGGCCTGCTCGGCGGCCGTGGAACCCTTCTTTGCTTGTTCTTTTGAATTTTCCATTTTCATCTCAACTTGATCATAATTACACCTATCTTTTAGATATTAGATGAACAGAACTCGCCAAGGTTTTCTATGGTCAACCCACCTGATGCCGCAGAATCGGCATCAACCTACCAATCTCGAAGCTACGTTACTTGGCTGACGGCGAAAGCATTTCCTCGCAATCGTCCACGGTTATAAATGCCCCCTCGCTTTTTAGTTCACCGTCGATCATAACTGCCGGAAACGCGGCGACGCCTCGCGCTTCGTGAATTTTTGGATCGTCGATACTTTCAACCTCGACTTCCAAACCCAGTTTTCCGAGTGCCTTTCTCAGATTTTTTTCCGAGATCTGGGACCGCGGGCACCCGGCTGTAAAAAATTCTATTTTTTTGATCATGGCACGACTCCTATCTTGATCCCCGGGGTTTACGCCTGTTTTGCTTTCTTTCTCTTTCTGAATGCACCGATCCAATTCGATCCGTATTCGTCTCGACTCAAACAGAGGTCCGCAACCAGTACAGCCATGGCTACCTGTTCCTCGAGAGGGTTGGTGATTGGACAGGTCAGCCCGAAACCGATGGCCATCGCCAGAAAACCTGCATTGATCGCTTCACGATCCGGCATGCCGAAAGAGATGTTGCTGCAGCCCATGGTAATGTTGACGCCGAACCGTTCCGTGATGGCAGCGATCGACTCCAGACCGATCTTTCCCGCATCCGGCTCGGCTCCCATGGACAGTGCCAGCGGATCGATAATGATATCTTCTATCGGAATCCCTATCGCCGAGGCGCGATCAATGATTTTTTCAGCAATTTCGATACGTTTTTCTACGGTCTTGGGAATACCGCCATCGTCGAGAGTTAGGCAGATAACTGCCGCGCCGTATTGCTTGATCAGAGGCAGAACTGTCTTCAACTTCTCCTCTTCTCCGTTCACCGAATTGACGAGGGCCTTTCCCTTATAAAATTTAAGAGCGGATTCAATAGCGGTAACATTTGCTGAATCAATACATAGCGGGACCTGTGTCACTTCCTGAACCTGCTGTATCATTTCGACAATGAGTTTCGCTTCGTCGGCCTTTGGAATCCCTGCGTTAATATCTAGAATTGCGGCACCGGCTTCCACCTGGGCTATGGCATCCTCGCGGACCTTCGAAAAATCACCCTGTCTGAGTTGTTCCTGTAAAATTTTACGTCCGGTGGGATTAATTCGCTCGCCGATAATCACGGTCGGCAAGTCACGACAGATCTGCACTTCTTCGGTTTCTGATTGAACCGTTGTGGTTAAATTCTGCGCCATTATTATCTACCTTTATGCATCCGGTTATAAACTCTTCCAGGCTCTGCCGGCCATCGATGGTATTACCCTATTCTCGAACTAAGAATGACTAAGCCAGAAGACTTTTTGCCAGGGATACGGCGCTTGCCGCATCGGAAGCGGTTCCGTCTGCTCCGATCGAATTTGCGAACTCCTCGGTAATCGGAGCGCCGCCGACCATGACTTTCACGCGATCTCTGATCCCTGCCTCTTCCAACGCCTTGACAACGTTTTCCATCTCATCCAGTACCGGTGTAATCAGTGCCGACATTCCCACAATAACGGGACCTTCGAAGGACTTTGCAGCGTCGACGAATTTTTCTAGCGGCACATCCACCCCCAGATCCGTGACAGTGAATCCATTGCCCTTCAGGAGCATTGCTACCAGGTTTTTACCGATATTGTGAATGTCCCCTTTTACAGAACCGATAATCACATCGCCTGCGGTTTTTCTATCTCCACCCACCAGCAGGGGTTCTACTAGCTCCAGAGCACCGTTCATGGCTTTTGCCGACCGCAATACTTCGGGAATGAAATATTCCCCTTCTGCCATGAGCTCACCGACTTCCAGCATCCCGGGAATCATATGTTCGGTGAGGAGTGACTGGGGGTCTACACCATCTTCGAGTGCTGCTTTTACGATTTCAAAAACCTTCTTAGCGTTCCCATCAATGACTGCCTGCTTCAAAGGAGCCAAATCTGCCATGGTGTATTCTCCTTCTAATTATCGAGTTTAAAAAAAATCGTTTGTAATCCGTTAATCCTTAAGTGGGTAAGTGCCGTGTTCATGGGTTGCATCCACCCATGCTTTAAAGTGCTCGTTGGGCGTTGCCGGAAGCACCTGGCAACTCGGAGCCATCATCATACCGAGGCCGTCACCGATACTTCCGATCTGCGCTTTTACTTCTGCCTGAATTCTTTCGGGTGGCCCGCTGACAATTCTGGCCCCGTCCGTGATGATGCAGGCTGGAATCTTTAACTTGTCGACAACATTTTCCTTAATCCATTCTGCCGGATTGTATTCATCGAAATGAAGTCCCTCTATCCCGGTCTGTGTAACAAGTTTCGTCAGGTACTCATAGGATTTCGGTTTGGTCATATCTCCATGGATATGAAGCCAGGTTCCCTGGTCGAATTCCTTTTTCACCATTTCAGCGACCCGGGCGATGTTTTCCAGATTG
>Ga0224507_10001115_pt1 | contig 10740 bp, 10 predicted proteins | sample SF_Jan12_sed_USG_3_FD_170159 | JGI IMG/M metagenome (GOLD analysis project Ga0224507, IMG submission 170159) | Sediment microbial communities from San Francisco Bay, California, United States - SF_Jan12_sed_USGS_13 | ecosystem: Environmental > Aquatic > Marine > Sediment | place: USA...
GGCGGCACCCAATGCCCATATCGAGGGGATTTATGTCGAGAAAATGCTTAATCGCGGCCTGGAGGTAATCATCGGTATGTCACGCGATCCGCAGTTTGGTCCGATGTTGATGTTCGGCCTTGGGGGGATCTTTGTCGAGGTGCTAAAAGATGTGACCTTTCATCTCGCCCCCATAACTGGTGATGAAGCAAAACAGATGCTGCTATCTACCCGCTCTTACGAGATTCTTATGGGTAAACGTGGCCAAAAAGGAGTCGATATCGAAGCCATTGCCACAGGCTTGCAGCGGATTAGCCAGTTGACCACCGATTTTCCCCAGATCACCGAGCTGGACATTAATCCATTTATTGTTGGCGAAATTGGTACAGTTCCCATTGTTGCCGATGCGCGCATGACCTTGAACCCTTTGAAACAATAAAGAAAGGCATTAGAGAAGATATGAGTAAAGCTTCCAATAACCCCTATGACGAGAACTGGCGGGAAAAGTACTGCGATATGATTTCCACCCCGCAACAAGCTGTGGCCAAGCTACGGCCCGGCAATCGGGTTTTCGTGAGCACCGGCTGCGCCGCTCCCTATGTACTCACCAATGCCATGATGGAGAGGGCGGGCGAGTTATCCGATGTGGAAATTATCCACCTGTTGACCAAGGGAGAGGCACCGTATGCCGAAAAACGATTTGCCGATGTCTTCACAGTAAACAGCTTTTTTATCGGACACAACGTGCGGGAACTAATCCAGCAGGGCATGGGGGGATATACTCCGATTCTGCTCTCCGATATCCCAAAGGTGTTCAAGAGTGGCCAGTTGCCTCTGGATGTTGCCATGATCCAAGTAACACCCCCTAATGAGCAAGGCATGGTTTGTCTCGGGATTTCGGTGGATATTGTCAAAAGTGCAGCGGAGAATGCCTCATTAGTCATCGCTCAGGTGAATCCGCAAATGCCCTGGACCCATGGCGATGCCCTTATGGATATTCACAATCTGGATATGTTAGTGCCAGCAGATACTCCTCTCCTTGAGCGGGAGTCGCGGCCCATGAATCCGGCCACCGTGAAGATTGCTCAATATATTGCCTCACTTATCGAGGATGGCTCAACCATCGAATTCGGTATGGGGCGTCTACCAGGGGTGGGGCGGATCCCTCCAGCGGTGATGAATTTTATTCAGGATAAAAAAGACCTGGGGATTCACACCGAGATGATTACCGATTCCATTTTCGGGTTACTCGAAAGTGGCGCAATTACCGGAAACAGCAAGAGCATCGATCGGGGTAAAATAGTCACAAGCTTCTGCATGGGCACCAAGAAATTATACGACCTGGTTAACGATAACCCCCTCTTTTCTTTCCAACGAACGGAGTATGTTAACAACCCCCATACTATCGGACGTCAGAATCGAATGGTGAGCATCAATATCGGCCTAGAGATTGATCTTACCGGCCAGGTTTGCGTCGACTCCATTGGCTCTATGTTTTATTCTGGTATCGGCGGTCAGGTAGATTTCAACCGGGGCGCGGCTAACTCTTCCGGCGGTAAACCCATTATCGTGCTTGCTGCCACCGACGCTGCCTGCAAGACATCAAGGATCGTTACCAATCTCAGTGTCGGCGCGGGGGTGGGAATCACTCGTGGTGAAGTGCATTATGTGGTAACCGAGTTCGGTATCGCATATCTACATGGTAAGAACGTCCAAGACCGGGCCCTCGCACTAATCAGTATTGCCCATCCAGATTTCAGAGAACAGTTGCTGGAAGAAGCTATCAACGCAAACTACCTCAATAGGGATATGCGGGATGTTGAAGGGAAATTCATGATTTCTGCCGATGACATGAAAACAGTCATGGTATTGGACAACGGCTCTCAGATTAATTTTCGCGCCATCCACCCGACGGATGAACCGGGCATGCGGGAGCTGCTCTACGCTCTCTCCCAGGAAACCCTTTACTACCGGTTCATGACCAGGAATCAGCGTTTCGGCCACAAACAGATCCACAATTTCGTTTATGTTGATCATCGGAGGGATGTAGCTATCGTTGCCACGGTACCCGCAGCCCATGGCGATCAGATTGTAGCAGTGGGCCGTTATTACCTCAACGAACGGACCAATATGGCGGAAGTGGCCTTTGTCATTCGAGACAACTGGCAAAATCGCGGGATCGGCAAGTTTCTCTTCAAACATCTGGTTTCCATCGCCAAACGCAGCGGTATTGCCGGATTCACCGCCGAGGTACTGCGAGAAAACAAACGAATGCAGGCTATTTTCAACCACTGCGGAATGAATGTAAAGAGCTCGGTTGAAGAGGATGTTTACAGCTTTCAGATCGTTTTTTAGAGCGAATCGTGTAAAGAGTCCATTGACCCAATATTGGAAGTTACTCCTGGATCATTCCGTAAGGATATTCGTACGGTAGGGTGGATATTGCCCACCGTTCTTAAATAGATATTTGTCAGTGGTCACAGACACCTCATCTTCATGCAGTTGTTCCTGCCCCCTTATATTATGGAGGTTTATGTTCTGAAATCCAAATTCCATATAGATGATGACCTGCATCCCTTCTTTTTTATTTATTCGTGATGATTTTGATTTATAATTGTCTATTGTTAACTTTAATATTCTGTTTGGTATAACGTTAAAATCACGGGGCGTGGTTTTTTGCGCTCCCGTGTATTTTTTTGTTGGGCTAAATTTTGTATTTGGCTTCAATAGTGGAATTCAAATACTCATCATCAGCACATAGCCAGTATTTATACGTTCTTAATTTTTTGTTTTCACTATCTTTTAGTTTGTAATTGTGTTCAATTTCTTCTATGGCTACTAAAATATCTTTTTTCCCAAACTGTTTGAAAAAATACCAAGGTAATTCCTCGACACTACGATTCCATACAAGAAGACTGTCCTTGATGAGTTCTACTAGATTACCTTTACATTTTGGCAATAGTTTTAGTAAACAGTGCCCGGCTTGATGCTGGATTTCAAATTGTTCTTCATCTATATCAGGATCAATAAAAACACCATATAATGCTTCAAATATTATCTCATCACCTAATTGCTCTTGAGCAAGCTTAATTTCTCTATGGCATCTCCATTTGCCTTCATAGAATTTAGTTCTAATATCTTTGGCTGATCTAAGTTTCATTATTTAAGAAGCTCAATGTTGCTTTTTAGTGGTGCGGCTTTTTGCGTTTGCTGCAAAAGCCTTGTCAGCTTTTTCCCTTGATTGGATATTGCTTTAACTTGAAATCTGGTTTCAATTCGTGGCTAAGTTCAATGGGTATTCTTACATGTTTGTTTTTATATGCCAAGAGTTTAAAGTTGATACATGGTTCAGTAAAAGTTAACTGTGCATAGTGGGGCAATCTGTTTTCGGACAGGTGCTTAAGCTATTCACATAATTCAATTAGTTTAGTTTCTCCAAGAGCTGGATCAACTTTTTCAAAGAGAGCTGATCCCCCTGCTTAATTTCAACTTTCAATAAACACCAATTGTCTTCAGGGCTACCAGGAAATTGATAGCCAACAACTTCACATCTTAGCCTCACATTATTTTCAACATTTTTCAGTTCAATCATAAAATATTCATATTCAGTGCACGCTAACGGTTAAGCTGGTTGGGGCCACCTGAAGCGAAGCGTAATGTGGTACCAACCAGTGATTTGTTAAGCAACTTTACTACAGAATTCACTAAGCAACTGATAGAATAACTCAACAGATTTTTTGTGCTGCTCAAAGGTTACCGCTTGCCCATAGGTTTTCCAGGATATATTTCGAGGGTCTAAACCTATAGTTACAGCAAGTATCATATTTACCCAGCCGGCAGTAGATTCATAGTAACCATATTTTTCCCTTACAAACTCATTAAAATCATGAAACCTTGGAATAGAAACATCTTTAACTCCAGCATCCATCATTGCCATTTCGTACCCGTGAAGATAGACTTTTATACTTCGAAGAGAAACCTCACCTACATACATTCCCGGCCGTTTCTTGATAATGGTCAAAATATTGTATATGGAATAGTATTTTATACTCATGCGATTAACGTCCCGCGTAACCTGCCCGCCAACCAGTTGGCACTCAACTTCGCGGGAAGGAAAGATATTAATTGCCACCCAAAAAACAGCAGGGTTTTTGGGTCAGTGTTGACGCGATTATTATGCAATTACAGTTACTAAGTCGATTTTTTTTATAAATATATTAAAAAGCGCCCAACGAGGTGTTAATTTATGATTTAGGGCAGCGCCCTGACAGCGCTAGTTTCAATTGGTGGGTGTGCCACCAAAGATAAAACAAGTACCAGTGCATGAAGTATTATTTTCCGCGACCCTAAGTTTTAACCAGCACCAATAGTACCCAAAAAAGCATATAGCTGCGGCAGTGTTTCAATTGCAAACTGAAATTGTGTCGCGGTCTTGGGTAGAGTAATCTCAGAGGTTATTTCTTCAGAATTACCCCATTGGCAAGGTTGGTCGCGTACAATAATTTGTGAGGATGAGTCGTTTTCCTGTAGCCAAAGCCAAATAGTTTTACCTAATTGGGCGTTCGAAATAGAACAATTAGTAAAGTTTTTTCGTATATATAATATGAATTCATCGTTTCCCATAGTGATACTCATATTTCCCTCCAGATCAGCGACCCGTTGCCACTGATCTTTAATTGTCAACCGGAACGTCCTCGTCGGGTTCGCCGCGTCTGGTTTGTTCGACTCTTTTCTGTTTATCATCTGTGCTTCCCCGTCTAACGAATTTGACCTTTCTCAATTTTCCGTTCTTAGGGTCCACCAATGGACAAATTTGCCCGTTGCGAAACTGGATAGCCACCCACTTCAGCCCACCACGCTCGTGTTGGGGCTTCCTGTTTGAATCACCTGGGACGTAATCAACCACACCGTCCTGCCACCCCTTCCAAAACTCTGCCCAAACCTTAACTTGGACGTGGTCCGCTAACTGAACCAGTTCCCCAGTGTCGTAAACGGCCTTCGGATATGTATCTGCGGACGGAGGGCGTTCCTTTAATCCGAGAAAAGAATTTAGACTCTCTGCAACTGGGTTGATCTCCGGCCCCTCGTGAAAGAACTCGAAAACATCTTCGCCAAATTCATCTTCGTTCCGCTTCTTCTTGAGAAACAGGTAATCACCAAAACCATTGTTTGCGAATATGCATACCGGAGAACCAATAATCTTCTCTATGCATTCTGACGATGCCTTGAACTTCAATTTCCACTCATACTCCTCACCCATAACGAACTCGATTCCCTTATCTTGTGCTTCCCGGAGCGGCTTTGGCAGAAGATCATTCATTTTCATGTCGAACGGTCAGGGAGAGTGACGGGAGCTAGCCGCCAGTTGTGTTGGATTCGTCTCGGGGTGAATCGGCTGGCTCCCGTTCGTTCCATCTTTTATTCGGTACGGGCCTCATCTGGCATCCTCATCCTGGTCCAATCGGCGACGAGTCATCAACGGACTGAAGGGCGGAACAGGCGAATGGGCCTGCCAGCTTAACTCAAACCAATGAAGCATCGTCGCGTATATGATCTATAAAATACTACGCCGCCTCTTCCTTCGAGGTGGCTGGCAACTCGTCATAATACATCTTGCCGCCGTGCCTCCAGTGAATCCCAAATATGTACGTCTGCTACATGCGCCAACTATGCCGAACGAACTAATCAGCCGCGCGGCTTTTTGCGTCGGCTGCATTAGCAAGGTTAGAAAAACCCGCTGCTAAATTTAACCTTATCAAATTTGCAGTCATTGTAACGCCACCAATAGCTCGTCGAGTTGCTCTGCTACTTGAATTAGTCGCTTCAGGTCGGCCTCAAGAATCTCAGAATCGTTGATCCAGCCATAGTGCCGCAGCTGCAATCGTGCCTCTTCCAAGCGAAAGGTGATTTGCTGGGTCGATAATGACAGCAGGTGCGATTGTCGAAGTATGCTAAGGTATGCTTCTCGTTCGCCCTCGACGATACCATCTATGGTGAACGGATCCTCTCCCTGTCTGAACGTCGCGATCCAAATTGTCACTCCCGGCGGAGCGGAATGTCGAAGGCCAATTGTCAAGATCGTATACTCGCTGGTTAGGTTCCGGGAGCCCTCAACGATCATGTCAGCCTCAAAGAACCTCCCGTTCACTCGGCCACGCACACTATCGTTCAATGGAGTTTCGCGCACCCGATCGAAACCATGCCGATCAGCAAATTTGCTCCAAGCGTGAGTCGTTCGCCTTTGAGCCAGTGCGGCAATCGCGATGAAGTAAATCGCGGTGCAGAAGAATCCTATCAGAATAATTATAAGAAGGATATTTTCTATTCGTTTAATTTTTCTTGTAGTTTATATCTGGATTTTAGTAAGTTGACAATAAAAGTGTATAGAGATTATTATGTTGCTCTTGTCCGTTAGCCATTTTTTCTTCAAAAATTCTGGGGGCACCCATAGTTTATAAAGCTAATATGTAGTGGCTTTGACCTGATCTGACACTTACAAATTTTTTATGGCATGATTAATTAAACGATATCAGTAAATTCTCAATTTTTTTAAAAAATGATTTTTTATCAAATTTACTTAGGTCAGAAAACTCACCACCAGCCATATGTGCGTGACCTCCACCATAACCAACACCTTTTAAAGCGTTCTGGATAATCAATGACGCATTCCAGTCCGGTTCTTCGCTCCTTACTGAGATATTTACTGTTTCAGTGTTTCTTGCACATAAACAGACAAACTTAATTTCGTGAAGGCTCAATAGAAAATCACCTATTATCCCCATTAGATTTTGACTACAGCCATTATTGAAATAATAAAAGGCTGCTTGTCCTGAGAATGTAGCTTTTTCTATTGCCTCAGTAAAATTTTTCAGATCTGATTTCTGGATATTATTTCGTAGCGTTTCGTTAACATACTCCATGTCTGCGATCTTGTGTAACTCAGAGTAAGCATCAATATCTTTGGGACAGGAGCTTCTTGTTAGGCCAGCAGTATCAATAAGGATTCCAATTTGTAGCGCAGTTGCGATGTCTTTTGGAATATCAATTTCAAGACCGGTTAAATACTCAAAAATAATTGTTGAGCAAGCTCCATATTGGCCTCTGATATCAACATATCCAACGTCCTCAATTTTCGAGTTTTTGTTTAGCTGGTGATGATCTACTATAGCGATCTCATCTCCAACTAGGTTTGTGATGTTTTTGTTACCAAGGCATGCATCAACAATAACAATTTTGTCGTTATCATTTAAATCATATTCACTTGCATGACGAAGGTTAATGTTAAGATGCGATATCATATTTCGCAATGCATCTCGCTGAATATGACCCTCATGTATTAATAAACTTTTCAGACCCATTTCAGAGAAAGTATATTGAAGGCCAAATGCAGAGGATACAGCATCTGGGTCAGGATAATCATGGCACTGAATGTAGACAGAATTAGTATTTTTTTTTAAATCTTCAATTAAGATTTTCAGGTTATTCATAATCAGAATTTATTTCTTCCAATGTACATAGTATTAATGGTGAACCGGGTAGGGCAGGAGCTTTGCGGCTCCCTTCCTCCCTAAAAACCGTGCGTGATAGTTTCCCATCACATGGTTCAAGCATTTTAATGGCTACCCTTGTGGGCTAGCTCGGCTGTTAAATTTCTGATGCAAACATTGTTCGGAATACTCTTGCTAAGAGCGCCGGGAGCAGTTTGCTTTCCTAACTATTCCTTCGTTGCCAGATGTATTTGGCAAACTTGGGTAAATAAGGATTAGCAGTTTTGTCGAGAGGGCTTCGCCCCCTGTCATTAGCGCAATAGTAGCACGCCTCCCTAGGATATTGGCTGGGGATACGCCGGGTGATTGCGCATAACAATAGGCGTACGGTATCACTTGTTAAAATATGACATCGTTTCTCGACTAATGCCGTAAATTAGCCTTGTTATACGTTTTATTTTTATTTTCCTTGATGGTCCCAGATTTACCATAGCTTAAGCGCGTCCGATGCAGCGCCTTGTTAGGCGGAACCTTCATGGTCTAGCAGTCATCCTGTAAATTGTCCTTCCGCAATTGATTCGAGAAAGCTCCGTTGGTCCTCGGTCAGGAGCTTTCGCGGCGTATACCCATGCTCATCAGGCTCACGGAGCCAAGTGGCGAGCGACTGCTTCGCAGCTTCTTGCGGTTCTTCCCTCTCCGCGGCCGTGAATGAGTTCATAATGGTGTCCGCTAGACTTTCTATCTCCCGCACCGCAGTGTCTGGGTCGAGTTCATCGTCAGAACAAAAGTTCAGAAACCAATAGTACTGCAGGGCTACGTCGGCAAGGTTCTTCATCTGTCTTAATGCTCTTTTGCAGGATTCAACGAAAACCGCTTGGCCACTCTGTCGAACCGCCTAACAAGGTGATCTATAGGTTCTGCGTATCTCCGTTCCGATGTAAGATCGTCGATTATGTCTTCAGTTCAACATACGTCTAGGTGAAAGGATAAAAACAGCCCTTTTTTATCAAAATATGTTATATCTACCCTATTATAAAAAGAATTATTTAACAAGCGAATTGTTTTCATATACATGCGTAACCTACATACCATGCGTGAATGTAATGCTAGATAGTTTTTCTGCGAAGCACTCATGATCACAATCCATTCTGTTTTACGGCGGCAAATAGGACATCTTTAAAGACGCGTAGAGAAGCAAAGTCAATTATGGCAACATAATGACCCTTATTTTTTCCTATTTTCTCTCTTTCCCCACCTCTGGATAAAGCTTGGTCATGCAGTCTGGGCAGATACCATGAGTGAACTGAGTATCAGTGTGCTTCATGATATAGGATTCGATCTGCCGCCAGTAGCCTTTATCATCCCGGATATTCTTACAGCTGGCACAAATCGGCAGTAAACCCGAAAGGGTCCGCACATTATCCAAGGCTTCCTGGAGTTCTACGTTTTTGCGCGCGAGATCCTCAGCCGCTTTCCTTCGCTCGGTGACATCCCGACAGGTGCTAAGAATCAACCGTTCCTCACCTTGTTGAATCACGCTAGAGTTAACCTCGACTGGAAACTCTTTGCCTATTTTACTCCGATGTATGACCTCACAAATCCCCGTTCCCTCGGCAAACAACTTGTCATTACATTTCTCTATGGAGCAACTATTATTTGAAAACTCAATGTCCTGGAGACTAATGAAAGAAAGCTCCGCTGGATTGTAACCGTAACGTTGCAGAAAGGTGAGATTCGCCTGTAAGATTTTGCCGGCCACGTTATGGATAATGACGGCGTCCGCCGAATTATCAAAAAGGGAGCGAATTTTCTCTTCCCGGACCACACTTTGCTTAGTAAGCTCATCTAAAGCTTCTGCAACCTGACAAATTTCATCATTTTGGCCGGCCCTAGCCTCAATCAACGAGCCGCTCAGAGCAAGGTCCAGCTCGTGCCGCCTAGAAAAGATAGTAACGGCATCTCCCAAGTGGGTAATTCTGCGACTATTGCGCATCAACCAGGTACCGAGGGCGAGCCACAAGATCAGTCCATCGATAATGGGAATGAAAGCCACACTCAGGGCCAACTCGACGGTGGTAAATAGGTTTTTGATCGGGGCCTGGATATGAAGCCGGGTCAAATCGTCCGGCCTACCACTCCACGACAGTTCACGATGCTCGTACTCAACGAACTTGTCAGTATGGCCTAATAGAAATTTTTCGATACCCTGCTGCCCAAGAGAGCTGGCAACCGGCGTGCCGTGATACAGGGCCGTTAGCGTAATGCTGGGTGCAGCCATCTGTTGCAATGAAGCGTTATTAAGTTGGAAAAACAAGGCAATTCGTCCCATGCCATTAGCTCCGAGCCAAATCGGCTGGACAATGACCCGGTACAGGCCGCCAGTAACAGGGTCCTGGAACCAATCGCTCTCTCTGTACTCCGTTAGCGGGATCTGATCCAAATCTAGAGACTTGCCAAAGTTAAATATCTGGTTTCCTTGTCGGTCTTCAATCATCAAATGCTGAAAACGACGGTTCGTACCCTGTACGGTCATAAAGGCCTGCAAGACAGCATCGGGTGTTGCCGGATCTTCGAGGAGACGGGTAACCTCGAGTCGCACCCGGAAATCGCTACTCTGTAATTCCCAGTCACGACCAATTTCTATGAGCCGCTCATGAAAAAAATGCTCCATGTCAGCCGCACGTTCACTGTTCGCCTTATTGAGAATATGATGGTAAAATAATGCGGTCGAAATTGACACAACCACCACGAACAGGGCAAGACTGAATACCAGCCGTTGCGTTGCCTGTTTGGTTATCGACTTGTATGACATGTCACTCCTTCCTGCCAGCCCACGTATCGTTTACCATTTCCTCCAGTCGAAGATCCTGCGCGGAAGAATCCCCCTGGTTGCCATGATGAAAAAACAGCTCTGTTTCCTTGAGTTGAGCCGTTGACAGTTTGCCATCCCGACTGTAGGCACGGGGATACTTCTTAAGAGCCATGACCAAGGATTCCCGTTCTTCTAGATCAAGAACTCCTATCGTATCAGCTATTTCCTCAGCGCTGTGCGTCTCCACCCAATGCAGCGAGCGTTTCAACATCCGCACCATCTTTTCGACCGCAACAGGGTTAGTTTTGATCATATTGCCTCGGGTCTCGATAGCTGCATGCAGGAAATTGGAACCAGCGATGGTTTTGGCCGTCTCAGGTTCAGCCAGGTTGGCCAGAAAAAAAACACTATCCTTGGCTAGTAAACGTGAGGCAAAAGGCTCATCGCCCATAACTGCATCAG
>Ga0224507_10001117_pt1 | contig 10726 bp, 10 predicted proteins | sample SF_Jan12_sed_USG_3_FD_170159 | JGI IMG/M metagenome (GOLD analysis project Ga0224507, IMG submission 170159) | Sediment microbial communities from San Francisco Bay, California, United States - SF_Jan12_sed_USGS_13 | ecosystem: Environmental > Aquatic > Marine > Sediment | place: USA...
TTTATAAAAAATGGAGTTTGGTCTGATACCTGTCAAACGGAAACCGTCAGGTTTTCCATTTTTAAAATTTGGTCGTATCCTTATCTGTTTCATAAGGGTATTTGCATCTTTAATGGCTGTATCTATCTGGGAACGTTTTACGGTTATATTTTGAGAACTTGTCCTGCCCAATTTCGTGGAAGAACTCCTTAATTCACGACTTCCGCTAACCTTCTCTATCCCTAATATTTCATCTTTACCGTTGACATTAAGTATCACCTTTTCTCTTAAGATTATCTTCACCGTTGCATTTTGGATGGTGTCTCCGATTCTGTAAAGATCCTGTTTCTTTACAGCAGTATCTTCAATGACGGCATAGGCTTCTTTCTTATCACCCGTAATCGTCCCCAGTAGAACCAAATTTAAGTCTGTGGGTTTAAGGGTTCCTATGTCGAGTTCGTCGGGTCCACTTCCGGTTTCTGTTTTTGTTTTGAACAGATTGTGCTCGATAATTGCCTGGTAATGAGACAGCTCATGTTGCGTTGTGCTTTTATTTGGGACAAGATGTCTGGCTGTTGTTTTGGAAGAAGTGCTATAATCGATTTTGGCTGTAGCGATTTTATAAAACACCTTCACTATAAAAAAAACAATGCCGGCAATAAGTAAAATATTCAATATGGTAAGATATCGTTTCATGATCTAAATTTGAATGAATTCAAAAAAATAGAATTTATCATCCGCAACTTCCTGATTAATCCAGAAAAAAACGGGGTTCGTCCAACGTACCATAAATTCGGATTCGAATCACTTTTTTGCTAAATATCTCTTCAGGCAATAAATTTGTCGGAAGATCTTTTCCCAGTTCTGCAAGGAATTCTTGGTTTGGTTTAATGACGCCTAAAAGTCTTAAATAACTTTGTCCCAAAGGTTCCCTTAAGTTGATAAGACCGGACACGTTACCATCCAGCGGACTTGCATTTATGATGCATCGCTTGACTTTAAGCCTCTGATTTTCCATTGTCATTTCAGCTTCAATTTTACCAAAATGTATGTTTTCGAGCTTGAAAACAGGTGTTAGAAGTTCTATCTCACCGTCTGAAATGATAAACCTTGCGCCATGAGTTCCGCCTAATTTTCCGCCATTGCGATATGTAAAGTTTCCTTCAAGTTTTCCGGTTAAATTACGTCCAATAAACTGTTTAACAGCAGGTATTTCTTTTATATTAATGTTAGAAAATTTACCCTCAATAATAACATTTTGGTTTGGCCTGTTTTTAATGAACTCTCCCTTGCCTTCTAAAATGCCTTCATAGGCTCTTCCTTTAAAAAAAAAAATGCCCTTAGAACGAAAAAGTGATAAAAGGTTTGGAAAGACTTTAATCTGCTCGGTTTCAAGTAATGCATTGTCCATGTGATAAAATTTTACTTTATGTAACTTTAAACCAGGTGGAAAAGCCGGACTTACATGATCAATACTAATGTTTATATTGGAATTGAGTTTGTTGAAATCAGACGTTACATAGTTTTTTACTTTATCTGACGGAAACAGGTAATAAATGAAAAATACGATAGCCGCTAAAACATATATGGAATACAGCAGCCATTGTGGGGTATTCTTCATCATTACTTTTCAACCGTCTCAACCTGCAAGACAGCATCTAAAAAACCTTCTTGTTTGCCTGTCTTTGAAATTGAAAGCCTTTTTATGTTTACCATGTTTTTTGATGTTTCGACCATGTGTAAATAAGTGGTCAACTGCTGTAATGTTAAACCCTTGAACTTCATTTCAACTTGAGAAATTTTGTACGAATTGTTTTTTTGAACAGTTGTTGACGGTTTCATATATGTTACATACTCTTTTATTCTTGCTTTACCCGTAAGCCTGTCAAGAAAGGAAAAGAGCGTAAAACCCTTTTCCCTGTTCTCAAAACGTATTTTTGCTAAATTTGTTCTTTTTTCTATTGCATCGTAATCGGACTTTAAAGTGATCATCTCCAAAAGAGCATCTTCTTTAACCTGAAGTGTCCTTTTCAATCGCTTCCTTTTGTCAATTGATGGAAAAACGATAAATTGAAATAAAATAAACAAGAGGATAGCACCTGATAAGGCATAGATGGTGTATTTCTCTCTTTTGGTCAGCTTTTTTACCATAAATACCGTCTTTTACTTATAATCCGAGAAACTTGAATCTTAAAATTAAAACACGACCATTTTGACCGGCACACTCCCCGAATGCCCCGCTGTTTAGGATGGGAAGGCTTCAAATTTTGCATATTCATCATCACAAATTCACCTTAAGTTTGAAACGCACACGTTTATCAAACTTGTCTATGTTGGCAGCGCTAATAATAATTTTTTTAAAAATATCAGCCTGTTCCAGCTTGCTCTTTATATTGTCAACAGAGTTGAAGCTGTCGGTATCCCCCGAAATACTGACACTTTCCGATCCCATTACAAACCGATTAAGGGTTACATCCATATCCTTGGGTATGGCCTTGCTTATTGTGTTCAAAATGTCTATGGCCCTAATCTGTTTTTCGGTTTCACCTGGCAATAAGGCATTTTTCCTTGCTTGTTGTATTTTTATTTTCATCTGCTGAACTGGATCGACAATGTTTTTGACCTCCGGGAATGTCGAAGTAAAAATACCAGTTATTTGATGATTAAGTCGGGCTAGCCTTTTTTCCATAAAGTATGAATCAAGAAAGACATTGAACCAGCCTAATGACAGAACCAGGACAAAAAAAACGCCGGTCTGAATCAGGTTTTTTTTGTTTTCCTCCCAGATTTTTTTTAAAGCAAAAGGGCCTTTTCTAAAATTAAAGCCTTTTGCCCCTTGAATTTCCATCAATGCCAGTGATAGCGCATTATTCATCAAAAAAGGGATCCATGATGGAGGAGGAGGCTGTTGTTTGAGAATCTCTGCGAATCGTAAAACGTCCACCCGCTCAATAGGAAATCCTAATGCCTGTTCCATATCTTTATCAAAACCCAGATCATCAATCCCGCATCCTGTAATAAATCCTCCATCGAGCTCAAAATCTAATCCAAGAATCTTTTCTAAGGCATAAAGTGTTCTCCGTATGTTGCCACAAAGAGATTTTATTTTATAAGAGAGGGAAGCCGAACGTATTGCGAAAGAACGTATCAAACCAATGTTGCCGGACAAAATAATAAATATCGTGCTTTTATTGTTGTCTATATCGATAAAGAGCCAATTTTTATGGCTGTCTAGAAATTTGGATAGTGAAAATGCTGTGGGATAACCACCGACGGTAACAATCTCCGGATCAATATTAAACGCCACAAGTGTATCTAAAAAAGATTGAAGTTTCGACTTTTCTACTGCAGCTGTGATAAGGTTTTTAGTATTTGTATGGTCAGGTATTTCTATATGGATAAAATCGATGATAAGCTCTTCTACCGGAAACGGAAGGGTCGGCTCAAGTTCATACGGTAATATCTTTTTAATTTTTTTTTGTCCCTTAAACGGAACTTGAATATTTCTGTAAGATATCTCATCAGCAGGAAAAGAAGCCACGCAGATAGAATCGGATAGATCCATCTTTTGTTGAATGGTTTCAAGTGAATCGGCCAAACCGTTTCTATCCTCTTTTCGGCCAGATAGCGGAACATGTTCATGGGCTTCTATGACGGTTCCCTTAATACTGCTATTGATGAGAACCGCTGAAACCGCATCAGGTCGAATATCTAATCCCAAAATCTTTCTGCTCATGGTCTTCTCTAAGTTAAAAAAAGTGTAAATATAGTAAGTTATGATCGATGTGTCAAGCCTAGTTTTTTCTTCTATTATTTTAAGCTTAGTATTTCGGAATTTTTACTCTATTTCCCATCTCAAGACGTTGCACTCCCATTGTCCTGTTTTTGCATTATTTTCTCTTTTTACCACTGCTGTTATCTTTATCTTCATTTCCTTTAACTTTGCCATCGACTCGATTCGAAAAAAATCACTTGAAGTTGTGATGAGATTTGGATCGATTTTAGTATCACCGACACCTGGTACGTTCTTATACCAGGTTGGACTTGAAAGGTCATGGATATAAACGGATTCAGAGGTTTCCATTCGGTATTCATAAATGGCTTGTGCAAGGTCTTCATTTCCTGAAGGCAACATTGCCACAAGGATCGGAAGATCTGCAGTATTGATATTTATTTTTCCTTCATATGTAAAAGAATTGTTTGTAGATTCGGTCATTCCAAAGACGGTTATGAAGTTGGAAAGTCCCTGCTCCTCTCCTGCCCCCCGAAAAACCTCCGGTGTTACACCTCTCACAAGAACAAGCTCACCAATATGGGTGAACGGACCGTTTTTACAGGGATATGGCGGATCAAGATCCTGATAATAATCTGATTCTGCTCCGTTTAGACCTGTGATGGCATCATCGTCTCCGGAGTCGAGCCAATCTTTGATGGAATTAATGATCGTCATCGGTTCCATATCTTCAAACGCTTCATTTTTATATATTAAAAGGCTTAAAAATTGTTCCCACATAACCCTCTGGGATTCATTGAAGCTGTGTCCTTCAGGGAATTGAACAAGGCTGTTAAGCTGAATTTTACCGAGTTCATCATTGATGGTTAACGTGATACTGCCATCTTCAAAGGGGATATCATCTATGATTTCGCTAATTTTTTCAGAATCGGCCCAGTCCTCCTGAAGTGAATCAAACCTTGAATCCTTTTTGTCTTTGACCAACATTGCTGCTGCAAGATTTACACCTGATGACGCCATATGCAAAAGCGTGATGCGATCTCTGGTTGTGGCCGCCGAAAAGACTGCTGATCGCATTTTTTTGTTCATTTCCAGTGATGTCGCAATGAGTACCGTAACAATGGCCAATGTGACAAGAAGGGCGATTCCATGGTTGTTTTTTAGAAATTTTATCGCCATAAATTTACGTTTCGAATTTTCTACAGCTTATTAAATCACAAATTTTAATGGCAGCTATCTATGCCGTCTGTATGGAAGAATGGAGTGCTGGAATGTTGGAATGTTGGGGATAAAAACGGAAACAACTTATTTAAATTGTAAAAACTCCTTCAAACCCATCATTCCATTACTCCATTCTTCCAATTGGGCGAAGCCTCTAAGTTTTATCTTATTCCTTCTTCTTCCGATACACCGGCAGTGTTACCATGGTTTTGAACCACAAAGAATTTGAACTTTCGGCCAATTCGAGATTTATATCGATTGCTTTAGGTGTTGAATACTCGAAGTCTTCATCATCGGAATCCCACAAATCATAGTCTGTTCCATCTTGGTCATAATATTTAAATGTCAGAGATTTAACGTCTGTACACAATACGGGATCCCCGGCTTTTTCTTCAAATGTTTCATAGGGATACAAGTTATCTGCGCGCTTCAACACATAATTTCCATCACCTGAAGCCTGAACGTAGTAAACGATTTCCGCAATTCCTTTTTCCGTTTTTCCGCCAAAGGATAGGTGGGCCAGCGAAGTGAATCTAAGTCTGGGGAAGGAGACTCCCTGAATATCAGAAATTTCGCCAATAAATCGATAAATTTCAGGTGGTTCACCCAAAACCGGCGGTGAATAACCTGGAGGTAGTGTTAAATGGATGGACTCAAGATCAACAATCATTCGGTTCAAACAGTTTTTTGCCATTTCATAAGATGCGGTGCCCTGGTCTGAAGTTTCGCTTCCGGATAATAGAGTGCTATATGAAGTAAAAATGGTTGTGGCGATGATTGCAAAAATAAAAATCGCAATCATGATTTCAAGCAGTGTAAATCCGCGATCCCCCCAACGTGTGGCGAATACCCGATGACGAGAACAGGCAGCAGGCAACATGTAAATTTTTTGTAACTTTTTAAGCATTGCTTACGACCTTGCCCCATCCAATTCTTTAACAAAATCTGGTTTCAAACGAGCTTCAAATCGAGTTAACGTGTTTAATTTAATCAACTTATTCAAGTTTAGCACTTGAAATATTCCTAAAATTTCTTTGAAGTAACCTATTTTCGTAACATCTTATTAAGTATTATACGGCATCAATCCTTCAAATATTTATAATTTCTTAAGCTATAAGTAAATTCATCGTTGTTAAAAGATATCAGAAGATCAACTTTTTTCAGATTTTTAGCAATATTTCCAAGTGTTGTCGACTCAACATCATCAATGACAATATTCCAACGGTAATCCGGGAATTCATCTCCGAAATCACCTGAATCGTCTCCCAAATCTTTCAGGCTTTCTGATTCAATTTCAGCCATTTTTCTTTGTGCCAGCATGGGAGCAGTTGCATAAAATCTTACCTCATTGTTCATGGAAACGGTCTGTGCATGCATCCTATACACACTGACAAGAACAATGGCGATGATGGAAAGTGCGACCATGACTTCAAGCAGTGTAAACCCCCTTTAAGATTCTGGGCTCTTTGCGGCGGTTTGCTCCGCTGTCATTGCTCGTCCCTGGTGGTGATGTCCCGCTTTTTTCATTTTGTCTTCCGACGTCTTTCCTCTATTCTTTGCTCATACGTTTTATTCAATCTCCAAACTCCGCATAACTATTATACAAACGAACCCGGAGTAAAAAAGGTTCGATAAGAAAAGAAAACTTTTCATTATCGTCATTTTCAAAATGAATGATTACCTTGTCAGAATAACCCTTTTCATTAAAATAAATATCTGCCTGCCCCACTGATATTTTTTCTTGATCTGGATATTCAACATCCAGTAATTTTATGTCCTCCGGAAGTTTATATCCATTCGTTTCTGCAGATTGAAGCGCTTCTTCGAGCATAGCTCCGTGGGTTATCCACAATTTGTTAGAGTCAAGGTTCACGTGAAGGATATATCTTTTTTGCTCTCTGGCCGCCCTTTCTTTTATATTTGGAATTTTCAATAGAATCCATCGCGACACTTCTTTGGTGCTATCTGACAGAACATTACGCTGAAATCGAGGAATTGCAAAAAATAGCATAATGCTGATCAGAGAAATAACGACGATGAGCTCTATTAGCGTGAAACCTTTGATTCGTTCGAAGACAGGCATAATGGTTTATTGGCATGCAACATTTAATGAATGCCCAAAAACACTTTACGGGTTCATCAATATTTATTCATTAATGAAAATCGGTGGTCATAGAAGGAAAGAGAGCGTACAATTTTGATTATTCAATCTCCCAGCTGTTAATATCTTTATTCTTATCTTCACCCCCTGAGACGCCGTCATAACCATATGAAATGATCTCATAATCACCGTGAGCACCAGGAGAAAGATAAATAAAATCGTTGCCCCATGGATCTTTTGGCAGTCTTCCTTTCTCGAGATACCCGCCTTTGCGCCAATTCTTTGGCAGCTTCCCTGTCTCGGGCTGCTCAATAAGGGCCTGCAGTCCCTGTTCCGTATCCGGGTAACCGCCATTATCAAGCTTATATAAATTCAGGGCTGTTTCCAGGCTCTCAATCTGTATTTTTGCTTTGAGTTGTTTTGCCTCTTCAGGGCGACCCATGATCCGCGGTATAATAAGGCCTGCGAGGATCCCAAGTATGACGATGACAACCATTAGTTCAATCAGTGTAAATCCACGGCAGTCTGTCTTTTTTAAAAAAAATGTACGATTCATTATTTTTTCCTATACATACAGTTTTACCCCAAACATAAAATGTATTTTGGGCATATGATATTTTTTAAACATATATAAAATAGTGCCTATCCACGAATCGTGGAGGTATAATTGCGTGTCCAATTCAGAAATGAGTAATTTTTTCGTCGAGCAAGACCGCACAAGGGTTTTCGATGAGACGTTCTCAACATACGTCGCAGCCGGAAAGCCGCGAAGAACGCCGCTCGGCGGAAAAAGGGCCATTTATGGATGGACACTATCTAACAAGCGTGCTCATTTCAAAAATCGGCAGGCATATCGAAAGAACGATGAAGCCGACAATAACAGCCATAATCAGTATCATAACAGGTTCTAGAAGTGATGTCATGCTCATTATACTATTTTCCACTTCATTCTCAAATACATCTGCGATTTTATCCAACATGGCTTCCAGCTTTCCGCTCTGTTCCCCCACCTGAATCATTTGAATGGTAAGATCAGGAAATATTTTGCTGCCTGCTAGAGCAGGTCCCAATCCCTGTCCTTTTCCCACTTCCTTTGAAGCCTCTTCAATCGCATCGGAGATGAGGGCATTGTTAACGATATTTTTTACAATTTCAAGAGCAGACAACATAGGGACACCATTTTCAAGAAGTGAACCAAGTGTTCGGGAAAAACGAGCCACCGCTATTTTTTTGGCTAAAAGTCCAAAACGTGGTAATAAGAGTTTTGTTTTATCGAAAAAATAGCCCCCTTTTACAGTTTTCCGAATGCGGTTTAGGACAAACAAGACGACTGCCAAAACAATTAAAATCATCCACCAGTAGTTCTTAAAAATGCCACTGATTTTGATAAGAAAGAGCGTTGGTGCCGGTAGCGTTTGATCCATATCAGAGAAAATGGACGTTATGTTGGGAACAATAAATGTCAAAAGAAGAAACAGAACCAGCATTCCGATACAGCACATTAAAATCGGATAAGCCATCGCCGCTCGAATGCGATTTTTTAAGGCCTCCTGTTTTTCGGTGATGTCGGCAAGTCGTTCTAATACGATGTCAAGGGCCCCTGAAGATTCGCCAGCTTTAACCATACTGACATACAGTGATGAAAAAGTCCCTGGAAACAAAGACAGCGACCGGGCGAAGCTGTTCCCTTCCACAATTGAATCCTTGATCTTTGCCAGCATTTTTTTAAATGCTTGAGACCTGATTTGTGATATCATGGCATCCATGGCCGAAACAAGCGGAAGGCCTGCACCCAACAGGGTTGCCAGTTGTTTCGTCATCATTGAAACCTCATAGGGTCTGACGCGGGAAAAAGAATCTCTAAAAGAAAAAGACTTTGGCGTCTTTATCGCTGAAGTATCATGGACCTCTTTAATGGAAACCGGAAAGATTTTAGATGTCCGCAGTTTCTGACGGGCCGTAAGGGAACTGTCTGCATCAATGACTCCTGAGATTGTCTTGCCTTTTATGTCCAGAGCTGTATATTCATATACCGGCATTGTAAAGAACCCTTAGTTTCTCAATGACAAGTTTTGTACTTTTTGTGGCAAAGTATGTTTATATCTTTAGCCTTCTAAAAACCTGTTTGTTCCCGGATCATCCGAGTTGGGATACAAGTCATTGTTTGATTTTCAGAAATCAAAATGATAATATCCTTATTCTCTAAGCTTTTCAAGAAATATTGTGGGTTTGATTAAAAGCGAGTCTCTGACATTTTTACTTAAATTGAGCGATTGTCGAGCTTATTGCCCTATCACTATTTGACACACTCAATTTAGGTTACTCGAGTTTGCACCCTCAATTTAGGTTGCTCGAGTTCCGCACCCTAAATTTTAAGTAACGCTGGTACAGAGCAACTGGCCGGGAAAATTTTAACATGAACCTATCTCAAAAATAAGATTAGGGTTCAAAAGCAAGTTGAGCTTTGCGAAATCCCGAGAATCGGGGGCGTGAAGCGGTGAAAAAGCGGAGCATACACGTAGTATGTGAGCATTTTGAACCGTTTCACAACGCCGCCATGGGCACTTAGATTTTTTTGAGATAGGTTCATAAAATCAAAGGTTCTTTAGCAATATTAGGGTATGAAATTTGAAAAGTAATGACCACTTTCATAAACAGGACAAAAAATCATGCATGAAATCCGTTTTCATGGTCGTGGCGGCCAAGGTACTGTAGTCGCTTCGATTTTGCTGGCAAAGGCCTTTTTTAAAACCGGTTATTATGTTCAAACTTTTCCGCTTTTCGGCGTGGAAAGAAGGGGAGCCCCGGTTGAATCTTATCTCAGGCTGGATAAAGAAAAGGTTTTGATTCGGAGCAATATCTACACACCTGACCATATTGTCGTTCAAGATATGAAACTGATACACAGCGTCGATGTTACAAAAGGACTCAAGCTCGGTGGTTCAATTTTGATTAATTCAAGAAATCTTCCCGATAATATAGAACCTTTTTCAGGGTTTCGGCTTGCTTTTGTCGACGCCAACCGCATCGCAGCCAGCAACGGTCTTGGAACACACACCCATCCAATCATTAACACTGCCATGATCGGCGCTTTTGCGAGGGTTTTGGATATGCCCCCGTTGGATATGATTGCAGAGGCTATCAAAAATGATATTCATATAAAAGCAAAACAGAATGTGTTGGCAGCTCAACAAGCCTATGAAGAAGTAAACCTTTATGGAATGGTAAAAAATAGTATCGCAGCCGAACATTGCTAAAAAGCCTTTGAACTATCCGACTGAAATAATTTTTTCAAGGTTTGATAGGCTTTATCAGCGTTGCTTAAAATTAAAAATAACCTCTTTTGTAAATCTTCAATTTTCAATTATAGGGTAAAAGGAAATGACAATTGAACCAAAACACGCTGAAAAAATATCATTATTCATATCACGTTCAAACATCTCCACCGAAATCAATAAAACCGGAACATGGCGGTTTGTGCGTCCAAAATACCATGAGAAAACAGCACCGTGCAGCGCGGCCTGTCCTGCCGGTGAGGAAATTGCCCGCATTGAAATGCTTTCGAATCAAGGACGATACCAAGATGCGTTAGAGACCATACTTCTTGAAAACCCTTTTCCTTCGGTATGCGGCCGCGTATGTTTTCATCCCTGTGAAACGGTCTGTAATCGCGCGGGCTTTGATGATCCGGT
>Ga0224507_10001119_pt1 | contig 10722 bp, 10 predicted proteins | sample SF_Jan12_sed_USG_3_FD_170159 | JGI IMG/M metagenome (GOLD analysis project Ga0224507, IMG submission 170159) | Sediment microbial communities from San Francisco Bay, California, United States - SF_Jan12_sed_USGS_13 | ecosystem: Environmental > Aquatic > Marine > Sediment | place: USA...
ACAAATCCAACACTTGTTGCCGAATTAGGTGAAATTGACAGATTCCATATTATTGGATTAGGTACTGCATTTCACACATGGCATATGCACGCACACAGATGGCTTGATGATGGTACAACAAATGTAATTGACACACAAACAATTGGCCCATTAACCAAACACGTATTCACAGTAAAAGCTGGTGAAGGTGTAGGTAATGGTGATTGGATGTATCATTGCCATGTATTTGCACATATGCAAGCTGGAATGACTGGAATCTATAGAGTTACTGATGAAGGTGGTCCATCAATACCTGGCCCATCCCCACTTGGAGATGACTCAGGTAACAAGTTGATCAACTTTGAGATAGTTGATGAACCTGGACCATGGTTTAAGAGTCTGGCACCAATTCCAGGAACTACGGAATCCTTGGCTATTGCCAATCCTGGAGATACAATCCAGTTTGACATGACAAATACAGCAACAGTTCATACCATAACCAGTCTACTTTATCCTGTAGAAACTAGTGATGGACCAGATGCAACAAACATGCCTTTTGATCAAACTCAGGCATTCAAAGGAGGTGCGCAGGTGACACTTGAAGATCCAGGTCTCTATGTATTTACTTGCAAGGTTCATCCGTACATGTTTGCAGCAGTAATTGTTAATGATGAAAGCACTGACGGCTTAGATTTGGGTGAAAACATTAGGATAGTAAATGGAATTACTACTCCTACTGCAAGTCCTCTAGCTGTTGGTTTGCTCAAGACATTCTTTACTGATACTGATCCTAACAACTGGCAAGACTATACTGGCGATGCACTTTGGAATGTTACATTCCCACCAGTAGATATTAGAGCAACTGGAGGTGCAGTAGTTAATCTTTCAGCACTTGATGTTGTAGATGCACCATTGGTTGCAGTAGATCCGCCAAAGGATGGAATCGGCGAAGTATGGATTAATACCCAGTTTGAGACATCGGATGGAAAGACAAAGTATGGTTCTGCCACAGCTGTTGATACTTCTACATGGAAGGTAACAAAGAAGGTATTTGGAGATTCAATTAACATGAATCATCCTCACAACATGTGGGCAAATACTGAAGGCAACATCATTTATCAAACCCAATGGTTTGACAGTAGACTATCAACTATTGACAGAGAAAATGCTATGGTACTAGATGATATTACCATTGGTGATTCACCATCTCATGTAATGACAAGACCTGCTGATGGAAACACAGCATACATTGCAATGAATGGTGAGAATCCAGATAATTCTGTTGTTAAGGTTTCATTGAATCCTACTGACGGTTCATTGATTAATATGGGTACTTTGGATATTGACGAACCACACCCACATGGTCACTGGATGAACAATGACATCATGGTAACTCCAAATGCATTTACTGGAACATCTTCAATCTATGACTTTAACACGGATACTGCAACTGTAATACCACACACTGACCTATTAGGTGTAGGAAATGTGTTTGGTGTACCAATTGCAACAGGATTACACCCATCTGGTGAGAAATACTATGTTGCAAATCTGTTAGATCAGACAGTTACATGCGTATCTGTCGATACACCTGCATGTGTTGATGGTAGTGATTTAGTATCTACAAAACCAATTGTATTGGTTGCAGGTTTGCCAAATCTGTTTACTGCAGGTGAATTGAGTGCAACTCAAGACGGTCCTGCTGGATTGTTACCAATTCAAACACCAGTTGATCCTACCGGAAGATATGTAGTCACTGCAACCTTGCTACCATCAATTGTAATCATCGACACTGAAACCGATGAGATGGTATTGAGTCTGGCATGTGATGCTGGTTGCCACGGTGTAAACTTTGGCGCCAATGTTGATGGTGGTTACAATGCATATGTTTCAAGCAAATTCTCAAATGCATTAATTGTGTTTGATCCAGAAGATGCAATTGCAGCAGACGGCTCACTTGATCCTCTTGACAAAGATGGAATTCTCTCAGCTGAGGAATCTGTAGGGGTTGTAGGACGCGTTATTCTTGCAGAAGAAAATGCAATTGCAAATCCAAACTTTGATGGAAATCCAAATGGTAGTCACGGAATGGGTGGACAAGGAGTACTAGCTATTCCAAACCCATATGATGGCTGGATACAAGAAACTGTTTCATCAAGTAATCTTTCTGTAGAAGTACAAGGTTGGGTAAACCAACTTTCTGACACACAGAAAAATCCATATCCATAGAAGTCAACAACTTCTAATTTCCTTTTTTTCTTTTTATTAAATTAGAGACATACATTTCATGTAAATTCAAATTCATCCGAAATAATTTGGATGCTTTTTCTACGATCAACAAAGTAACGGTTCATTATTAAAAATTCAACAGATCTTGCAAATATTATGCATGTTGCAGATAATGATATTGTAGGAGTTACAAAACGTGGAGAATTTACATTAGCATTATAAAAAGATCTTAAAACTCAAAAAATTTATAATAATCTATTTGATTTTCGAGAGAGTTTTTTCATAAATTTTAGGATTTTTACCATCTACCAAATTTTTCTTCATATACCACAATGTGGATTTGATAATTCCCAATTGTTTTCTCTCATCAGGAGTCATTTTTAAAATCTTTTCTCTTAATTCCAAACCATCATTTCTGTTCAGTTTTATCTTAGGAATAATAAAATCAAATTCTTTCCTTTTTTCCAAGATAAAATTAGATAGTTGTTGTAAATTATCTTGAAGTATAATCTGATAAGAATAATTTTTACCATTTTTGTAATTGTATCTGGCATTAAAATTTGAATTGATTTTCTCAATAAGTAATTTAGCGACATCTTCACCTAACCTAGTGTGATAGTTTTCAGTAATTATAAAATCGGACTTTTTGTCTTTAGTAACTTTGTCTAGTGTTATTTATGGTCGCAATGACAAAACTTTGGTTTATTTGCTTTACAGAAATTCAAAATACAGGGTCAGATGTGAATAAATAATATGGACAGTGATGAATACAAGTCCACTCCTCACATGCCATTTTTTATCTTAGGCAATGGTCATCGATATGATCTCATCAGGCTGTTGTTACAACATGGTAATCTAAAACCAATTCAAATGGCTGAAAAACTCGATATACCGCTACAAAATTTTTCAAGAGATCTTAGTACTTTGTACAAGCAATGGGATTGGTTAGCAAGAGACAAAGATGATAATTATCACCTAAAACCATGGGTGAAAACTATGTGCAAAGTCTTGTTTTCCACATCATCATTTATCACAAAAAATATTGAATATTGGGAAGATCATGATTTTGGAGATATTCCAGATTCCTTTATGCAACGAATTGGAGTATTTGATAATGTCCATCGTATAAGAGGCAAAACAAGAATTGCCGAAAAATGGAAAAAGATGTACAAAAATGCAGATGTTTACATCTACAATACGTTTTACGAGGCAGAATACTCTAAAGAGATAATGGACATTGTTTATGAAAAGCTCAAAAACGGCATTCAAACTAGAACGATTTTTTCTGATGATTCTCACACATTGTTTCCCGATGATCACAAAGAGATTACAAAAAAATTCTCCAAATTCAAGACTAAGGGACAAATAGAACAGAGAACAAAGAACAAAGTTTCAGCATCTGTTGTGATGACAGAAAAAGAGGCATTTGTCATGTTCCCAAGAATCAAAGGACAGACGGATATTGAAGAAGCGTTTTACAGTGATGACAAAAATTTTCATACCTGGTGTCAAGAATATTTTGATTACTGCTGGTGTGATGCAGAGCAGTTCAGAACTGGAGACAACTGATGTCACATCATATTGAATTTGTAGCCGTAATGGGATATGATATGGTAGGAGCGGAGCTTCCAGGAATTCCAATGGAAAAGAAGAGTCAACGAAAAACAATACTGCATAACTGTTTATTTGAATCTTTAACGTACCAGACATTATCATCCTATGCAAACTGGATTGATACTGGAGATGGAGGATATCTTACAGTCGATACCAAGTATTCTGATAAATTACTAGAAATTACTAAAGAAATGCACGATAAACTAGAGATCCATAATAGAACTGAAAAAAACAAAGACTGGCATATCAAAATAAGGGTTGGAATAAACGTAGGTCCCGCAGAAGTAACAAGAGAAGGAAACAAAATAATCAAAGTTGGAGGAAATGCAATAGCATATACTGAACGAATAATGAACCTTGGAAAAGAAGATCATATTTTACTAACCTCAAGTGCAACTACCACGATTCTGGCAATAGATCATACTTATCATGACAAAATAAAGTATGTTGGAGAAAGAACGATAAAACATGGGGAAAGATTTAACGTTCATAATTATATCGACGGGCAGTATGGAAATAAAAAAGACCCGCCACCAGATGATCATCTCATCACCCAGTCCTCACCTTATCTCAAATATTCAGTTATTGGACTAGTTTGCATCGTTGCAGTTGCTGGAATATTTTTTGGCATTACCAATTATGAAATGACGGAATCCATATCAGATCTTCAAATGGAAAAAGCAGAACTGATCATCCTTGGAGAACTAGAAGAAGTACTTGACCTGTCTAATGTTGTTACATACGATATGGTGTTAAATGAGTATGAAACACATCCCGTAAATAATGTAAATGAATTCATCCACCAAAACCTGCAACAAAAACTAGAGAAATTAAGTCTATTTCAAGAGGATTCCAGATATTCAATTGAACCCTTAGCCGCAGTTATTCTGGCAGACAAACAATGTGATTATGTGGTGTATGGGCACATTGAAGACATTGGCAGAAAAGATGGAAAACAAACTCCATGGTGCTTCCTCCAAGAAGAGTATGATCTTTTCTTGACTGACCCATACCCTTCAACTGCCATGAATATTATGGTCTCATCAATTGGAAGAACAGTCAATGTGGATGGAATGGGCAAAGATGATGCTGTGCTGATATTTCTTATCGATGAAAGAAACCTATGTGCTAGTCTAAACGAACAATTTGTAGAGACTGATGTCGAATTTGTTCTAGTTAATGGAAGAGATCAGATAATCTTTGACACTGGCAGCAAAGATTGCAAAACATCCGTGAATGGATCAGAGCCATTGGAGAAAGATTCCAGACCACATGTGTTTGTTGAATCCGAATACAACATTTTGAAAACTGATGCCATCTTTGCTTCTATCTATGATATAGGTACAAAATACAACAAGAATCTAAGTACAAATGATTGGATGCTCTACATGTACAAATGAAATCAGGTGCTAACCTCAAAGCAGATTGATAGATTGGAAATAATTTGATTAAATTTATAATTATTTTTGAAAATTTTTAACACTGAAATTTTGCAATAATTGTCTTACTTGCATGTCTAACTAGGCATAGTCAATTTTACAACTTAATCATTTATCAAATTCCGCACAATTTCTAACATGGACTTCAATGCAAAATGGTTCATAATCGGAATAGGAGTTGGTTTCTTTGTAGCCATGATAATGGGAATGTCCCTCATTGCTATGTATCCGCCTCAGAGCATCGAGCAGATTTGTTTTGAATCGACTCTTACAAGCGAAGATTATGAAAAATGTCTTAAAAATTTAAGATTAAGTTAAAAAAGAACTAACTGCAACTGTTCGTTTTTAATTTTGAATCTCTCTTTTTTATTATTCTAGTTTCCACGTGGGTGCTAAAACAACAACTCTAACTACATCCCCAGCACAACATGTATGGGGACATAGTTAAGCAAGTAGTTTTGATACTCACGTGTAACTAAATTCAAAAAAAGAAAAAAATGAGAATTAGTTGTAAGCTATTCCTTTTTCAAGTAATTTTGATGCAGTTGTATCTTTTACGCATATAGGCATGTCATTTGAGGTTTTGAAAACCAGTTCCAAGTCATTTTTGCATTCTATTTCGTTATAATCTTCAACTAACAACATCTGGATTCGTGGTGGTAAAATAAAACCATCACCAAACTTTGCATTGCCTAAGACTTGTAGCATTTTGGCATATTTTTTTATTTGTTGATTGTTTTCTGGACCTGTCTGCTTGTCTGATCTGTATTCTTCTCTTTCTTGTCGATATTGTTCTCTTGCCTCTCTGAATTCTTCGTCTTCAACACATTCTCCGTCATTGGTACAAACTTTGGATTCTCTGTATTCCTTGCGTTCTTCACGATAATTTTCTTTCTCTTCTTTGTAGTTATCATCTTTGGAATCATCATCGTAACGGTCATCATCTTTGGAATCATCATCGTAACGGTCATCCGCTTCACTTGCAAAAGCAAAATCTGTCTGTACAGAAATTGCCAAAGCAGCTAGAAAAAGGAATATGACTGCATATTTTTTCATTATTTAGAGATTAAAAAAATTCAATATAACATAAAAGATATTTTTCATGATTGGTTTTCAGGAATGGAAACCGTAGTCGGAAATTGTCTATTTTTCTAATATACTATATTGTGTAACCGGAATCATGAAACAACAGCTAGCAAACTTGGATTTCTCAAGCAAGCATAGAATTCATGAAAGACAAGTAAGAATTTGCCTTGAATGTGGCAGTGGAAACACCTGCGTAAATCAATATGGAGTATTCTGCAGATGCTGTGGGTTTTTGTGGAATATTGAATAAAATAGCAGCAACATGCAAGGGATATGTGTTTACTCAAAGGGGATTTCGATGAGCAATGGAAAGCGATATGAGAATGGCCAAAAACGCTGTAGTTATTGTGGGTTATTTTTAGAGACATCTGAGGTTAGGTGTCCCTGCTGCAAAACAATCTTGCGAACAAAGTCACGTGGATAAAAATCAAAAATTACTCTAATTTAGGCATGATTTGTCATTCTGTTTAGGTATAGTACAGGCATTCTTGCAATCCGAAGAATCATTTCTTTATTGTCACATCCAGACAATATGGAAATCAAATTTCTTATTGAAATGCTGTCATTTAATATTACAGCATGTCTATTGCCGTTGCATAGCAATGGTTGGACCAGAAGATGAAATCATCAGATCATTTTACAATTAACTACAATCATAAAATTAAAAAAATAAAAATGCATTTGACCACAATGTAATCTTCCTGGTTATATTCAATATTTACCAACACATAGCAAGGAAAATGTACAAACAAAAACAAAAAGAAGGACAATTATCGCGACGCATTCTTTTATCTGCAATTATTGCAGGGTTTGCAGTTGCCGCAGTTTTCACAGTAACTCCGTGGAACTATATTCCTACAGAAGTTACTGAAGATGTGACTGTCATAGCAAACATGGAATACGGATGCGTTGGAGAATCACAACATGGAATGATTGTGGTCGCACCTGATTGTAATGCACAAGCTGGTGACACAGTATCTGCCACGTTTAATGTCCCTTCAGGGAAGCTAAACGGATACTGGGAGGAACTTGAACAAAGACAAAACCCAATGGTAGATGAATGGGATAGAAACGTCAGTGGTACAGGTCTCTCACCATAATCATTTTTTATTTTTTTTCTTTGATTTTAAAAAACTAAATTCATTTAATTAGACTCGTCAAATTTCTATATGTAACATGGATAGTTATCATGTATTTGTTATTGTTTGATTTGTTATTCAAAGGAGTATTTCATTTACAACTTTCATCGGTGGAAACCAGATATGAAAAACCTGTACTTTGTTTTAATGTTCTGATGACAGATATTGCGTATGCGTCTAAATGTACAGTACTTGGGATTTTTTCTTATCGTATCGGTATTGCTATTTGCTTCCTCTGCAATCCAAGCAAGTGCTGAAGACGTGTCAAGACCAAAGCAACAAACAGATCAGGGGGTTTCCACTGATGACGTTGTATGCAAGGAAGGATTGGAACTAGTTTGGAAATATGACGGAACTCCTGCTTGTGTAGAGCCTGAGAACGTGTTAAAACTTGTCAAATCAGGCTGGATATCACAAGAAACCATAGACAGAATCAGCATTTCAGACAAAAGAACGCATGAGGTATCTGAAAATGTCTATGCATTTCAATTCGATTACTGTGCTGCAATGTACAATGAGGGTGCTCTGGGTCTAATTGTCTCATCAGATACTGAAAAGATTCCTGTTCAGATAGATCCAAACATCCAGACACATCAGTGCCAGCAATATGGGACTCAGATCCTTGCAATGTCTGAATCATCACTGAAAGTTTCACTTTTTTATGAAAAAGACATGCAAAAATTATTCAAGATTTTTGATAAAAAGAGGACAAATCTTGAAGATGATCTTGTCCATTATCAACAAAAATTGCTGAGATTACAGGATCCAAATCTTGATGAAAACAATTTGGAGAAAATAAGCCAATTAAAAATACGGATTGATTTGATCAATCATGTAATTCAATCCTATAAAGAAGGCTTGAATACATTTAGAGCACTGCAATGAAATCCCAAGGAATTAGTTTGGTGATTGCAAGTGTACTTGTTGCAATATTTCTAATTTCACCAATGATGGTATTTACAGAAGATTTTTCTGTAATTATTCCACAGGGTGCAAGCAACAGACTATGTGCAACATTTCATAATTGCTATTCCCCAGAAAAAATCACCGTATCTGCTGGAGATTCAATCACATGGATAAATAAGGATTCAGATTTTCATTCTGTAACAAGCGGAAAACCAGGTGCAGTGGATGATAAATTTGATAGCGAACTTTTTCCATCCGGTGAATCTTGGACATTTACATTTACCAATCCTGAAGAATATGATTATTTTTGCACCATACATCCATGGATGGTGGGAAAAATAACAGTGCTTGCAATGCCGCAAAATGAGGAGAATACAGAGAATTTGTTAAAAATTCCAGAATGGGTCAAAACCAATGCAAAATGGTGGTCCACAAGCCAGATATCTGACTCTGATTTTGCAAAAGGGTTGGAACACTTGATAAGAATCGATGTGATCACCATCCCTCAAAATACAAATCCTGAGCAAGCAGAATCTGAAACACAGATTCCGGGATGGTTGAGAAATAATGCCGGCTGGTGGTCTCAAGGTTTGTTGTCTGATGAGGAATTTGCACAGAGTATTGAATATTTGATAGTAAATGGAATGATCAGGCTTTAGATAAATTCTGAAATATAATAAAAAAATAAAATAAAATAAAATAAAGAAATTAACGGGTTGGGTTCATCAACGCCGCACGTTCTTTGAGTTTTTGGTCGATAGGTGCAATTATGTACTCATCAGGCTCAAAATCACATGGTCCGACATTAATTGCGTATCCGTCAAGTGTCTCCACTATGCAACCCTCGTCTGTATTTGCAACACCTTTATCCTTTCTTCTATTTGCTCTGGTGCAACATACCACATTAGGTATGCAAACAAAGAGACTGCAACAGCTGCAATGACTCCGCCTACAATTAACATTGATTTTGTGTTGCTTTTTGTTGTAGCTGACATTAATACAAATTTTTTTATCAATGGAAAAGAGATTGAATTATAGAATTAAAGAACATAATCTTTAGAGAATAAAATGTCAAGTCACATAATAATCTGGTGACCGTTATCAAACATGGTATTCTAGAAATTAAATTTAAGAGAAATCACGACACATGAAATCATGATTCGCATAGACATCTACCTCACAAATAATGAGGTCATGGCCATCAGCGAAGCGTTAAAAAAAATTAATGTAGGCGGGCTTACAGTTATCAAGAAAAGAGGTAGAGGGAAAAAACCACCACCCGAACTTCACGCAGGAAAAGGATCGATGATATTTCAACCCCAGTTTACAGAAAAATATGTTATCGAATTAGTCGTTGGGGAAAATCAAAAAGATGAAGCGATTAAAATAATACGTGAAAATTCCACACAAGGCAAAATTTTTGTCACTCCAAATGTAGACATGATTGACATAAAGACTGGCGATATGAATAATGATTGAGGATTTTTACTGCAAGAGTCTTGGTACTTTTTTGAGAGCATGAGATACAGAAATCCTTCCCGGACCAATAACTATGATCACAAGCAATGATGCCAGCAATAAAAGATCCAGTTCGACTCCTCCCTGACCTGTAAGGTTCTGGGCTCCCTTTACCACAAATATTGCCCCCAGCATTACAACTGACAACAATGATGCTGAAATTCTCGTCAATCCACCAATGATCAACAATATACCTGGAACAAACTCTGCCAAGGCTATTGGAATCTGCATCTCAGGTGGCAGCCCCTGCTTTGTGAGAAACCCTGTAAACCCAGGATCAAACTTTCCAAGTGAGTGCATGATGAATATCAAACCAATGGTTATGCGTACACCAAAATGCGCTACATCATGAAATATTGTTTGTCGGATTAATGTCTCAGTCATTAGTTACTAAAATTACAATTCGCAACATAAAACCCATTGGGTACATTCATGAATAATCCTTAAATTCAAAGATGGCGTAGATTATTGCAGATGAATAAGACAACTATGGCTTTTGCCGTACTTGCATTGGCAGCAGTATTTGCACTTGTAACCCCGTTGGATGTGGCAGTTGCTCAGACCAGTAATGCCGTGCTAGATGGTGATGGAGAATACAAAGACGGAGAACATGAAGGAAAGTCATGTCCAAGTAAGGAAGGAAAGATGCAAAATACAACACATCTAACCTAAATTCTGTAAAAGTTACATGCACTTGTTCTTGTAAATAGCGTTTATTTTGAAGATAGTCATGGACGTAAGAAAACTGAACTAACATTTCCAAAAATAACACATTCATGTCAAATTCATTCCTTTTCCAATTCACATAATTT
>Ga0224507_10001120_pt1 | contig 10722 bp, 8 predicted proteins | sample SF_Jan12_sed_USG_3_FD_170159 | JGI IMG/M metagenome (GOLD analysis project Ga0224507, IMG submission 170159) | Sediment microbial communities from San Francisco Bay, California, United States - SF_Jan12_sed_USGS_13 | ecosystem: Environmental > Aquatic > Marine > Sediment | place: USA: California...
GAAAATTTAATTCCTGAACCAGAGACCAGTCAAAACTCTCTCCAGTCCCACCAGGTTGCCCCTTACGGTAGGTATCAAGCAAAAAGCCTTTAACATGCTCTTGATAAGGAGCAACATCTTTTGCAGTTAGATCACCGCCTACCCTAAGTGCCTTGATCACTCCACACGGCGCGGCATGGCGACCCAATCGCTCGCAATACTTCGGGGACTCATTACCATGAAGTTGGGCATAATTTAGACAACAATACTGTATAATCTCCTCAACTTCACTACGCTTCTTGTCGACAAAAACACCAACCACATCCACAAAAGGCGGTAACTGCTCAATTATTAACCTGGCCTCTTCTGGGTCAATATTACGGGGACTTTTTTTATAAAAAATAAAACCAAGGGCATCCACCCCAGCTTCAACCCCAGCCATAGCGTCGACAAGCCTGGTGATGCCGCACATTTTAAGACGTATTCGAGCCTTTGAACCATTCATTATATTATGTCATCAATAATTGTTGAAGGGCATTCCCCTGTTCCTGACTCCGCATAAGACTCTCACCAATGAGAGCAGCAGTAATATCCGCTTGACGCAACCGTGCCATTTCTTCAGCTGTGGAAATACCAGATTCGCTTACCACCGGAATAGAAGATGGAATTTCTTTTTTTAACCGAAAGGTTGTTTCCAAATCCACATGAAAATCATTGAGATTACGATTATTAACTCCAACCAGGGTACTTTCAGCCTTTAAAGCCTTTTCAAGTTCCGCCTCGTCATGAACCTCCACCAGGATATCCATACCTTTCCCCTCGGCTATTTGTCGATAATCCCTTAACTGAGAAACATCCAAAATAGCAGCGATGAGCAGTATAGCATCGGCACCGTAAACAGCAGCTTCTTCAATTTGAAGCGGGTCAATAATAAAATCCTTTCGTAGCACCGGCAAATCAACCGTTGCCCGCACCATTGGGACATAAGAAATATGACCTTGAAAAAAATCCACATCGGTTAACACCGACATGGCCTGAGCTCCGCCTCGTAGGTAATTCCGCGCTATTTCCACCGGGTCAAAATCAGGACAAATAACCCCTTTTGACGGTGAAGCTTTTTTAGCCTCAGCAATAATGGCTACTCCATCATACTCCACCAGGGCCTTATAAAAACCACGGGGCGGAGCAATTTCAAGATCAGGGACAGAAATACCGCTCTTACGTAAAGCGGCTACCTCTTCCTTTTTTCTCGCTACAATTGTGTCAAGTATCATGATATTTCTTTCTCTATATTCTCAGCCTCGACAAAACGAGACAAGTTCATCCAATTTTTTAATCGCTGCACCGGATTCGATAATCGACCGAGCCTCTTTCACACCTTCGCTCATATCTCTTACCTTACCAGCCGCAAGCAATGCTGCACCACTATTTAGTAATACTATATCAAGCCTAGCTCCCTTAGACCCACTCAACACTTCCCGGACCATAGCTGCAGACTCTTCCACCGTGGCTCCGCCTTTGATATCCTCCAAACTTGCCCTAGCCAAGCCGACATCCTCAGGAGTTATTGAGTAATCAGTAACTTTACCATCCACAGCATCCGCTATATGGGACCGGCCTGTGATGGTTAACTCATCAAGATTCCCCTCGCCCCAAACCACCAAAGTACGTTTCATCCCGAGCCGTGCGAGCACTTCGGCAACCACGGTGGTAAGTTCCTTGGCAAATACTCCGGTAAGCTGGACATTAGCCCCAGCTGGGTTAGTCATTGGTCCTAGAATATTAAAAATAGTACGGATGCCGATTTCTCGACGCGGTCCGATAGCATGTTTCATAGCACCGTGTAACATGGGGGCAAACAAAAAACCTATCCCAACCTTACGCACGCACTCTCCAACCCTATCTGCCGACATGGAAAGATCCACCCCCAACCCTTCTAACACATCGGCACTGCCACATTTGGATGAGATTGCCCTATTTCCGTGTTTAGCAACCGTTACCCCAGCACCGGCCACCACAAAAGAAGTGGTTGTGGATACATTAAAAGTACCGGAACCATCGCCGCCGGTTCCCACGATATCCATTAGAGTTTCACCGGCAGAAGTATCAATACCAGTATCAACAAAGGTAGCCTTATCACGCATAACTCGAACCGCACCGACAATCTCGTCAATGCATTCACCTTTCATTCGCAATGCGGTAATAAATGAACCTATTTGAGCATCCGTTGCTTCACCATTCATGATCTCACGCATCACGCCGATCATTTCTTTTTCATCCAAATCCTTACCGGTAACAACTTTTGCTACAGCCTCTCTAATCATGATCTCTCCCCTGTTAATTCGTAAGCGTTCACCAGCACCATGTCTACGCGCAATCAAACCGGATTCACATAGGATTAACTATAGCCTGCTTGCAAACATCCGCAGCACTAGTAAACGCTTACCATACCGATGTTGTAAAACTTTTCTCTTTAATCCTGTGAACGGTTACATTAATTCTTAGATAACCAGAAGTGATTAAATAAATAACATCCACGTTACATTTAACTCCAGTGCAATACCTACTCAGTAACTTCTCACTAAACTCCTGGCGGCAAACTACTAAACATACAACTCCGGGTAATCAGGTCGTAAAAAATTATGCAGTAAAACAATACCCACCTCAGTCATTATAGATTCCGGATGAAATTGTACACCTTCCACTGCCATGGTTTTATGTCGTACGCCCATAAGTTCTCCCTGATCAGTATGAGCCGTGGCAACCAAACAGTCAGGGAGGCTACTCTCCTCCACCACCAAAGAGTGATAACGCATTCCATCAAAAGGATTATCCAAACCGGTAAAAACCCCTTTGCCGTCATGATGCATTGGGCTGGTTTTACCATGCATTACCCGACCGGCTCGGATAACATTGCCGCCAAAAGCCTCTCCAATGGACTGATGCCCGAGACAAACTCCGAGGACCGGAATTTTTCCACTGAAATACCGAATAGCTTCAACTGATATACCTGCTTCCTTCGGAGTACAAGGACCGGGTGAAATAAGCAACCTATCCGGCTCCATCGCGGCTATCTCTTCTACAGTAACCTTATCATTACGAAATACTCGAATGTCGGGAGCACTCCAATCGGCTAGTCCGCTGGGTGGTTTAGTCGCCAAAGTCTGTACAATATTAAATGTAAATGAATCGTAGTTATCTATTATAACGAGCACGGCTAAAATCCCTCTTCTGCTAATTCAACAGCTCTACGCAATCCCATTGCCTTATTGATCGTCTCTTCATATTCCTTCTGCGGTACTGAATCGGAGACAATTCCTGCTCCAGCCTGTACCCATAGATCAGGTCCTTTCATCACAAACGTTCTAATAGTAATACAGAAATCCATATTGCCGGAAAAACCAAAATAACCTACCGCTCCGGCATATGGACCTCTCTTTTGGACTTCCAGCTCATCAATGACTTCCATTGCTCTTATTTTAGCTGCCCCACTCACCGTACCAGCAGGAAAACACGCTTTAAAAACATCGAACTGATCCTTTCCCTCCCGAAGTTTACCCTCCACCCCGGAAACAATATGCATAACATGGCTATATCGTTCGACAACCAGAAGATCCTTAACCGTAACCGTACCGTTGGCTGCCACTCTGCCCACATCATTACGACCCAAGTCCACCAACATAAGATGCTCAGCCCGCTCCTTGGGATCAGCCAACAACTCCTTCTCTAGGGCAAGATCCTCTGCCTCGGAACATCCCCGCTTTCTGGTACCAGCAATAGGGCGCAACTCAATCTCACCATCCTCAACCCGTACCAAAATTTCCGGTGACGAACCGATAAGCACCACATCTCCCTGACGCAGGAAAAAAAGATAAGGACTGGGATTGATATGACGTAACGCCCGGTACAAAGTAAAAGGATCAAGACTGGTAGTAGTTTGAAAACGTTGAGAAACAACGACCTGAATGATATCACCGGAGAGAATATATTCTTTGGCCCGCTCAACCATAGCGCTAAAGGAAGTTTCATCCATATTGGATTTAAACTCATGGGGAGCGCACCCCGATGCATGTACGGCAAAATCTTTGGGTAGCGGTTTTCGAATAAGTGTTATTAATTCATCAATACGCTTTGTTGCCAGTTCATATTCCTTTACCGCATCCACATCAGGACCGATCTTGACATTACAAACCACTGTTACACACTGCCGTACCGCGTCATAAACAAGAACCATTCGAGGAATCATAAATGAGCTGTCAGGCAAACCGAGGGATGAATGGCGATCAGGAATATCTTCAACATGACGCACCATGTCATAACCAAGATATCCAACGGCTCCGCCATAAAACCTTGGCAATCCATCAACACATTGAGCCTCAAATGACGAAAGATACTCGCGCATTTCATCAAGGGGATTAACTCCCTTTCTTACTTCAGCGCATTGACTATCTGACTCCATTATAGTCAGCTCGTTACCATCACTGGTAATAACAGCCATCGGATCTGTACCGATAAATGAATACCGACCCCATTTTTCACCGCCCTCCATACTTTCAAACAGAAAAGCGTGCTTTTCTCCGTTGGCCACTTTAGCGTATATGGTCAACGGGGTATCAAGATCGGCTATAATGGTTCTGTGGACCGGAATCAATCCACACTTAGCCGACATCTCAAAGAAATCAACCGGACTGGGAGAATACATAATGAAGAATGAACCCCTTTAGGAACTCGAAAGCAATAAATTAACAATCTTACAAATCATTTTATTAGTTTTCTATTTTACAGTAATATTAACATAATCCATCTATGCCTATTATCTAGCTTTGAAAACAAAAATATATCCTTCGTATTTTTTGCTCAATTTGTTTCCTTCCAATTCCTTACAATATTGAATAATTACTCCAAAGTCGTTCGTTCGGACACAAAAAAAGCCATGGAAGCTGTTACCTCTTCCATGGCTTATCTTATCCACAATTTCATTTACTCGGAAATAAAACTATGCCAAAGGCTGCATCCCGTTAACCCTTTTGGTCAACCTGGAAACTTTCCGGGACGCTGTATTCTTATGAATAGTTCCTTTTACTGCTGTGCGCTGGATAATCGGCACAGCCTTTAACAGTTCCTCACGGGCTTTATCCTCGGAACCGGACACTATTGCCTCTTCAACTTGACGAACTGCAGTTCTCATCACACTTTTATTTATTCGGTTTCGCAACCGACGAACAGTATTCTGACGCACTCTCTTAAGAGCGGACTTATGATTGGCCATTAAAATATCTCCTTATGTCAACCAATTACTCTATTCCGAACGAAATATTATCTATATTAACAAAAATTCGTATAAAAAATGAAATATATCGAAAACACCCACAACTGTCAAGGATGTTTACCTACTAAAAAACAAGAAAACAAATATTTCTTTAAAAAAACAATAAGCACCCCAGATTCACACCGTGCTTCTTGAACAACTCAGTTTGATTACTCTCCCTGCCCCAGCCCCTGTACGCCAAGCAACTCTGCGGAATCTAGCAGCGCTCCAACCAGATCGGCCCCGGTCAAATTTGCATAACTCAAATTAGCTTTATAAAGATCAATATTACGTAAGTCAGCATCTCGCAAATCGGCTTTTCGCAAATCAGTGCCCTTAAGATTCGCATTCTTGAGGTCAGCTTCCCTTAAATTAGCGTTAAAAAGTTTAGCTCTTTCCAAATCAGCATCATGTAAATCCAAGCCAGACAAATCAGCACCAGAAAGGTCACAAGCCACACACTGATTTTCATTTTTCAAACGTTCCACCAACTGATAAAGTTCTCTAGTCCTCCTATCATGCTCTACTTGCCCTTCCCTAATCGACATGGTTTCACCTGATAAATTCGTCACGGCATTTGCAACCACAAACAATTTTTTAGCACTCCTGAGCTCCTTCTCCCCACCGACTTCCTCTTTGTATTTATTATTTAATTTCAGAGAAGACACTACATCTGCCACATCGACTTTTTGAGCTATAACATCTTTTTTTTCCTTTATTTTCCGACCATGGTCACGTTTAGAAAAATACTCGGATAACCTTAATGGGGCATGTTCAAAATCACGCCGTTTACGAACCACTACTTCATGCTTTTTAATCTCTCTTAGTGAATCCGTTGCGCTTTGTCTGGAAATGCTTTTTTCATCGTTTTTTGATTTTTTTTTATCTGATGATAGGGAAAAGGCATCATTGTCAAATATAGCACCTGTTAAATAAGCACCGCCCAGCATAGCTCCGGTAAGATTTGCTCCTCGTAAATCCGCTCCCGCTAAATCTGCCCCTCCTAGCCCAGCCCCCTGTAAATCCGCATTACGCAAATCAGCACCAGATAGATTAGTCAAAAATAATTTGGCACCAACCAAGTGAGCTCCTTCAAGATCCGCCCCGGAAAGATCTACCCTGTTAAGATCTACTCCTGACAAATCACAAGATCGACAACTTTTAGATTCGATTAACCTATTAAAATTTTTACGTATAGTTAGCTGAGATCCTCCCCCATTATCTGCATAGGAATCTCTCGCACCGCTAATGGCAAGAAGCAAACAAAACGCCGCTAGAAGTAATTGCATTTCTTTTCCAATTTATTTTTTTTGGTATAAAGATGAGTGAGAAGAAATCAACTAAAAAGAACCGGAAACAAAAATATAATCAAACATACCTATTTCCAAAAAAACCGACATCCATCGTAACTCAATTAAAAATTATAACCTATTAAAACAGTTAGTTCCTTTTACACTTAAAAAGTAAAATATTATTTTAATATTTTCAATTGATCAGAATACCCCGAATAAAATAAGCTTGCAAGTAACAAAGATAAGCGAAGGAACAACGAAAAGGCAGGGCGGAAAACCGCTTAAACGGCATACTACAACAATCGGGTTGTCGTACAATAATTTCAATATCAACGAACAACCCGATATTTTAAAACTCTTTTCAAAAATAAGTTTACAAATAAATACTAAACAACAGCTACGCTTTCCGATCGCGACTGCCTTTTAGCCTTACCCTTAACAACAATAGGAGGCTCCACTTTACATATCACACAGCTCTCACGCTTCTCTCTGGAGCAATCAGAGATATTCCAACATGGCGTATACAACAGAAGCTTTTTAATAGCAGGAATGGATATTCCATGGACATGGATCATCTCACGCAAACATTCTATCCAACGAATATTATTCATTGTAAAATAACGCCATTTACCTTTACGCAGCGGCTTTACCAAACCTTCCTGTTCATAAATACGTAAAGTACGCGGATGAACATCCAGCATCTGCGCTGCAACTCCTATTGTAAAAATAGCCTTTTTTTCATCTATCATCTCTACCCCCTTGTGCTATATAAAATTTCGCAGAAACTCGAAATTAAGTATCCATTTGAATCAATCCTCACCCGCCTCTTCTGCAAAACTCAAACCACCAACACCACAAGTACGGCTTATACGCAGCCCCTACCCCCACAACGTCTCCTAATTATGATTTAAAATAATATATACATTCTAGTTTTCACCACCTAGTTAAAACAATCCTTTACAACTTTACCATCACGACATGGCGCAAAATGCGCCAACTAAACACAAGAAAAGGACGCATTATGCGCCCTACTCCAAGCCCAAAAAGCCCCTTACCCCCTTAAAACCTCCAACGAGATGAAAAATAATACTTTTACAAAATATTTGAGTTATATTTTTTGTTATTTTCAAGATTAAGACCAGATGCTGTGGGTGGATTGCTGTTGACTCAATGTCTTGGAAATCAATAAGTCATTGAAATTCAGACCCTGGCATCCTGATTTAGGTAAAATTAGTTGAACCTATTGAAACAATAAATATAACTAGGAAGGCTAACTTGAGGATTTGATAATTAAGGTGCTGCTACAAAGGGCTATATTGTTGACTTAAAAAAACCATTTTAAATTAGCCAGAGACGAGAACCCATAATGGGGTGATCATACATTCCATACCAGTCCCGAGGCACGATTGAACGGACAAGATTTCACTTGAGCTAATTGAAATTTGACTAAAAAAGTCTTCTATTTTTCAGGAATCTATAGAAACACTCCTTGTAGGCACACGGCAAAACACCCACGACCCTTGCAAAGCTGAAAATCAACAACATTGCCCACAGTGCCACCATATAACATTCATATATGTTAAACATTTAGTAAAATTAAAAACTCCTGCTCAAACCTACAGCATTGCCCTATCATCTACCCTCTACACAACAATAAAATATAGATCTAGCGCAAACAACCAACATACTAATGCAATGACAGTTATCGCTTAAGCAAGATACCTTTTCGTCAGCATCACGTCTTCGCACGATTTTTTCTGGGCGCACTTAAAATCCATTGTGACCTGGCTACGTTTGCACGAATTTACTACACCGGTGTGCTATTACAAAAATATAAGTTTACATGCAAGCAAGTTGCATTACCCGCTAGCTAATATTGAGGATAATAATTTTTATCATGAACAGTGGACAACCACCTATAAAATAACGTATAATAAAAATTATAATAATTATACGTTAACGAAACGTACTAATAAAGTATATTTACTGGATATTTTATTTTTAAAACTATCAACTCAACAAAGATAGATTCCATCTCAGAATCTTTTATTTACCTACTTGTCTTTGTAACCATTTTCCTTACCAAGACAACAGTTACATCATAATACATAGCGTCTACTGCTTTGACAAAAGAATGAATAAAAATCCTTAAAAGACAAGCGACTTACTATTAGAGAGAAGAATTTATTTTTTACGCGGCTTTTGAAAAGCTTTTTCAACACTTTATGATTAATAAAGAAAAACTACCTATTTTTCCAAGTCTTATTTGGAAAAATAATCTAAATACTCAGGAGGCCGAATGAACCCAAAATTCCTTATCCCTACACCTGACCCACTTCAGGTGCAGCCATTTTGGTTTCAACTACTTCTCATCTTAACTTTTTATATTCACTTAATTTTAATGAACACGATGCTTGGAATCAGCATCATAGCTTTTTGGGAAAATATTCGAGGGAAATGCGATAACAAACAAATTTGCAAAGATATTTCTAAAACATTACCATTTCTAATAGGATTCACGGTCAACTTCGGCGTTGCCCCTTTACTTTTCCTTCAGAATATTTACGGACATTTTATGTTCACTAGCTCAATACTCATGGGAGTCTTTTGGCTCTCCGTGATTATTTTGCTCATTATCAGCTACTACGCAGCCTACATATTTAAAATGCGTTATGATGAAATATACCCCTTTCGTAGTATCATCATTGGAATATCTACCATTGGCATGGCATCCATCGCCTTTATCATCTGCAACAACATAACAATGATGGAACGTCCAGAGAGCTGGATCCGCTACTTTGACAATCCATCCGGACTACTCCTCAACCTCTCAGATCCCACACTTGCTCCTCGGTACCTTCACTTCCTTCTTTCAGCCATTGCTATTGGCGGACTCTCTATTGCTCTTTTTTATAAATTTCGCTACCAACGAGGCTACACTAGCGCCTACAACAAAATCGGCTACGGCTGCAAAATTTTCAGCCTCACCACAATTGTTAATTTTGCAGTTGGATTTTGGTTTCTCGAAAGCCTCCACCCTCTAAACAAAGGAATAACTACACCAATTGGACTATTTTTCACAATCTCCCTTTTCACTGGGATCACTACTGGTTTACTTGCGATCTACAACGGCCTGCAAGAAAGGGTCATTCCTACTTTATACTGGGCCATGGTAACCATTTTCTTTATGGTTCTAGTCCGGGATTTTGTACGCGCCATCCATCTGGGACCTTATTTTCACCTTTCCGAATTTACCATTAACCCTCAATACTCACCCCTTATCATCTTCCTAATCTGTTTTCTATGCGGGATCATCCTTATCGGTTGGATGGCAAAATGTGCCTTTAAGGCTACCGAGCTTAAGGGAGGTCGCCCATGAATTACCCCGTATGGCAACTAACTGAAGCAGGCGGTGGTCTCCTCATCGCTGTAATCGCCATTTTCCACGTTTACATTTCCCACTTTGCTGTCGGTGGCGGTCTATTTCTTGTATTAACAGAAATCAAAAGCTACCGTGACAACGATCCGGTCATCCGTAGCTACCTCTACACTCATACAAAGTTTTTCCTTCTAGTAACCATGGTTGCAGGAGGCATGAGTGGGGTAGGTATCTGGTTCACTATCGCTTTACTTAACCCTGCCGCAACCTCCAAACTCATCCATACCTTTGTTTTCGCCTGGGCTATAGAATGGGTCTTTTTTGTAATAGAGATAACAGCTCTATTCATATATTTTTATACATTTGACCGTCTTGAACGCCGTCTGCACACCACCATCGGCTGGATATATTTCATCAGCGCCTGGATGTCGCTTTTCATTATTAACGGGATCATAGGTTTTATGCTCACTCCCGGTGAATGGTTGAACAACGGAAACTTCTGGTCAGGACTCTTCAATCCCTCATTCTGGCCCGCTCTATTCTTTCGTAGCTTTCTAGCCATCATGATCGCAGGACTTTTCGGATGCATCACCGCCACAAACATAAAAAATATTCCATCCCGTCATGCCCTCTTGCGTTATTGCGCCACTTGGCTCCTTGCTCCTTTCGCTCTTTTCCTATGCTCCGCCTGGTGGTATCGTTCTAGCTTACCGCCCGAACTTGAAAGCCTTATTTTCCAAGGTATGCCCGAACTCTTACCCTTT